>Ga0334882_1001546_pt1 | contig 26968 bp, 22 predicted proteins | sample GraSluR1_MG_5_FD_207226 | JGI IMG/M metagenome (GOLD analysis project Ga0334882, IMG submission 207226) | Sludge microbial communities from methane-producing bioreactor in Wageningen University, Netherlands - Granular Sludge_15_04-R1 | ecosystem: Engineered > Bioreactor > Anaerobic >...
ATTGGGTGTGACTCACACGGGCATTTATGCAAGTTCCTTATCCAGAGACACCCTGGTTCCCCTTATAATTGAGAAGAGGGGAATTAAGCTTGCCTTGCTGAATTATACTTACGGCACAAACGGGATTAGGGTACCTGAGCCTGCAGTAGTTGACCTGATCGACAAGGAGGTGATAAAAAGTGACATCGGCCGGTCAAAAGAGGCTGAGCCTGATGCGATAATTGTGTTCCTGCACTGGGGAACGGAATATGACACTGTTCCGAACCGAAGTCAGACTGAACTTGCCGCCTGGCTTTTTGAACAGGGTGTAACGATGGTAATAGGATCTCATCCGCATGTTATACAGCCCGCCATTCTTGAAAGGAGTGCCGGGTGCGTGGCTGACAGGCTGGTAGTCTATTCTCTGGGCAACTTTGTGTCGAATCAGAGAAACAGGCGAACTGACGGAGGTATGATGGTATCAGTAACACTCAGCAAAGGAGGAGATGGCTTGAGAATTGAAGATGCCGGGTACATACTGACATGGGTCTACACACCGTATGAAGATGGGCGCCGGAGGTTCTACGTATTACCTGCGGCGGAATCTGAAGGCAACACAACATTCCCTGCTGATAAAGACTCCCGCGACAGAATGAAGCTTTTCACTGAAGACTCAAGGAGACTGATGGAGAACCACAGCAGGGGAATACGAGAGATAAAATAACTCAGGTTCCATCATTAAGCAGAAAGAATTCTGGTGGCAGACACCTTCAAATGATTATTTTTGCTGCTCTTAAACAAATCAGATATGAATACCTATTTTCTAACAGTTTCATTTTTTTTACTGGCTGTTTTTACGACCTCTGCCCAAACTTCCGATCAGTCGTTATTAAAGAGATTGACTTCAAACTCTTCATTCAGCGGGCAATGGTTTATTATTTACCAGGTAGAAGAACACGAAGGTGAATATTTCAATCAATTTACCCTTCGCAGGGGTTATATAACCTTCAACCAGAGGTTCAATGATATATTTTCTGTGAGGTTTACACAAGACATTACCCTTGATGAAGAGGGAAGCGATGCGGGTAATATTGAGCTGAGGCTTAAATACTGTCTGATCAGGGTAGAAAATCAATTTATGCCGGTACTAAAGAACAGCTGGTGGGAACTGGGTCTTATAAGCCGGCCTTGGTTTGGATTTGAAGACAAGATAAATGACTACCGTGTTCAGAGCGCTATGTTTCTTGACAAATATGATATACTCGGATCAGCAGATTTTGGCATCTCTCTTACCGGTCTTATTGGAGGAGAAGTTAATGGAGATTACCAGAAGAGAGTAAGCAGTCAGCTTCCAGGTTTGTATGGCAGTTACTCCATAGGTGTTTTTAATGGTGGTGGATATCATGCTATTGAGGAGAACAGCAACAAAACGATCGAAGGCAGATTTACGCTAAGGCCTTTCGGAGACATATTACCAGGCCTTCAGATCAGCTACAACTTCGCTAATGGAAAAGGGAACATTCCATCAATGCCCGATTTCCATTTCAACCACCTGTACCTGTCATGGCAGAGCAGACCGCTGATACTTTCCGGTCAGATTTTCAAGGGTTCCGGCAATGCAGGAGGAACATATGTCGATGAAGAGGGTGAGGCATTTGTTAACAACGGGTATTCATTTTTTGGCGAGGTTAAAATACTACCAACCAATTTTGCGCTTATGTCAAGAATTGACAGGCACTATGTTTATGGTGAGAGCTCAGGAGACTACTCGTCTGTTGTTGCAGGGCTATGCTACAGATTTGCCGGTAATAATAAACTGCTGCTGAATACTGATTTCAGGAAAGTCAATGGAGCTGCAACCCGCTTTTATGAAGCAGCCATTGAAATAAGGTTCTGAATAATATTTAAGCTTTTGCATGAAATTTGCTAGATTTGAGAAAACAAAAGCCATGATACGACTCGTATTAATTGTCGCAGTATTGATTTCGATACAGCACTATTCTGTAGCACAGGACCTGATGGCAATAGACAATTACATGGACAAGCTGCGAATTGAAAATGTTATTAACAGACCGAACCAGCTTTCATATTCAGATATTGCCGGCACACCATATTACGATGACACATTCAGAAAAGGAATACTGTTCCTGAAATCAGGCAGGAGGCTTTCAGGAGAGTTTCGATATGACATTTATGCTGACATGATTGAATTCAGAAAGGGTGAAAACATTTTCACGCTGGGAATACCTGACAGTGTAGCAAAGATTGAAGTTGAGAATGCAGTGTACAGTTACCAACCCTATTATATCAATTCTGATATACATAAAAGTTATTTTATCACAATCGAAGATGGTTACTACACGCTGCTGGAGAAGACAACCAGGCTGTTCAGAAAGGCAGAACCACCGGGCCCTTATCAGGATGCGCCCAAGCCGGCAAGATTTGAGGACGGAGGAACAGAGTTGTATTTAATGAAAGGGGATGAACCTGCGGTAAGAGTTGCAAACATAAGAGACATAATCAGTGTATGTGGAGAAGACGGAAGCCTCGCCAGTGAGTATATCGACACTAATAAGATCAGGTTCAGAAACACTGAGGGGCTTAGAAGCCTCGTCAACCACCTGAACAACAACATGAAGCGGTAAAGGGCAGGTTAATTAACGCCAGTCACTTCTGCCTGTTAGTTTGCCTGCCTGCAGAGGAGCCTGATATTCGGGTCGGTGATAACCTCAATCGGTTCTGACGTCATGGGTAGTATAATTTCGGAATCTCTTTCTGTAACACTCAGTTTTATTATCTCAGAGCCTCCTGCGTGTTTTATTTCAAGCTCCAGAGGAAAGGTGAAGAGGTAATCCTGTTTTTGTGTAACGGTAATACTTGCCTCTTTCTTCTCACGGTTCCATGACCATTCTGTTTTGATCTCCGGCTGTCCGGCCACCATCAGCCACTGATGGAAAAACTGCCCCAGAAATTTTCGGGATACCTCTTCCATTACTATCCGGAAGTCATCGGACATAGCGTTTGAGTTTTTGAAGCGCTTGTAATATAGCTGCAATCCTTCAGTGAAAGCCTCGTCGCCCACCACGTCCCTAAGCATATGAAGCACCCAGGCTCCCTTCTGGTATGAATTTGCACTCAGAAGCCTCATAAGATCTGTAACTGCAGTATCGATTACAGGTCTGGGATTCTGGGCTGCTGCTCTCAGCACCCTTTCCCTTGCAGTTCTCATATCGGCTTTGAGTCTCTCCTCCCCCTGTTTCATCTCCCAATACATTGAAGTAAGATAAGTGGCAAAACCTTCGCTCAGCCATATATGATGCCAGTCTGCCTCAGTAACGGAGTTACCGAACCACTGATGGGCGATCTCATGAGCTATAAGGCCCTCAGACCTTCCTGTTCCTGTTACCGAATTCTCGGAATAGAATATACACCCTGCATTTTCAAGACCGCCGAACATTGTTTTGGACTGAACATTAGCAAGCTTGGGAAACGGGTATGAACCTATCAGTTTCGAATAATAGTTCAAAGGCTCCATGGCAATACCATAATCATCGAAACCCTCCTCCCTGTTTTCAGGGTATACATAAGAATATACCGGTATGCCCGATGCAATTCCCGCCTCTTCAACTGCGAATTCAGCTGCTCCGAAAGTCATTACCTTAACCGGAACCGGGACATCTTCTCTCCAGTGGAAAGTCCTGGTACCGCCAGGATTGTCTGTTACCGACATGAGAAGTCCATTTGACACGACTGTGTACACCTCAGGGGCAGTAATAATGAACTCAACCGCAGCCTTATCAGAAACATGGTCTATACAGGGGAGGTAATGGCTACCCCTGTCGGGCCAGTGGTCAGCAAAAAACCCTCTTCTTCCGAACTTTGTTTCCGATATTACCAGGCCGTTGCCAGGGATCCCCTTGTATGATATCGAAACCGTCACACCGGTTCCGGGCTCCAGACCACCGGGAACAGCGGCAGATAGTTTGTTGCTGCGGTGATGCCATCCGGTCTGCAACTGGTTAATGCTGACATCTGAAACCACCATTCCCCTTCCGTCATCCTGAACATTCCTGAGATCGAAACTGAGGGAGTCAGCCGGCTTAAGTGCAACTACTTTAATAAGGGCATTGGCATGAATCGAATCACAGTCATCTCTCAGGGTTATATCGAATGTGTACCTGACAACATCCAACCCGGAATTACGTTTACCGTTTCCGTTGGCAATAGCCGCTGACGCCAGCAGGACAAGGGCGAGAATCAGAATAGATCTTATCATAATAAAGTACTTTGGTATTCAAAAATAACAATTTCGAGGGCAATAACATTCATTGTCTGCCAAATAACAGCATCTTAATAACCTTTTCATCAGGGGCCATAAATTGAAGGGAAAATGTTAGCTTTGCAGAAAGAAAATCAGGAAGATGAATTACGATTACAATACCCAGCGATCGAGAATGGCTCTGCCCGAATACGGCCGGAACGTTCAGAAAATGATCGATCATATCAAAACTATTGAAGACAGGGAAGAGCGTAACAGAGCTGCCCGCACTATAATACAGATAATGGGAAATCTGAATCCGCATCTGCGTGATGTAGGAGATTTCAAGCACAAGTTATGGGACCATCTGGCTCTGATATCGAACTTTGAGCTTGACATAGAATCCCCCTATCCAAAACCAGAGCCTTCCAAGTTCACCGAAAAGCCCAAAAGGGTGCCCTATAATCAGGGTCCGATCAGGTTCCTTCATTATGGCAGGGTCGTCCAGGATATGATTAAAACAGTGTCTGTAATGGAGGAGGGAGAGGAGAAGAACTACCTCGTTATAATGATCCTGAACCAGATGAAGAAGCTCTACCTTACATGGAACAAGGGTCAGGTTTCTGATGAAACTATAATTTCTGATCTGTCACAGATGTCAGGCGGGCTGTTGAAAGTACCTGAAGATACCAGGCTTGCCGATTCCAAGGCATTGGTTCCGCAGCAACAGAAGAAGGTTCAGATGCCAGGCAAGCAGAAGAAGAAGCAGAATAAGCCCTACAACAAGAAGAAGCAGAAAAACAAATATTGATCTATGGGCACCTTTATTGTCAAGGGAGGCAGACAGCTCAGTGGTGAGATAGTACCCCAGGGAGCAAAGAATGAGGTACTGCAGATAATTTGTGCCACCCTTCTTACACCTGATAAAGTAACGATAAGGAACATTCCCGACATAATAGATGTAAGGAAACTTATTGATCTTATAGGCACTATTGGTGTCAGAGTGACAAAACACTCGATATCGGAGGTAACCTTTGAAGCAGGTGAAGTTGATTATGAATATCTCAGATCTGACGACTTCAGAGATAAGAGTACCAGTCTGAGAGGGTCTATTATGATTGTAGGACCGCTGCTGGCCCGTTTTGGCAAGGCCTTCATTCCCAAGCCCGGAGGAGACAAAATCGGTCGCCGCCGTGTTGACACACATTTCATCGGATTTGAAAAGCTGGGTGCCGATTTCAGATACGATGCCAATGACGGCATATACAGTGTGGAGGCTGACAGACTCAGGGGTGCCTATATCCACCTTGATGAGGCATCGGTAACCGGTACGGCCAACATAATTATGGCGGCAGTACTTGCTGAGGGCAAAACGACCATATACAATGCTGCGTGCGAACCATACATTCAACAGTTATGCCGCATGCTGGTGTCGATGGGAGCCAGAATTGAGGGCATAGGGTCGAACCTGCTTTATATTGACGGAGTGAAGGAACTGGGTGGATGTACACATAGTGTGCTTCCCGACATGATTGAAATAGGTTCGTTCATTGGCATGGCGGCTCTTACAAACTCAGAACTGACAATCAAGGGTGTCTCATATGAAAACCTCGGGATAATCCCCGACTCATTCCGCAGGCTGGGCATAGAACTAGAGCGTCATGGTGACGATATTTACATACCACAGCAGGATCACTACGAGATTGAGACCTTTATGGACGGGTCGATTATGACCATTGCCGATGCCATCTGGCCGGGACTCACGCCCGACCTGTTAAGTGTATTTCTGGTAACAGCAATACAGGCCAAGGGAGCGGTTCTGATTCACCAGAAGATGTTTGAGAGCAGGCTCTTTTTTGTCGACAAGCTTCTTGATATGGGAGCACAGATAATATTATGCGATCCGCACCGGGCCACGGTTATTGGTCATGACAGAAAAATCAAACTGAGGGGTACTGTAATGACATCACCGGATATAAGAGCCGGTGTAGCCCTTCTGATTGCCGCCATGTCGGCTGAGGGAGAGAGTATTATACACAACATCGAACAGATAGACCGGGGATACCAGAATATTGACACCAGGCTGAATGCGCTTGGCGCTTCAATAAAAAGGATATAATAAAACCATAACAATGCATACACGTCGTTTTTATCAGATTCCGAGGCTGCGTCTTGCTCCCCTTGACACTCCTGTTGAGAAGATGAACCGGCTGCAGGATGCTATCAAAGGATCACCCTCGCTGTTCATTAAACGCGATGATTTTATTGGACCCCTGGTGTGGGGCAACAAGCTGCGCAAGCTGGAATATTCCTTTGCAAAAGCCAGGGAGGAGGGTGCAGACACGGTCATCACCTGCGGTGCTGTTCAGTCGAATCACGCACGCACTACTGCCATGGTAGCCCGCAGGCTTGGACTAAAATGCGTGCTGGTTCTGAACGGTGAAGAGCCTGAGTATCCCCAGGCAAACTATCGTATCAGCAAGATGATGGGAGTTGACATCAGACTTGTGGTCAACAAGGAAGACCGCCAGCCTGCTATGTCTGAAGTTGCAGAAGAGATAAAATCAAAAGGAGGAACTCCGTTCATAATACCTTTAGGGGCGTCAGACTCTGTCGGAACCCCGGGGTTTGTAAATGCCATGTATGAGCTTAAGTCGCAGCAGGAAAATCTTGGACTGAGGTTCAGTCATATTGTTGTTGCAACCTCTTCGGGGGGAACCCAGGGTGGGCTGGAAGCAGGAAAGAGAATTGCAGGTATGCATGATATAAAGATCATTGGCATAAGCGCTGATGATACTCCGGCTGAAATAAGCCAAAAGGCCATGAGGGCAGCCAATCCCATTATGGAGTTCACAGGTCTGAAACCTCTGTTGGCAGAAGATCTGACAATAGATGACAGGTTTACCGGACCGGGTTACGGAATTCCCTCGCCGGAATCGACAAGGGCAGCCGAATTATTTCTCAATAACGAAGGCATACTGCTTGACCAGACATACACCGGTAAAGCAGCGGCAGGACTTATCAGCCTGATTGAAGAGGGTTTCTTCAACAGTAAGGACACAGTACTCTTCTGGCATACAGGAGGGTTGGTAAATTTGTTTTAAGAGCATGGAAATCAAGAAGATTGAGACAGCAAAGGCTCCGATACCAAAGGGGCATTATTCCCAGGCAGTTGTAGCAGGTGGATTTGTATTTATTTCAGGGCAGCTGCCGGTGGTTCCGGTAAGCGGAGAGAAAATAACCGGCGACATCAGAGACCAGGCATTGCAGGTTTTCAGAAACATAGCCACAATAGCCGAAGCATCGGGAAGTTCACCGGACAAGATTGTAAAAGTTACAATATACGTTTCAGATATTGACTACTGGCCTGCAGTAAACGAGGTTTTCTCCGGTTTCTTCGGAGAACATAAGCCTGCAAGAGCCATAGTACCTGTAAACAGCCTTCACTATGGCTTCGGGATAGAAGCAGATGCTATTTCGGTTATCTGACATGTAATTACTCCCGGCCATTGTTCTAAAGTCATACAGGCATATACGCCCGGCTAATTTCCAGCTGTTTATATAATCCAATATATTTTTAATATGCCATTTTGTCAAATATACCTTTATGGCAGGCTATTTGAGAAATCAAAAAACCATTAGGAAAATCATTTATAAGATGACAAGGAAGAAGAGAACTGACACTAAAGAGGAAAAAGAGAAAAAAGTAGATAATCAGGAGGTAAAAGAGCCGGTGGAAACAGGCTCGGAGGGTTCTGCCAGGTCAGCCGGTGATCAAAAAACCGGCACTGTAGATGATGAGGAGGCACAAAAAACGGAGAAGCCTGCTGACACTGCGTCAGCCTCAGAAAATGATCTGCTGGTAAAACTGGCAGAGATGCAGGATAAGTACCTGAGGTTGTCAGCAGAATTTGACAACTACAGGAAGAGAACTCTCAGGGAAAAAATAGAACTGACAAAGACTGCTTCCGAATCATTACTTCTTAATCTGCTTCCTGTTCTCGATGATTTTGAAAGAGGTATAACCCTAATGGATAGTGCTGCCGACTGCAAGGCCATGAAAGATGGTATTGACCTGATATATCTGAAGTTCAGAAGTTTTCTTGAGCAGAACGGCGTGAAGGAGATCGAGGCCCTCAATAAAGACTTTGATGTTGATCTTCATGATGCTGTAACAAAAATACCCGTATCTGAAAAGAAGCTGAAGGGTAAGGTTGTAGACGTTGTGCAGAAAGGATATGTTTTGAATGAAAAGGTGATCAGATTCAGCAAAGTCGTTGTAGGGGAGTAAGAGCAGGTATCAGAAAACAGAGGAACAAGAGACAGGATGGAAAAGCGTGATTACTACGAAGTACTTGGAGTATCAAAAGGTGCTACAAAGGAGGAGATCAAGAAGGCTTACAGGAAGCAGGCCATCAAGTACCATCCTGACAAAAATCCGGGAAACCGGGAAGCGGAAGAGAAGTTCAAAGAAGCTGCTGAAGCTTACGAGGTGTTAAGCAATGATGAAAAGAGGTCGAGATATGACAGGTTCGGTCATGCAGGCGTAGGTGGAGCGGGTAATGGTTTCCCTGGCGGAGGAATGACCATGGAAGATATCTTTTCCTCTTTCGGTGATATATTCGGAGATGCCTTCGGAGGATTCGGAGGGTTTGGGAGCAGCCGGCGGGGAGGCCGTAGAGTTAACAAAGGCTCCAATCTGAGAGTCAAGGTTAAGCTTAACCTGAAGGAGATATCCAGCGGTGCCGAAAAAAAGATTAAGGTCAATAAGTACATCACCTGCGATTCATGTGGAGGGAACGGTGCTGCTGATCAGAATTCCATTACTACATGCACGACCTGTAACGGTTCAGGCCATGTTACACGTGTGACAAACACATTTTTGGGTCAGATGCAGACATCTTCGGTTTGTCCGGCATGCGGAGGAGAAGGTAAGACCATCACCAAAAAGTGTACTTCATGTTATGGAGAAGGAATTGTACAGGGTGAAGAGGTCATTAAAATAAATATTCCTGCAGGTGTTGGCAAGGGAATGCAGATGACAGTCAGCGGGAAGGGTAATGCTCCACGACGCGGCGGTGTAAACGGAGACCTGCTGGTAGTAATTGATGAAGAAGACCATCCTGAGCTTATACGTGAAGGTAATGACCTCATTTACAACCTATTCATAAGCATTCCTGATGCCATTCTCGGAACGGCTGTAGAGATTCCTACCGTTGACAACAATGTAAAGATAAAGATAGAGCCAGGCACACAGGCCGGTAAAATACTAAGACTAAGAGGCAAAGGACTTCCTGAGGTGAACGGATATGGCCGGGGTGACCTTCTGGTCAATGTGAATGTATGGATACCCAAGAAGTTATCAAGAGAGGAACAGAAGCAGATAGAGAAGCTAAGAGAATCCGGTTCCTTCACCCCTGCCCCTGACATTAATGACAGGAACTTTTTTGAGAGGATGAGAAGTTACTTCGATCAGGCTTAACAGATTTTCACCGATATTAAGAGGTTATTTGCAGAAAATATTTTATGACCATCACAATGATGGTTTCTTTTGTCTCTGATTCATCATTTAGAACCTAAACTTGTTTTTCCTATATTTGATGTCTGTTAAAAAACTATAATTAAATAAATAATGGCATTACTTGAAGCATCGGAAGTAACAAAGCAGTTTGCCAACCATCTGGCTCTTGACAGGGTGGGCATATCAGTGCCGGAGCAGAGCATATATGGTTTGCTGGGGCCAAACGGAGCAGGCAAGACAACCCTTATCAGAATCATTAACCAGATAACGGGACCGGATAGCGGTACACTCATGTTGAATGGGCGCAAACTTAGGCCTGCTGACGTGGTCCAGATCGGCTACCTGCCGGAAGAGAGAGGTCTGTATAAGAAGATGAAGGTAGGAGAACAGGTTCTGTACTTTGCCCAGCTAAAAGGATTGAGCAGGGCTGAGGCCTGGAAGAGAGCCAAATACTGGTTTAAGAAATTTGAAATAATAGACTGGTGGGACAAGAAGGTTGAAGAGCTTTCAAAGGGTATGCAACAGAAAGCTCAATTTGTATCAACTGTTATTCATGAGCCCAAGATCCTGATTTTTGATGAGCCATTTACCGGTTTTGATCCGGTAAACGCCAGTCTCATTAAGGATGAGATTCTTTTTTTGCGGGAACGGGGTGCCACGGTACTCTTTTCCACGCACAATATGTCTTCAGTCGAAGAGTTGTGCGATGACATTACCCTGATAAACAAGGCAAGGGTAATTCTTCAGGGCAACGTTGATGATATCAGAAGAGAGTGGGCAGGCAAAGAGTATGAGATTATGTTCAAAGGAGACTCTGTGCTTCAGGAAAATGATCATTACAAGATACTTAGCAAAAAGAAAGATAACGGTAAGACTGTAATCCGTATTGAAACTGTATCATCTATCGGCAGCAACGACCTTTTGCAGATAATGGTAAAAGCCGGTGAGATAATCTCATTCAATCCGGCATTGCCTTCAATGAATGACATATTCATTAAAGTTGTGCAATCGAGAAACTAACCAACAAAGCCTAACATCCAAAAAAAACTGATATGAGCAAGATCAGCGTAATAATTCAAAGGGAATACTCAACGAGGGTCAGGAAAAAGAGTTTTATAATAATGACAATACTTGCACCTCTGCTGATGGCGGCAATTTTCATCGTACCTACTCTTATAATGACCAACGAGAGTCAGGAATTCAAGAAGATAGCGGTGGTTGAAGATGGATCAGACCTTTTCAGGGAGGCCATACCCTCGACAGATGATGCCGAGTTTGTCTATCTTGAAAATGTTGACATAGATGAAATAAAATCGAACTTCAGCGAAGCAGGTTATTATGGTATCTTGTATATTTCACCCCTTGTGGTAAATGTACCTAATGCGGTACAGCTGATATCAAAAAAGCAACCACCACTAAATCTGACAACTTATATCTCTTCCGTAATGGAAAAAGAGATAGAAAAGCAGAAACTGCTTGCCTATGATATTGAGAATCTTGACGAGATATTGAAGAATGTGAGAAGCCGGGTAAGTATTCAGACCATTAGAATTGACGATGCAGGTGAGGTAAAGGAGACAAGTACGGGTGTGGCGATGGTGATGGCCTATCTTGGAGGATTCCTGATGTATATGCTTGTTTTCATCTTCGGATCACAGGTGATGAGAGGTGTTATAGAAGAGAAGACAAACAGGGTAGTTGAGGTATTGGTATCCTCTGTAAAACCGGTTGAACTGATGATGGGAAAGATAATTGGTATTGCTTTGGTAGGGCTGACGCAGTTTCTGATCTGGATTGCTTTGACAATAGGGGTGGCGACAGTACTCACAAAGGTAATTGCCAGTAAGAGTGAAACAGTGATTGAGACTGTGCAGTCTATGCCGCAAAGCATAGTATCAGGGGAACTGAATGAGCAGATGTCACAGGCTTCCGCACAACAGGCATCACTAAACCCTCAGCTTGCTGAATTAATGGGAATTCTTAAAACACTAAAAAATCAAAGTTGGGGGCTTATTTTATTCAGCTTTATCTTCTATTTTCTTTCAGGTTACCTGTTGTATGCATCGATATTTGCGGCAATAGGCTCTGCAGTGGATAATGAGACCGAAACCCAGCAGTTCATGCTTCCGGTAACAATCCCTATCATTCTGGCGCTTATGGTTGCTATGGGAACCATGCAGAATCCTGAGAGCAGTCTTGCATTCTGGTTCTCTATAATACCCCTTACCTCACCAATAGTAATGATGGCAAGAATACCTTTTGAAGTACCTGCATGGGAACTTGCACTGTCAATGGGACTAATGGTTGTAACATTTGTTGCCTTCGTTTGGATGGCTGCCAAGATTTACCGGACAGGAATACTTATGTACGGTAAGAAAACCTCTTACAAGGAGTTATGGAAGTGGCTGAAATATAAAGGGTAGGGTTATAAGATATACGATTAACGATTTATGATTTACCTTCCCCTTTGGCTCTGGTGAGCTCGCCTGCGGCTCGGTTACTTCCCGTGTACTGTTTACCGTTACCGTGTACCGTTCAATTTTATTAATTTTGCAGATTAACATTAACAGTCTATGTCAAGGGTATTAATAATTGATGATGAGAAGGCCATCCGGAACACGTTGAAGGAGGTTTTGGAATACGAAGATCATGAGGCCGATATTGCTGAAAACGGAACCAGGGGAATTGAATTGTTTGAGACAGGCAGTTATGATATAGTGCTGTGCGATATTAAGATGCCTGAAATGGATGGCACCGAAGTACTGGCGAAGATAATGGAGATAAATGCAGACACACCTGTTGTAATGATATCGGGCCATGGTAACATAGATACAGCTGTCGATGCCATAAAGAAAGGAGCATTTGATTTTCTCGAAAAGCCCCTTGATCTTAACAGGGTATTGATTACAATAAAAAATGCCCTTGACAGATCAACATTAGTAACACAGACAAAGACTCTGAAGAAGCAGGTAAGCAAGAAATATGAAATGGTTGGTGAGTCAGAAGGGATCAGGAAGGTAAGGGAGATGATTGATCGTGTTGCCCCAACTGAGGCCAGAGTACTAATTACAGGTGCAAACGGGACAGGGAAGGAGCTTGTGGCACATCAGATACATGAGAAGAGCAACAGGTCGAAGGGGCCGTTCGTGGAGGTCAATTGTGCGGCCATACCTTCAGAGCTTATAGAGAGTGAGCTCTTTGGTCACGAGAAAGGTTCATTCACCTCAGCCATTAAGCAGCGTATCGGCAAATTTGAACAAGCCAACGGGGGAACAATATTCCTTGATGAGATCGGGGACATGAGTCTTTCTGCCCAGGCCAAGGTTTTAAGGGCGCTACAGGAGAATAAAATTTCGAGGGTTGGATCTGACAAGGATATTCAGGTCAATGTAAGGGTTGTGGCAGCAACCAATAAGGACATAAGAGATGAAATTGACAATAGCAGGTTCAGGGAAGACCTATATCACAGGCTTAGCGTAATTTTGATACATGTCCCAACACTTAATGAGCGTATTGACGACATTCCATTGTTAGCCGAACATTTCAATAACGTTATCTGCAACGAATATGGGATGAGTCCGAAGAAGATAGCCAGAGATGCCATTAATGAATTGCAGAAGATAAACTGGTCAGGCAATATCAGGGAGTTCCGGAACGTCCTTGAGCGGCTTATAATATTAAGCCGGGACCAGATATCAGGTGATGACGTAAAATCATATGCTGCCCCTGTTTCAGGCAGGATTTGACTTACTATCAGCACTTTTCTCATTACATGCTGACAGACAAATAAATAGACCCTGTCAATTTAACCTTTTTTAACGGTCAACTGAATTCTCCCCTTGCCATAATAAAGTACATTTGCGCATTAAATCGACTGCTGATGATCAGAATACTACTTACCGGCTTTATATTGACATGGATTTGTATTATCAACCTTTCCGGACAGGATACCAATAATGGAGGTAAGGCGATTAATTCTGATTCTATTTCCACCAATGATCCACAGCGCTCTGATGCACTGAAAATATTTCTTGACTGTGACAGGTGCGACAGGACATTTATAAAAGAGTCTATTCCATATGTGAATTACATAAACAACCGCGATGATGCCGATGTATTTATTATTATGACACGTCGCAGTACCGGGGGTGGTGGTACTGAGCATCTGATATCATTCAGTGGTCAGAAAAACTATACAGGCATAAATGACACGCTTGTTTTTTTTGATCCTCCTAACAGCACCAATGATTTCACCAGGCAGGGCCAGACCAACACTTTGTCAATGGGTCTTATGAGGTATGTTGCCCGTACACCTCTTTCACAGAATATAAGAATAAACTACAGGGAAGTAACAGGCAGAGGCCGGCAATTGAGCCAGGTTGTAGAAAACGACCCCTGGAACAGTTGGGTTTTCCGGTTTTCAAGCAGAGGATCTATTAACAAGGATCAAAATTACGGGACCATATCAAGCAACAACAGCCTCAGTGCTGACAGAGTCACTCCTGAATTTAAGTCAGAGTTTGATATGCGCTTTGATTTCCGTGAGAGGAGTATTACAACAGAAGGAGTCACCTCAAAATACACTACGCAGAATGATTTCAGATTTACGACCCTTCAGGTGAAAAGCATCTCGCCCCATTTCTCTGTCGGGGCAAATATGTCTGCTGCGAGTTCACAGTTCGGAAACATAAAATATGAACTAAACTTCAATCCTGCAATTGAGTACAATATCTTCCCCTACAGTGAGTCTTTCATGAGGCAGGTAAGAGTGCAGTATACCGTTCAGATAGGTTATAACAATTATATTGACACAACCAGATATTTCAAGCTGGAGGAGATGATCTACCGCCACCAGCTGGCAGTGGCAATCGGATTCAATCAACAGTGGGGCTCAAGCAATTTCTCGTTTCGCGGCGGTCATTTTCTGAATGATGCAAGCTTCTGGAGTTTTAACATGAACGGAGATGTTGAATGGAGAGTGTACAGAGGATTGTCATTGAGTTTTAATGCAAGGGCTGCAATCATAAGAGACGACCGGGCTGTTTTGAAAGGTGATGCATCAGTTGAGGAGGTACTGCTACAGCTACGTAAACTCAGTTCCACATATTCATTCCAGGCCGGATTCGGGATATCTTATTCATTCGGGTCTATTTACAATAATGTGGTGAATCCGCGTTTCTCAAGCCGGTAATCAGACGCTACATCAGAAAGAGGTTCGTTTTTCAGTCATTTATTGTAAGTTTGCATAACTTACAAACAGTGATATGAACCGTACGGAAAAGGACTCATTAGGTTCTCTGACAATTCCAGGGATGGCTCTCTATGGGATTCATTCATTTCGTGCAGCAGAGAATTTTCCTGGCACTGCTGATTTCCCTGATGAATGGTACAGGGCGATGGGAATGGTGAAAGGTTGTGTTTACCGGACGTACAGGAGGTTCAGTAATGCAGTCTCAGGCAGATATGGGACTCATAAGGCCGTCAGGGAGATCGATGCAAAGAGGCTGGATGCAATTATTAAAGCTGCTGATGAGATAGCGTCAGGCCAGTATGCCGATAGTTTCATAGTGCCTGCCATTCAGGGTGGCGCAGGCACAAGTATTAACATGAATATCAACGAGATAATTGCCAATGCTGCGCTGATATCGATGGGGCAGACACCAGGCAGTTATAATATTATTGATCCGGTTGAGGATTGCAATATCTATCAGTCTACCAATGATGTAGTTCCTACAGCGTTGACTATAGCAGTAATGAATCTTCTCAACGATCTTGCATCGGAAGTGAATACCCTGCGTCAGATTCTTGAATCCCTGGAGAAAGAACACCGCAATGAACTGAGGCCGGGTTACACACAGATGCAGGAGGCCGTACCCTCCTCGTTCGGATTGTTATTCGGATCTTACAATGAGGCTCTTTCACGCGACTGGTGGAGAATTTCAAAGAGCCTTGAACGAATCAGGACAGTAAATATGGGAGGAGGAGCCACCGGCACGGGACTGGCTATCCCAAGATTTTTCATAATGGAGATAGTGCCTGAATTAAGAAACCTTACAGGTTTGCCTTTGTCGAGGAGTGAAAATCTCTCTGATGCCACTTCAAATCTCGACAAATGGGTTGAGGTGCACGCCATAATGAAGTCACATGCTGTGAACCTTGAGAAGATGGTTTCTGACCTGAGAATACTTTCATCAGACCTTCTTAACCCGAAGCTGGTAATACTGCCGGAACGACAGGTAGGCAGCTCGATAATGCCCGGCAAGATAAATCCGGTTATACCGGAATATATTGTATCGGTCTCTCACAGGGTCTATGCCAACGATCAACTGGTTTCTTCGCTTTGCGGGCTGGGCTGCCTTGAGTTGAATGCCTACCTCCCGATGATAGGATTTACAATGATTGAGAGTCTCAGGCTTCTGATATCGGCAAACATAACACTTCGCAAAAATTGTCTCTCAGGTATTAAGGTAAAACATGCTGAAGCGCTTGAAAAAGTAATTATGAGCCCTGCTGTTACAACCGCGCTGGTGCCTTTCATCGGCTATAACAAGGCATCAGAAATAGCCAGGGTGATGAAAGAAAGGGAGATGACTGTTTTCGATGTAAACCAGGAGATGAATTTCATTGAAGAAGAGAAGCTGAAAGAGATACTTCAGCCTGCCAATCTTCTGAAACTGGGATTTTCTCTTGAAGAGATTTAACTTATAGGATAATATGGCAATAAGAGGCAAGGACAGAACGCCGCGCATAGGCATATATGGCCGTCGCAATTATGGCAAGAGCAGCCTGATCAATGCACTTGCCGGCCAGGACATAGCAATAGTATCTGACACACCGGGCACTACCACTGATCCGGTAAAGAAATCGTTTGAGATCACAGGCTTTGGTCCTGTTGTGCTGGTTGACACTGCCGGCATTGACGACACAGGAGAACTGGGATTGAAGAGAGTTCATAAAACCATTCATTCCATTGACACGGTTGATCTGGCCATCCTTTTAACAGGTGAGGGCAAATGGAGTGATTTTGAAGAGGAGATAGTACAGAAATTCAATGAACAGGACATCCCCTTCATAGTATTGTCGGGAAAGGCTGACATAGATAATCCCGGTGAAGAGTTCATAGCGAGGGTAAAAGCAGCAACAGGCAAGACTCCCGTGCGATTTTCAGCGTTAGACACAGGATCACGTGAGGAGCTTATACGATTGATAAAGGAGGGTATTCCTTCCATGTCATTCAGGCTGAGCACCCTTCTCGGCGACCTGATAAAGCAGGGTGATGTTGTATTACTTATTACTCCTATTGACGTTGAAGCTCCTGAAGGCAGGCTTATACTGCCGCAGGTGCAGGTAATAAGAGACATTCTTGACAATGATGCCGTTGCCGTGGTATTAAAAGAGAGAGAAGTTGATGCTTTTCTGCGTAACACAGGAATAAGGCCGGCGCTGGCAGTTACCGATTCCCAGGTTTTTGTTAAGGCAGATGCTTCGGTTCCGCCAGAGGTACCTTTAACCAGCTTTAGCATACTTCTTGCCCGTCAGAAGGGTGATTTTGAGAATTATCTCAAGGGGACCCCGGCCATCTCTGCTTTAAAAGACGGTGACAGGGTTTTATTGCTTGAGTCATGCACTCATCATGTGGCATGCGATGATATAGGAAGGGTAAAAATACCGAGGTGGCTTACCGCCTTTACGGGACGAAAACTTGAGTACGATGTTGTTGCCGGGCTGGACATGTTACCCAGGCCTGTAACTGATTATGCGATTGTAATACAATGCGGGGGATGTATGATCACGGCGCGACAGTTGCAGCAGAGACTTAGAGCAGCAGTAAAGGCAGGTGTTCCTGTAACAAATTACGGGATGGCGATTGCATATGTACAGGGCATATATAACAGAGCCGTAGCTCCATTCCTTAAAGGAGACGCCAGGGATGTCACATATCTTTAGCAGGTCAGAATCTGAAATAGATGAAAGGCTGGATTCCTGCTGTCTGCATCCTCATTAATATCACGGCAAGGGAAAGCATCAGAAGGAACTGAATAATCAGATGGCTCTTCACAAAGAGGGCCCTGGTAGCTTCTTTAATAGTTTCAGGAAGGAAATGTATGGTGTAACCTGTCAGCATCAGTATAACCACGAAAGGGTATGACATCCACATGCCTGATATATGTTCCGGATTAAACCGTGTAAAAATATTCTTTATCATCAGGATAGCTAAATCATTTGTCTCGGCCCTGAAGAATATCCATGCAAAGCTCACGAAATTGAAAGTAACAAATATCTGAACGACAGTAAACAATCGTCGTTTTGCGCGACGGGGAGGGACAAGGTGACTCCATATTTTATTTATGATCAGGCCCACGCCGTGCAACAGTCCCCACAATAAGAATCTAACTGATGCTCCATGCCATAAGCCTCCCAGGATCATTGTCACAAGAAGGTTGATTCCGGTACGTAAGTAACCTCGCCTGTTGCCCCCTATTGGGATATAGAGATAATCCCGAAGCCATCGTGACAATGATATGTGCCATCTCTTCCAGAAGTCAGAAATACCGGTAGCCTTATAAGGAGAGTTAAAGTTCACCGGTAGTCTGAATCCGAGCAGAAGAGCGACTCCTATAGCGATATCGGTATACCCTGAAAAATCACAGTATATCTGTAATCCGTAGCCATATACTGCAAAGAGGTTTTCGGTTCCGGTATAGAGTTCAGGAGCACCGAAGACCCTGTCAACAAAATTTACCGAGATATAATCGCTGATGATCATCTTTTTAACAAGTCCTTTAGCTATAATGAAAAGGGCATGACCGAACTCTCTTTTTGTGAGGCTGAATTTTGCGTATAGCTGGGGCACAAATTCTGATGCTCTTACTATAGGGCCGGCTACGAGCTGAGGGAAGAATGAGACATAGAATCCGAAATCAAGGATGTTTTTTACAGGAGCTACCCGGCCTCTGTAAACATCGACAGTATAGCTGATTGTCTGAAATGTAAAGAATGAGATCCCTACAGGCAACACAACAGAGCTGACATCGAAATTAGTAAGGAACAAAGAGTTAGAGACTGAAGCAAGCAGATCAGTTGATGGCAGCGATGTTCCGGCAATCGTGTTGATTGAATCTATTACGAAGCCGTAGTATTTGAAATACCCCAGCATTCCCAGGTTAACCAGCAGGCTGATAATAAGCCAGAAGATCTTCACAAACCTTGAGTCAGAGCGTGCGATGAGTCTGCCGGCAGTATAATCTGTCAGTGTCGAGATTATTAACAGGAAAAGAAACAGTCCTCCGGATTTATAGTAGAAAAAGAGGCTGAAAAGGAAAAGGTAAAAGTTCCTGAGGAATGGTATCTTATAAATAAAGCTGTAACCGGCTATCAGCAAAAGAAGAAAAAGCCAGAACGCTATATTGGTAAAGATGAAAGGAGAGGCAGGGTCATATGCCAGTATTCCGAGCAGTTGGGCTGATATTTTTTGATTGTGGATTTTCTGATCTGAATAAACCGGAGAAGAGTCCTCCTCGACCAACTTATCAGGGATTGTAAGGCTGTCTGCGTAAAGGTCAGTTAGAGAGTCTGTCATATACAGGACTGTCTCAACAATAACCGGTTCTGCAAGCAAATCATTAAAAAACAGCTCTGCAAGGGAGTCAGCCCCGGCATAAGTCAGATGAGTATAATCTTTCTGCGCCAATGGGGGAACCGCGGAGGTCCATTTAAGGATTGAGTTCTCACCTCCCATTTCCGAGTACGCATCCCAGAACCCGATTCCTGTATTTGCAGCCGCACTCTTCTGCGCATCGCGTATACTTTCAATATTAGGAAAGGAAGCCATGGTTCCTTCAAAATTGTCGGCCATATCAGTAAGGCCCACAAGGATGATATCAGCTGAAGGAACTATCTCTTTCAACAGCATGAACTGCCGCTCAAGTCCTTTCCTGTAGTAAGAATAGTCATCACGAACGTTTCGCACGACATTAAGACCGTAGTGCAGTACGATCAGGTCAGGATCAAGCATTTTGAAGAGATCGTTTTGGTTCTGCCTGTCGGTCATTGTAAATTCGAGGCCGGCGCTGCCGCGATGAGGTATATTGTCTACAGTTACACCGCTGTCATCTTCAATTGAGAATGCATAGATATCGGGAGAAGAATATCCTGTGAATCTTATTCTGACGTCAGAGGAGCCTCCGAGAGGTGCATAGAATTCAAACGGTCCTTTTCCGGTACAAAGGGTATCGCTGGCTATTTCAGCTTCGCCAGAATTTATTTGTATCAGGCAAATACCGTTAAGATTTCCGTAGAAAAGCCTTAAGTTGTTGTAGACCGAGGCCTTTTGGTCTGAAAATAGTGAAGGAGTAATTCTGACGGTGGCTGTTACCGGAATCTGTGAGACTGAGTCGGGCTTCATGAATCTGCATACCGACATGAAGGGTCCGAGATTTTTGTGTGGCAGCGATCGGTCCCTGTAAGAGAGATAATTATATCTGTTCCAGTTTGATGAAGATCGTATTTCCACAGTGCGGGAATACATTACGGGCATTAGCGGTTGCAAAAGGCCGGGCCCTGTACCCCCGTGTTTATTCTGCAGTCTTGTTCGGAGATAGGAACTTATGCGGTCTCCTTCGAGCTGGCTGTCTCCGAATACCATTATTCTGAGTTGCGGCTTACCCGACATTACATTGTCATAAAACCGGGGAGCCAGGGTGGCGACTGTTGATACTGCAGGCCACAAAGCGACAGAGTCTGCGGCCTTAAGAAGAGTATCACACTCTGTGGCAGGTGTAGTTATGACAGTGTCAGCAAGATCAGCGGCAAAGGGCTTTTCAGCTTTTACACCTCCCGCTAAAAGCAGTTCTAATGCTCTGTTTTCACGGATATTGTAATTTACCAGCGAGGGAGTATAAACGGCAGCTGCTACCAGAATACCGGCTGCAATAGCAAAAAATATAAATATCCTGTACGGTCGCATATTTAGTCCGGCAGGAGTTGGAGGGTCAGCTCTTCCTGCGAATCCTGAGCCTTTGTCCTACCTTTATCTTTCCTGTATCACCAAGGTTATTCAGTGCCAGGATATCTGAAACAGAGACGTCGTTATATTTCTTTGCGATATCCCAGACCGTGTCTCCACTGCGTACTACGTAATACTCATATTCACCGCCGGCAGAATCGTTCAATACCGGGGGCTGTACAGTTGCGCTGCTGTTTACCTGTACCGGTTTACCAGACATGGACTGCTTTTGAGCGAATGTCATCGTATTAACGCGGCCGTAGTGATCTGCCTTAGACGGATCGACATAGACAGCTAGTTTCTGTCCCACATATATTGTATTACGGTATATATTGTTCCAGTATCTGAGCTCTGAGAGAGGTACGTTGTACCATTCTGCAATATAACCCAGATTATCTCCGCTCTTAACATTGTATACAAGTTTTGTTTTGCCCTTTATATCAGGAGGCACGAATGACGACGAGGCCGGATTTGATGACCTGTTTGTGGAAGCCAGATAGACATTTGCCTTATGATTTTCTATTGTGTCATGCAGGTGGATAAACTCGCCTATATGAGTCATAGGCAGTGTCAGCGGTGCAGGCTTTGTCCTTCCCGGTATCAGGCCTGTCCTGTATTGCGGATTCAGTGCTCTGAGATCATTGTAACCCAGTCCCATCACCTCTGCTATCTGACTCAGATGAAGGTCTCTAGTTATCATGACGGTATCTACGGCAAGAGGTAATGATATTGGTATTGGTACAATGTTGTGTTCTACGTTGTAAGTCATTGAATAGAGAGCTGCAACGAACTGGGGTATATACCCTCTGGTCTCCCTCGGTAGCCTGTAGTAGATATCCCAGTAATCCTTTTTATTACCTGACCGTGCAATTGCCTTGTTGACGTTACCAGGGCCGCAATTGTAGGCAGCAATTACGAGAATCCAGTCATTATATATCTTATACAGGTCTTTAAGATATCTTGCAGCTGCGTGAGTTGATTTAACAGGGTCACGCCTCTCATCAAGGACAGAGTTTATTGTCATGCCGTACATACGGCCGGTACTGGCCATAAACTGCCATAACCCTGTTGCCCCGACCCTTGAAACAGCATTGGGGTTAAGAGCTGATTCTATTACTGCCATATATTTAAGTTCGAGGGGAAGGTCGTATGATGCAAAAATATCCTCGATCATGGGGAAGTAATAGTCCTGCAATCCAAGTATAATCCTGAACTTGTCGTATTGCCTGGAAGTGTAAACATGAATATGGCTTCTGATGATATTATTATACGGCAGGGTAATGAGGGAGTTTACTCTTCCCAGTCTGTCAATATATACAGAATCAGGGAATTCAGGAATATGTGGCTCGGTGGCTTCATATTCTTTTTGAGTCAGGCTAAGGGAGGTCTTCACATACCATGTATTAACCAGGCTGTCAAGGTCTCTCGATATCCTTCTAATGTCCTCATCAGGAATATCCTGTGCTTTAACTGAAGGACCTGCCATAACGAAGATCAGCATGAGGGAAAAAAGGATTCCGGTTTTAAGCATATCAGTAATTATTAGAATGTTTTAACTAATCTGAGATTAAAAGCAAACAGGTTTCCTGACATTGCAGGCATAGCCGTTGGCAGAAGTGAAAGGTTAAGGGTTTCGCCAATATCATAATCAGACAGGCTGGCATCTACATTTGCATCGAGAATAGAAATCAGGTACCAGGCAGCAATTCCTATATATGAGAGGTCGCGGTACTTTTTATAGTAGTCTACGCCTGAGAGAAGTCTCTCTCTAACCCACTGAGCCTGTGAGGGATTATATGACTCCGGGTGTAGTACGGGGTCATAAATTGACGGGTCTGCTCCCCTTATCAGGTCGAGGTAGCTGTCGGTTTCAGGGATAAGATCGGTGAAATCCTGATAGGCCCTGGTATACTGAATATGTGTTGAAGTATTAAACCAGACACTGTAACCCAGTCCTGCGAAACCGGCATAGACCAGGGGAATTTTCCAATACTTGCGATTATAAACCTGACCCATACCGGGCAGAGCTGCAGCGAGCATAGTAGCCCGGTGAGGGTCTTTTATTTTTCTTACAGACTGAAGGTCAACGGCTGTTGTGTCCTGAGCAATGATATTAGTATCTATGCAAAGCAACAGAAAGAGTAGGGCAATTATTTCAGCGGTCCTTTTCAATATCATAACCTGGGCTCTGTTGCCCGTGTAAGATAAACGTCACCGCAAAGATAATATTTTAAGAATTCAGCTTATCGAACACTCCCAGAATGCGTTCCATTTCGCCGCTGTTATCAAACTGTATAACAATCTTGCCTTTACCCTGATCGTTTATTCTGAAAGTAACATTTGTATCGAATATTGACTTAAGATGATCAGCGAGTTGTTTGTAATCTTCGTTTAGTTTCTTCTTTCGTTCTGTTCGAACCGGGTCTCTTAACGGTACCGTCTGAAGATGTCTGACCATCTCCTCTGTCTGTCTTACTGAGAGACCATCATCGATTACCTTGTAGTATACCTCAATCTGTTGGTCAGGGTCATCAACAGTAATAAGAGACCTTGCGTGGCCCATAGACAGTTGTCTGCTGCGCAAACCAAGTTGTATCTCTGCAGGGAGCTTAAGTAGTCTTAGATAATTAGCCACTGTTGAGCGCTGTTTTCCCACCCTTTCACTAAGCTGTTCCTGTGTAAGCCTGCACTCTTCAATCAGTCTCTGATAGCTTATGGCGACTTCCATGGCATCGAGGTCTTCTCTCTGTATGTTCTCTACCAGAGCAAGTTCGAGCATTGCCTGGTCATCAGCTGTCCGCACGAAAGCCGGAACATGGCTAAGACCTGCCAGTTTGGCGGCTCTGAGCCTTCGCTCCCCGGCTATAAGCTGGTATCTGCCTCCCTGAATTTCACGTAACGTAAGCGGCTGAACAATTCCCAGTTGTTTTATTGAAGAAGCAAGTTCATTAAGAGATTCTTCGTCAAACCGGGTTCTGGGCTGGTGCGGATTTGCATCAATGGAGTCGATCGGTATCTGAAGATTTGCCTCTACTTTTTTTTCAAGAACCTCCTTTTCTACGCCATCAATGAGTGCTCCCAGTCCACGGCCCAATGCATTTTTTTTTGTCATGGCTGTCAAAGTTTTTTAGCTCTCTTTCTGAGCTGACCTATCAATAATTTCCTGTGCCAGATTCAGGTAATTGACAGAACCTCTCGATTCAGCGTCATAAAGAATGGCAGGCTGGCCATAGCTTGGAGCTTCAGAGAGCTTTACATTCCTTTGTATAATGGTATTGAATACCATTTGCTGAAAATGCTTTCTTACCTCATCAACTACCTGGTTCGACAACCTTAACCTTGAATCGTACATGGTGAGTAGAAAACCTTCTATCTCGAGGGCAGGATTCAGGTTGTTCTGTATGATTTTTATGGTGTTGAGCAGTTTTCCCAGACCTTCAAGGGCGAAGTATTCGCACTGCACCGGGATAATTACACTGTCAGATGCGGATAGAGCATTTACAGTAAGCAAGCCCAGTGAGGGAGAGCAGTCGATAAGTACATAATCAAAATTAACGGCAACCTTAGCAACGACTTCTCTCAGTATCTTTTCCCTCTGAGGTCTTTCAAGCATTTCAATCTCGGCACCCACGAGGTCTATGTTAGATGGTATTATCTTAAGGTTATCTATTCCTGTAGGAAGTATTGCTGTCGCAGGATCAACACCATCAATCAGGCAGTCGTATATCGTTGTTTTGATCTGTCTGTTGTCTACGCCGATCCCTGATGTGGCATTTGCCTGCGGATCAGCATCGACTATCAGTACTTTCTTGTCAAGAGCTGCCAGGCTGGCTGCAAGATTGATAGCCGTGGTTGTTTTACCCACCCCACCCTTCTGGTTCGCCAGAGAAATAATTCTTCCCATAAAATCAGTATCTTTTTGCTTTATTTTTCGAGTTTCAAATTTACAACATAAGGACATAAGGTACAGATGGGGTCATTTGTAGTTACAAACAAAACCTGCACGGTTTTAAACATGTTATTAACATGCCCGGGGGTGCGGCACAGGTTTCATAATAGAATTTTTATACCCATCTTTGTAATGGCAGTTGTATCAAACCACGCCTGATGAAAAGCGATAATTTAAATGATAATTGGCTGATTGTTGTCAATCCCAATGCCGGCAGGAAGAGGGGAAAGAAAGACTGGAACCAGATTGCTGCTTTGCTTGACAATAGCGGGACAAAATACCATGCTGTATTTACCGAGCAGCCCAGGCATGCCATAGAAATAACCATGCAGGGCATTGCCGATGGTTACAGGAAAATTGTCGCGGTAGGCGGAGACGGCACAATGAATGAAGTGGTTAACGGGGTGTTCCTGCAGCAGGTGATCTCTGCTTCCGAAATTACCATTGGGATAATAACAGTAGGCACCGGAAACGACTGGGGCAGAATGTTTGGTATTCCTACAGACTATGAAGGAGCCGTAGGCTTACTTAAAAAGAATGAGACATGCTTAAGTGATGCAGGTGTAGTAGAGTATCATTCTGATGAGGGAAAAGGCAAAAGGTATTTCATAAATATTGCCGGGTTGGGGTTTGATGCTGTTGTGGTGAGAAGGACAAATACACAGAAGGAGAAGGGCAGGAACGGAAAGGCGATCTATTTCTACAACCTGTTAAGGAGTCTTTTGTTCTATTCACACACTCATACCGACGTGGTTATTGACGGGAGGCTTATAACCAACCAGACATTTACAATTAGCCTGGGCATAGGTAAATACTCGGGCGGGGGCATGAAACAGACACCAAATGCCATTCATGATGATGGCCTGTTCGATATTACCATAATCAAGAGGATGCGCAAGGGAGAAATTATCAGAAGTTTGAAAAAGCTATATGACGGCACGATTCTGGAACATCCTAAAATTGAGGGTCATACAGGAAGAAACATAATCATCAACAGTAAACCTCCTATTCAACTGGAGGCCGACGGAGAATCATTAGGCTATTCCCCCATTGAGTTCAATATAATACCCGCTGCAGTAAATGTTGTCTTCAATGCTGACAAGATAACTGCCTGAAATCAGGGCACATCAGTAATTTCTATCTGAAAAAGCTTCGGCCAGTTTTTACCGGTTACAAATATCCTTCCATCTTCAGGGTCATAAGCTATTCCGTTGAGTACATCATCACCTGCGTCCCTCCTTTCATCATCAGACATAATACCGGCAAGATCAACAAATCCCAGTACCTTTCCTGTATCGGGATCAATACGAGCTATAAGATCTGTCAGGTATATGTTTGACCATATTTCGCCATTAATAAACTCAAGTTCATTCAGGTAGGTCACCATTGACTTGTTATCATATACCTCAATTGTTCTTATCGTCCTGAACGTGGAAGGCTCTATTACATATAATTTGTTTGACCCGTCGCTCATTACAAGCTCGTCACCCATTGTTGTAAGTCCCCATCCTTCACTGTTATAGTAAAATCTGTCAAGCTCCCGAAAAGTTTCAAGATCATAGATAAATCCTACTTTGGTCTGCCATGTAAGCTGATATATCTGGTTTCCGACAAGAGTTGCGCCTTCACCGAAGAACCTTGCCTCAAGATTATGCTTTCTGATCACCTCACCTGTTTCCGGTTTAACCTTTCTCAGAGATGACCTTCCCTCCTGTCCGGTACTTTCATACAGGTAGCCCTCATGCCAGAACAATCCCTGTGTATATGCCTGATTATCATGAGGCAGCACCCGCTCAACGCGATATCCATACCTTTCAGGAGCTATATCTGATAATATTTTGACGAATATTGAGACAGACTGCGGTCTCCGGGCTTCCTTATATGCCAGAAGCTTCAGGGCTCTGATGCCTGTTGTTCCGGTTGACTCTCCGGAGATTAAGACCTCTGTCGATCCGTCCTTTACGGTAGTCAGAAGCCTGCCTCCAAAGTAGACCTCCACCGAATCAGGTACTTCACGGCCGGCAAGTTTATACCTTACCCTTATCTGACTGCCTGCGGAGGTTTCAAAGTCAGGCGAAGGGTCGGTTAACCTGATAAGATCGGGAGCTGGTTTTGCAGCTGGTCTTACAGCTTGTCCGGAATCCTGGTCGGTTTTATCATCAACCGGCTTTCTGGTTCCACTATCGCAAGCCCCGATCATAAAACAAAACAGCAACGAAATCAACAATGAAGATGGCATAATAGGTTATTATTACA
>Ga0334882_1001547_pt1 | contig 26962 bp, 27 predicted proteins | sample GraSluR1_MG_5_FD_207226 | JGI IMG/M metagenome (GOLD analysis project Ga0334882, IMG submission 207226) | Sludge microbial communities from methane-producing bioreactor in Wageningen University, Netherlands - Granular Sludge_15_04-R1 | ecosystem: Engineered > Bioreactor > Anaerobic >...
AGAGCCTGCGCGAGGCAATGAGGTATGCTTTTGTGTTGCCGCACGCAGGACATTGAAAACCGTTTGGCCATCGCACTGTGACCAGAGCCTTGGCGCAGGCCTGTTCCGTGCCGAATCGTTTCTGCCACTGTATCAAACTGAGTGCCGGCATTCGCATAGCAAGACCTCGTATTTGAAATATCAATCTGATCTTGCGTACAAATATAAGTATTAGACTGAAGATTGTTAAGAACCACTTAGATTATTGTACCGTGGTCAGGCGAGCCTGCTCTGGTCGTACAGTGATAATGTTAATGGCCGTATGGTTGGGCAGGTTGACCGCCTCCACCCGGATGGGAACATGGCCTTCGTTGTCTTTTTCCGAGAAATTGACCGAGGCGCGGAACAGCATACTCAATTCAGGTGTTTCCCGCACCACTTTGGCCGGAATGTCCGCCTCCACACTGACCATAGTCGGCTCAACCCGGCCCGTTTTTTCGGTCTGCTTCAAATTGATAGGAATATAGTGCACGGTACGCCGGGTCATGGGTTCCTTGATAAGGATCTCCGCTTTCACCACGGTTTCGCCAATAACCTGCAGCAGGCCTTCGTCTAAAAGCAGTTGGGCCTGTACAGTGCTTGTTTGGGTGAGCCCTTCCACGTCTATGGTGGAGGTGCTGATGGACTGCACCTTGCCCAGAAGACTGAGCGGGCCGCTCGCCTTGATGAGTCCGGGCTTCAGGCGGATGCCCTCCAGGGAAAATCCAGGGGCAGGGTCACCTGCGGTTTTGGCCACCAGCGGAATGTTTTTTTCAATGAGTTGATCCACCAGCAGGGTAATGTTGGCAGGTTGTACACGCTGTACCATCACGCCGCGGGGAAAGGGAATGGATTCCGGTGTGTTTTGAATGACCACCGGTCCAGGCGAAGCGTTGGTCAGGTTTACCGGCCGGGAGATGTTTTGCTGTTGCAGCTCTTGCAGGAGACGTTTGGGCCCGCGCACCGACACCTCCATATCCTTTTTATACTGATTGGCAATGATCATGGTGGCCGGGAGATTGCGCAGTTCCAGCGGTACAGTCATGACTACATCCACCTGATCTTCGGCAACAATACCGTACCACAGGGTAGCCCCGATAAGCAGGGCCAACAGCTTGAGTGGCCAATGCTGGAAGAGTAGGGTGTAATCAGGTGTCTTGCCGGGCATCTGCACCTCCTGGATTCAGTCTCTTGGGCCTGCGTTTGCTTTTTTTATGGGGCAGGAAAAGGACCTTGAGGGTAGCGAGTAGTTGCGCTTCGTCTTTAAACGGCGTGATTCGGCCATTGCGTGCCAGGGATATGGTTTGTGTTTCTTCCGAAACCACAATGATGACCGCATCTGTTTCCTCGGATAGGCCAAGGGCTGCGCGGTGACGGGTGCCGTAGCGTTTGTCGATGTTGGGGGTCTGCGACAGTGGCAGCAAACAGCCAGACGAGTGGATACGACGTTTGTTGATAATGACACCGCCATCATGCATGGGTGACGAGGTGTGAAAAATGGCCAGCAGCAGTTCTGCCTGAACGCGGGCATCCAGCCGGAAGCCCCCTTCCAGAAAATCACGCAGGCCATTTTCCCGTTCCAGCACAATCAATGCGCCAATGTGACGCCGCGCCAACAGGGAGGCTGCCCGGACAACTTCTTCCAAATCGTTTTCCATGGTTGGGTTGGTGCGGAATAGGCGGGGCATACCCATGCGGGTCAGGCCGCGCCGGATCTCTGCCTGGAAAAGGATGACAATCACCACCAAGAGGGAGCCCAGGAAGGTTTTGAGCAGAACCCGCAGGGTCTGGAGTTCAAAGTAGGCAGAAATGAAATACAACAGCAGAATGGAGCCGATACCCAGCACCATCTGGACGGCGCGAGTTCCTCGAATGAGCAGCAGAGTACGATAGATCAGGTAGGAGACAATCAGGATATCGACAATATCCAGCAGCCGTATGGAGCGAATGGTTTCGAGCATGTCGTTTGTTGATGTCACCTAATGAAAAGAGATGAGAAGATCTTTCTTTTTATGTAGCATGCTTGGGATCGAATGCAAAAAAAATAATGATGTACCATAGTAAAGCGTAAAGATATTTTTGATGGATAGGTCGCGCCAGTGCCGGCGCCAGTGTCTCTGGTCAACAGAATAGGAGAGGATATGAATGTAGGGCAACTGGTGGTGCAGACCCGCACGGTGCGCCGTTTTCAGCAGGAACGCCCAGTAGACGAGGCCTTTCTCCATGGTCTGATCGATCTGGCCCGTTTAAGTGGCTGCGCCCGCAACGCCCAGGCTCTGCAGTTCATGCCAGTGTACGATGCCAACCTGTGTGCGCAGATCTTTCCCCACCTGGCCTGGGCTGGATACCTCACCGACTGGAAAGGGCCGGAGTCAGGAGAACGTCCGCCAGCATATATTCTTTGTCTTGTCAATGAACACTGGCACAAGGGGCCGGATACGGAAATATACTGCGATGTGGGTATCGCAACCCAATCCATGCTGCTGGCTGCTGCGGCCAGCGGTGTTTTCGGCTGTCGCATCGGTGCATTCAGTCCGGCCCTGCATGGGCAACTGCGGTTGGCGGCAAATCATCGCATTGTGCTGGTGGTGGCACTGGGCTATCCTGCAGAGAAGGTGATTTTGGAGGAACTGCGTGCAGGTGGTGATATTCGCTACTGGCGGGATACGACTGGCGTACATCATGTTCCGAAAAGGCCTTTGCAGGATGTGCTGGTGTTGTCGCCCGACCCTGCATAAGATCTCACAAGATTTTTTTGCGTCTTGTATGGTAACCCTGCTCATTGTCTTTTCCCTGGTTACCTTTGTGGCTTCGCTGTTCGGCATACCCTGGCTGATCGGCCGTTTGGATACGGGCTATTTTCGTGCCTTTGCCTTGCGGGTGAAAAGGGGCGAACCTAAAGAAAGAACCGGTGCATTTTTTGTGTGGGCCCTTGTGCGCAACACCTGTGGCATGGTGCTCGTCGCTTTGGGGCTGGTCATGCTGGTCTTGCCGGGCCAGGGCTTGATCACCCTGGTTTTTGGCCTGTCTTTGTTGGATTTTCCGGGAAAGCCCAAGCTGCTGGCCTGGATTCTGCAAAGAAAAGCTGTGCAGAGGACCATGAACTGGATTCGGCGCAAACAGGGTAAGGACGAGTTTCTTTTTTTCTGATCCGCCTTTCCTTGTGCAGCCAGCCCTTTTTAAATCGGTCAATGTAGGGAGGTCCGGCCTTGCTTCTTGTGCCTGGAGACGCTTTCCGAGGCTTTATCCGGTGCTGAGCGAGGCAACCAACTGCCGGTGACCAGCGGGAAAGGGGTAACGTTGCAGTTCCTGTCTATTCACCCAGGCGAAGCGGGTGGCCGCGGTTAAACGGGGCTCTTGTGCCTGGCCGGCCTCCACCATGCTGCACAAAAAGCTGTGCAGGGTAACCCGGTAGCGGGTGTAGTAGTGGGTCACGGTTTGATAGGGTTTTTCCAACCGGGCCTGCCAGCCGGTTTCTTCCAGAATTTCTCGCAGCGCGCCCTGGGCCGGAGTTTCATCCGCTTCGAGCCGACCACCGGGAAACTCCCACAAACCACCCCAGATGTCGTTGGGCAAGCGTTGCTGGATATAAACCAGACCATTGTTTTCAATGATACCGCAGGCCATGACAATATCAATGCGCTCCGGCCGTTTAGTCAACACAGGGCGTAGCGCCACGGTATCTCGGCAATATGCCAGGCATTGCCCTTGCAGTGGGCACACCTGGCATAGCGGTTTTTTTGGGGTGCAGACCAGTGCACCCAACTCCATTAGCGCCTGATTGAAGGCGCGGGGAGATTCCTGGTCCAGATATAGCGTTGCCAGTTTCTGCACGGCCTTTTTGCCTGCCGCCGCCTTCACTGGTTTTTCCAGATCGTGCAGGCGGGCAAACACGCGCTCGACATTGGCATCCACCAGGGGGTAGGGCTGATTGAAACCAATGGAAAGGATGGCTGCCGCGGTATACGGGCCAATGCCCGGCAGGGCCAGCAGGCTGTGCCTGTCGGCTGGAATTTGGCCTGCATGCTCTGCCAGCAGGATTTTGGCGGTGCGGCGGATATTGTGCGCCCGGCTGTAATAGCCCAAGCCTTCCCAAGTCTTCAGTACCGCCTGTTCCGAAGCACGAGCCAGGCTTGCCACATTGGGGAATAATTCCATCCAGCGGATAAAGTACTGGACCACCCGTTCCATCTGAGTTTGCTGTCCCATGATTTCTGCAATCCAGACCTGATACGGATGATAATCCTGCCGCCAGGGCAGCGGTCGTTGGTACAGTGCAAACCATTTGAGCAGAAGGGCACGCATCTTGAGCAGGGTATCGGTGTCGGGCTGTTGGTTCATGGAAATTCTTTCTGGCGTATGGTTACACTCTGGAGTTTTATGTTTGGGTTGTGGATTGTGTCGTTTTTCCCTGTATCCCGAATGCATATGTGGTAGAAGAACGGCTCCACAATTCCTGATTCCCCTCTCCCTGCATACATAAATATGTCGGCTTCCCTTATTCGGCAACTCACAAGCCCCCGCATGCTGGTGGCCCTGTTCATGGGCTTTTCCTGCGGTTTGCCACTTTTGCTCACTGGTTCGGTACTACAGGCCTGGATGCGAGAAGAAGGCATTGACCTGCGGCTGATTGGCCTCTATGCCCTGGTTGGTCTACCCTACACCTGCAAGTTTTTGTGGGCCCCAATCTTCGATCGCTTCATCCCGCCTTTTCTCGGCCGCCGCCGCGGCTGGTTGCTGATGGCCCAGGTGGCCCTGGCGCTTGCTCTTATCAGGCTTGGTTACAGCGATCCGGCCAAAACCCCCTGGCTGGTCGCACTCATGGCCGCTCTGGTCACCTTTTTTTCCGCATCACAGGATATCGTGGTCGATGCCTACCGCCGGGAGGATTTACAAGACGAAGAACTTGGGGCAGGCAGTTCCCTCTATATCAGCGGTTATCGCCTGGGCATGCTTTTGGCTGGCGGCGGTGGGTTGATTCTGGCCGATCATATGCCGTTTTCCCAAGTGTATCTTGTGATGGCAGCCCTCATGGGTTTGGGTATGCTCACCACTCTGTTGAGTCGGGAGCCACCCTTGGAGCAGGGCGCGCCCCGCAATTTTCGAGAAAGCGTGGTAGAACCTTTTATCGACTATTTCCGCCACGACCGGGCGCTGCTGATTTTGCTCTTTATTCTCCTCTATAAAATCGGCGACCAGATGGCCAGTGCCATGACCACCCCTTTTTACCTGGATACCGGTTTTAGCAAGAGTGAAGTGGGGGCGGTGGTAAAGCTTTTTGGCACCTGGGCGGTAATCCTGGGCGGTGTGCTGGGCGCAGCCCTCATGCTGCGCATCGGTACCATTGGCGGTCTGTGGGTTTTTGGCATCCTGCAGGCGCTGTCCACTGCGGGCTTTGCTATTCTGGCCGTTGTTGGCCACAGTTTGCCCTGGCTTGCCGGGGTGATCGCCTTTGAAAACTTAAGTGGTGGCATGGGCACTGCCGCCTATGCCGCCTACATGGCCTCGCTGACCAACAAACGTTTCACTGCCACCCAGTACGCCTTGCTCACCAGCATCATGGGCATCCCCAGAGTTGTCGCTTCCGCACCCACAGGCTGGATGGCCGAGGTGATGGGCTGGCCGTTTTTTTTCCTGGCCTGTACGTTTTTTGCTGTGCCGGGTCTGCTGCTTTTGCCCCTGATTACCTCAGGCCGCATAGGGTATGCAGACAAGGGTTAAGGCCCTTTGCCTGCGCGGATTAAGCGGTTGTCTTCTGCCGCTTCTGTTGTACAGTATGGGTATGTTTTCAAGCTGTTATTGGTAGAGGCTTACCGGAGTTTCCACGCAGGAGTAGAATGTTTATGATTGTTCCAGCCCAGGCTAGCCCCATCAGTATCTATAATACGCTCAGCCGCCGCAAGGAGCCTCTTGTTCCGCTGGAAGAGGGGCACGTAAAGTTGTATGTCTGCGGGATCACCTCGTATGACTACTGCCATATCGGCCATGCCCGTTCAGTTTTGGTCTTCGACATGGTGGTACGCTATCTGCGTTATCGCGGTTATACCGTTACATTTATTAGAAATTTTACTGATATAGACGATAAAATTATTGATCGCGCCCACAAGCAACAGGTGGAAGCGGCTGCGCTGGCCCAGCGTTTTATCGATGAGTTTTATGTGGACATGGATGCGCTCGGTGCTCTGCGGCCAGACAAGGAACCCCGCGCCACCGGCCATGTGGCCGAGATGCTTACCCTTATTCAGGAGTTGATGGATAAGGACATGGCCTATGCTGCTGGTGGAGACGTGTATTACCGGGTGGAGCGTTTCCCTGAATACGGCCGTCTTTCCGGCCGGAGCCTGGAAGACATGCAGGCTGGAGCCAGGGTGGAGGTGAATACCAATAAGCAGCATCCCATGGATTTTGTTTTGTGGAAAGCGGCAAAACCAGGCGAGCCGCAGTGGGACAGCCCCTGGGGACCAGGGCGACCAGGCTGGCACATTGAATGTTCTGCCATGAGCAGGAAGTATTTGGGCGATGTCTTTGATATCCATGGTGGTGGTAAGGATCTGATTTTTCCCCACCATGAAAATGAAATAGCCCAGAGCTGTGGCGCCACGGGCAAGGATTTTGCCAGGGTATGGATGCACCATGGTTTTGTGACTATCCGCGACGAGAAGATGTCGAAATCGTTGGGTAATTTTCTTACCATTCGGGAAATTTTAAAAAAATATCATCCCGAGGTGCTGCGTCTCTTTATTTTTTCCGCCCATTACCGCTCGCCCATTGATTTCAATGAGGCTGCCCTACAGGATGCGCAGGCAGGGCTTGAACGGCTCTACAGCTGTGTGCAGCGTCTTGAGGCCCTGCCCCAACACGGCACTGCAGGAGCAGCTTGCATCACCACCCAGGAGGCCGAGCATATCGCTGCATTGCACGACCGTTTCCAGGGGGCCATGGATAATGACTTCAACAGCGCCCAGGCCATTGGTTACCTCTTTGATGCAGTCAAGCAGTTGAACCAACTGGCAGACCGACTGCCCGACCAGGCAGCGACAAGTGATTTGAACCTCTTGCATGCAGCTGCGGCAGATCTACGCATTCTTGCCGATATCCTCGGTCTGTTGCAGATGCCTGCCTGGGAAAAGGACAGTAGCCAGAGCAGCGATCGTCTGGCAAAATTGGGCATCAGTGAAGGGGAAATTGCCACACTCATCGAAGAGCGTGCCCAGGCCAGGGCAGCGAAGAACTGGGCTGCCTCTGATGCCATCCGTGATTCCCTGTTGGCCCGGGGAATTGCCCTGAAAGACGGTCCCAAAGGCACCCATTGGGAGTTTGTTCAATAGGGAGTGTGTTTAATATAATGGGAGGATGTGGAAATGAGCCGCGCGCCAGTTGCCTCTGACCGATTTTATCCCGCTGATCCGGCGCAACTCAAAAGCGAGGTGGCGTATTATACCTCACAGCAGGCTGCGCTGGAACGCCAGCAGGTCTTGGCCGTGGTTCTTCCCCATGCCGGGTACATGTATTCCGGAGCGACCGCAGGTAAAACCTTGGCCAGGGTGGAGGTGCCCCCAAGCGTGCTTGTCCTTGGTCCCAACCATACGGGCATGGGCGCAGCCTGTGCGCTCAGTCCGGATGATTGGCGCATCCCAGGCGCTGAAATTCCCAGAAACCAGGAACTGGCCAAGGCCCTTCTGCATCACTCTTCCCTTGTGGAGGAGGATAGCCGTGCTCATCAACGTGAACATTCCATCGAGGTGCTGCTACCCTTTTTGCAGTATGCCCAGCCCAAACTCCGCGTAAGCGCCCTTTGCCTTGGCCAGCTCTCCTTTGCGCAGTGTCACCAGCTTGCCCAGGACGTGCACCAGGCGGTGCAGACCTATGGCCAACCAACTCTCTTGGTGGCCTCGACAGACATGAATCATTTTGCTTCTCGTGAGCAGGGCAGTCGCAAGGATCAGCAGGCCATAGCCCGTATACTCGCCCTGGATGCACAAGGTCTTTTTGATACGGTGCGAACGCAGCATATTTCCATGTGCGGGGTACTGCCGGTGACCGTGGCCCTGCTCTTTTCCCTTGCCCATGGGGCCAGTAAGGCCGAATTGGTGCACTATACCGATTCCGGTGCAGCCAGCGGTGCCACTGATCAGGTTGTGGGCTACGCCGGTTTTATTCTGTCATGAAACACTGATGCTTTTATAGATGCTTTTTTGGACAAGCAGTTTTTTGGAAGACCGGGAAACCGATGGAGCGAAGGGCTCGAAGAAAGGTGCTGGCAATCATTGGGAGTTCCCTGGTTGTCAGGGTGTGATCATCATCTGCACACCGTTTAGTTGAAAAGACCGTTTTTTTGAATGGAGGAAGATCAATGCAACGGTATCTGTGGATTTGGCATTGTGCCCTGTTGGCTCTGTGTTGCTTACTCCTGCCTACCCCTGCGCGGGCCGCTACCAGTATTATCGTGGATGAGCCGGGTTTTTATGGCCGCTTGGATTTGGGTGGTTTCCCTTCGCCCCGGTTGCTCTATCCCCAGGCGCTCATTATAGACCGGGTTGCCACTCCGCCTGCACCGGTCTATTTGCGTGTGCCACCCGGGCATGCCAAAAATTGGGCCAAGCACTGCCACCGCTACAATGCCTGTAGACAGCCGGTCTTTTTTGTGGATGAAACCTGGTACAATGATGTGTATGTGCCGCGCTACCGGGAGATGCATGCCCGGCCTGGTCCGATGCGACAGCATGTTGGGCCATCCCCAGGTCAGAGGCCGGTTAAGGTGAAGGAGCAAAAAAAGGCCGTGCAGGTCAAGGCAGCGCCTGGCCAGGCCAAGGTGAAGGCCAACCAGGGCAACAGTGGCAATGCTAATCGTGGCAAGGGCAGAGGCAACAGCAACGCCAACCCGGGTAAGGGGCCACACAAATAAAAAACCGACCTGGTGCTGGGCCGGGTACAAGACATCTGGATGTGGTTTGAAATAAGTTTGCTTAAGTTTGCTTAGTCAGCACTGTATCGGCAGGCAGCCGGCCATAACCATGCAGGGTGCCATGCAGGGTGATGTGGTATTTTTTTTCTGCTGCCTTGCTGATTTCCACCAGGGCAAATAGGTTGTCCTGCTGCGCGTCAAAGCCTTCGGTCTTGCTGGTCGCTGCCCAGACACACTCATCGTGCACCCCCATGTTACCATGCAGCACAATATAGTGAATGCCCTTGAGATGGGCATAACTGCCCTGGTGGTCATGACCTGAAATCACCGCCAGAACCTGGCCATCATCTTCCAGCAGTTTGCCACACTGCAGCTGCACTGAAAGGGAAACTTTCTCTACCTGCGTCGGTGGCGCTGCTCCAGGGCGAGCAGGGTGTGTTTCATGTCCAGGCCGCCGCCAAAACCGGTGAGCGCTCCGGATGCGCCGATGAGTCGATGGCAGGGGATGATGATCCCCAAAGGATTGGCATGGGCTGCTCCGCCCACGGCCCTGGCCTTGTTGCGGCTGCCAAGGGCCGCCGCCACGTTGCCATAGCTGCGGGTTTCCCCATAGGGTATGGTCTGCAGCTGCTGCCAAACCTGTCGCTGAAAGGCTGTGCCGCCCAGGGAGATGGGCAGGTTGAAATCGTGGAGGCGGCCATCGAGGTAGGCCAGCAGTTGGCCGGCTGCCTCTTCCAGAAGGGGCAGGTGCACTGCAATGGCAGTTTCGGAAGCAGCAGAATTGTTGAAGCTTGTCTCATGTTCCTTGGGGAAGAGCAGGGCACAAAGCCCTGTGTTGTCTGCCTGCAGGGTGAAGGTGCCCAAGGGGGTCGACTGGTACAGGGTGCTAGTTGGCATGGTGGGCAAGGGCTCAGTTTGGAATGGGAATCGCTTGGCTGCGCACCAGCCCCAGCAGCTGCTCTTCCCAGGCGCATTGTTGGGCAAGGACCTGGTTGGCAGCGCTGTTCAGGGCTTGTTTTTCTGTGGAGAGCAGCTGTTCTTGTAGTTGGCGACAGTAGTAGTTGAGGCAGAAAATCGGTTTGACTATAAAGAGGCAGCCGTTGGGGCCGAGGAAACAGCAGGCATCCTGAGGGTGCTCCTGTGCCTGGATGGAGGCGCCCAACAGCAGGTTGAGGACCATCAGCGGGACATCACTGTTGGCTGCCATGGAAGCACTGCAACATCCTCCACCGGGTCTGGTGGCGCAGGCGCGGCAGATATTGCCCAGCTGCATATGCTGCATGCGCTCGGCCAATACGCCTGCTGCCCGCTGGAGTTCCGGCAGCAGGTGGACCAGCGGAGCTGTTCTTGCATTGTGTTCCTGCAGCCAGCAGGCAAGAGCTCGGGCGCGCTCCAGCTGCAGCACGGGATTGCCCGTATAGAGCCGCGACAACAGTACCTGTGGTTGGGGTTGACTGCTCATCGTGCTTGTGCCTCCTGCATGAAGGCGCCCCAGATGGGGGCTGCGCTTTGGCCGCCGCCTTCGCCTGCGCCCAAGGATTCTCCTTGGTCGTGTCCCACCCAAACACCGGTAGTAAGGCCAGGGATGGAACCAACAAACCAGGCATCGGCATTGTTGTCAGTGGTACCGGTTTTGCCGCTTGCCCCTTTGATACCGGCGGCCTGCCTGCCGGTTCCCCGCTGCACCACCTGGATGAGGGATTCATGCAACCAGTGGGCGGTTGCCGATGATAGTGCCTGTTCCAGGGGTGCTTGCGGCCAGGGGCGGACACGGCCGCTGGCCTCGCGCACGCTGGTGATGGCCACAGGCGCATGCAAGAGACCTTCGTTGGCAAAGGCGGTGTAGGCGCAGGTCAACTCCAGAAGTGAGAGGGGGGAAGAACCTAGGGCCAGGCTGTAATCCGTCTGCAAGGAGGTACGGATGCCCAGACGCTGGGCAAGAGCCAAGAGCGGTGGAAAACCGGTAATCCTGAGCAGGCGCACAGCCGCCACATTGCTGGAAATGACCAGGGATTGACGCAGGCTGATGCTGCCGCGGTAGTTGTCGCCAAAGTTTTTTGGCTTCCACACTGTGCCGTTTTCCAGAGTCAGGGAGAGCGGCCGGTCGGCAACGGAACTGTTGGCAGCCACGCCCTGTTCCAGGGCCGTGGCATAAAGGATGGGTTTGAAGGCCGAGCCTGGTTGGCGTAGGGCCTGTACTGCGCGGTTGAACTGGTTGCGGTTGAAATCGGTGCCGCCGATCATGGCCACGATTCTGCCGCTGACCGTATCCAGAGCCACCAGCGCCGCCTGGGGTGCCATCCTGCTTGGCTGGCGCTGGGCCACTTTGTCCACTCCCTGTAACAGGGCGCGCATGGCTGCCTCTTGCAGGTGGCCATCAACCGAGGTGGACACCTGTAGCCCTCCTCTGAGGATCTCTTCACTACTGTAGCGTTGTTCCAGTTGGCTACGGATGTAGAGTGCAAAAAAGCCGTTTAAGGACCGTTTCCAGCGGTTGGTCAGGGTCAGTTCGCGGGTAAAGGCCTGATGCGCCTCTTGGGCAGTGATGATACCATCTTCGGCCATACGGTTGAGCACATAGCGTTGCCGGCTTTTGGCTGCCTGAAAATTCTTGAGCGGCGAATAGTTGCTAGGCGATTGGGGCAGGCCTGCCAGTAGCGCGATTTCCGCCAGATCAAGGGCACGTGCATGCTTGCCAAAATAGGTGAGTGCTGCTGCCTCCACCCCGTATGCGCCCTCCCCCAGATAAATTTCATTGAGGTAGATGGAAAGGATATCTTCCTTGCTCAGCGCCCTTTCCAGACGGTAGGAGAGAAAGGCCTCGGTGAGCTTGCGGCTGTAGGTCTTTTCCCGGCCCAGAAGCAGTGCCCTGGTAACCTGCTGGCTGATGGTGGAACCGCCCTGGCTACGGCTTCTGGAGAGCAGGTTGTTGATGGCTGCCCGTACAATCGACCAGCTGTCCACTCCACCGTGTTCCCAGAAACGACCGTCTTCCGCCGCGACAAAGGCCTTGGGTAAAAGTGGCGGCATCTCCTGGTAGGGCAAGAGCAGCCTGAATTCAGTGGCAAGTACATCCAACGGTTCCCCGTTGCGGTCGAGGATCAGGGTCGCCCTGGCTGGCTGATAGTCGGCCACGGAGTTGATCACCGGCAGATTCAAGGAGAGAAACCAGGCCAGCAGCGAGCCAATGAGCACAAGACTGGCTGCGCTGGTCGCCAGAAGCAGGCGTGCCAGGTGCTGTTCCGTGAGGACGCGGCCTTGGCGGAAGCCCGGAGGGATGTGGCCTGGTTGGCCTGTGTTGTGTGGAAAGGGACCAGTGGACAAGAGCGAAAAGAAGCAGTAAGGTACCATCCCGTGTGGTAGCGGGACGCTTTAATTTTCGAGATACTACGCTGGCTTGTTCTGTTGTTTTTGTGCGCTTGAAGCGCATGGTTTGCAGTTATTTGTACGCTGCGCCCATTGCGTTTGGACCATAGATTTCTTGTAGCATGCTTTGCAGTTCTTGGCATCTTTAATATCAATGTGCTGGCTGAGAAGGCCGAGGTCGTTGCGTGTCTCGCATACGCTTACTTTCAGAACAGGTTGCCAACCAGATCGCTGCCGGTGAAGTGGTGGACCGTCCAGCCGCGGTGGTCAAGGAACTGGTGGAAAACAGCCTGGACGCCGGTGCGACCCGGGTGGATATCGAGGTGGAAGGCGGTGGCGTGGGTCTTGTACGGGTGAGCGATGATGGCGAAGGTATGGACAAGGACGATGTACTCCTCTGCCTGGAGCGGCACGCCACCTCCAAGCTGCGGGAAGCGGTGGAACTGCAGGATATCCGTAGTTTGGGCTTCCGCGGCGAAGCCCTGCCCAGCATTGCCTCGGTTTCCTGGTTGACCATTCTTTCCCGGCAACGGGGCCAGCCCCTGGGCACCAGGGCCGAGGTGCGCCATGGTGTGCTCAGCAGTGTGCGTGAGCAGGGTTGCAGCATGGGCACGGTGATGGAGGTACGACAGCTGTTCGCCAACATGCCTGCCCGCAAGAAGTTTCTAAAATCCCAACGCACCGAACTCTTTCACATGGAAGAGGCGGTGAAGAATTTGGCACTGGTGCATCCGCATTGCGCCTTTGCTCTTCGTGTGGAAGGTCGCAGCGTTCTGCATTGTCCGTCAGGGGAGAGTCAGGCAGACCGAATGCGCCGCATATTTCGTTATCAGGATGTGCTCATTCCCCTGCATGCCCCACAGGATGAAGATGCCGGGCCAGGCGAGTTTAGCAGGGATGGCGGCATCCGGATTACGGGCTATTTGCTCTTGCCTGAAAAGGCCCCGGCACGCACAGCCAGGCTGCGCCTTTTCGTCAACCAGCGGGCAGTGCAGGATGCCATGCTCCGCCATACAGTACGGGAGGCCTTGCAGGGGCATCTCATGCGGGGATATTTGCCGGCAGGTATGCTCCATGTGCATGTGCTGCCAGCAGAGGTGGATGTGAATGTGCATCCGGCTAAGCGCGAGATCCGTTTTAAAAGTACCGAGGTCGTGCGCCGTCTGGTGGCTGCTGCGGTCACTGCAGCCCTGGAGCGACAGGAGCAGAGCCTGCGGGAAAATCTCTTTGCCCCTGCATCCGCAGGAGCGAAACAGGCATATCCGCACAGTATAGGCAGGACAACATATACCAGTCAGGAACAGCCGACACGCTCCGCACTTGCCAGCGCCGAGCCGCAGCCGCTGGGTGGGTTGGGCGGAATGACGGATTTCGCCCAGCAGGGAACTGGTCGTTCTGTTCAGGGCCAAGTTCAAGCTGTTGCCTGGGATGATGCAGTTACTGGGCAGTCTGTCGAACAGGCAGCAGGGGCTGATCTGGAGCAGCAGGGTTTTTCCGGGTTGAGGCCCATTGGCCAGCTTTTTTCCCTGTACCTGCTCTGCGAGCGGCAGGGACAACTGGTGGTTATTGATCAACACGCAGCCCACGAGCGTATTTTATATGGCCGCATGGTGCAACACTACCTGTCTGGGCAGGCACCCGGACAAAGACTGCTTTTCCCGGTAACCATCGAACTAGAGCCAGCCTTGCACGAGACCTTGGAGGCCCGCCAAGAGGAAGTGGCGACCATGGGCTTTGTCCTTAACTTTTTTGGTGATCATACCTGGGTCATCAAGCAGGTACCTGCCTTGAGCAGCGGGCTGGCTGCAGAGGTTGTGTTGCAGGAGGTGTTGACCACCTTGGATTCTGCGCCACTTGCCGCCCAGGATGGTCGGCTGTCGCCTGCCATGGAGGCGGTGTTTGCCAGCCTGGCCTGCAAGGCGGCCATCAAGGCGGGGAATCGACTGGCAACCCAGGAAATGCTTGATCTTTTGGCCCAGATGGAGGCAAGTGATATCTTTAGCCGTTGCCCACATGGTCGGCCGGTACTCAAGATTTTCAGTGCTGCTGAGGTGGAAAAATGGTTCCATCGTCATGGCAGCTAAACAATACGCAATGTTTGATTTGCGATGCCTAAACCAGGTTGTTGCATGCAGAAGAGAAGAAGATCGCCGGTGCATATTCGTGTGCCAGTGGCACAGAAACCGGGTCAGGTGTTTCGTGGCCTCAAAGGCAGGGGCAGTTATCAGCGCCAGCGACTGAAAAAGCAATTACGACGAGAAGTACAAGAAGGGCGGGGAGATGAGTAGGGGCTACAGTTTGGGGGCCGGAGCAGCGTGCTGTGGTGTCTTTCTTTTACCATTTTTCCGGTTTTACTTGTGGGAGCGCGTCTGTTTTTTTATTGTCCATTAGTGTAGAGATTTTTTTGAATAGACAACAAGGTAGGTGATAATGCTTGGCGAGGGAGTGAAGTTGATGGTGCTTGGCATGGGGGTTGTTTTTGTTTTTTTAACCCTTTTGGTCGTAGTTATACAGATTAATGCCAGATTGCTCCGCGGTGTAACCGCGCGGGAAATGGGGGAGCCTTTAAATTTACGTGCGAATCCACGTACGGAAAAAAGGAAGCAGATGGCACCGTCCAAGGAGAAGGAGGGACAGGCAGAAGAGAAGCGGCGTCTGGTGGCAGTTATTGCCGCTGCCGTGGCAACGCACCGGGCAAAACAACAATGAAATGATGGTGTGTTGGTCGCTTGGGGTAACTGTTTTCATTTAGAGCAACCGATGTGCATTCAGAAAGGAGAGGCGTTATGGGCAAGGTTTCACGATACAAGATCCAGGTGGACGGGATTACCTATCGAGTGAGCGTGGAGGATGAAAGCGGTGAGGTGAGCGAAGTGAGTAGGGAGGTCTCGGCGCAGGAGGTAGAAGAGGCACAGGAACTACAGGAGGCCGAAGCGTCTGCACCTGCTGCTTCTGTATCTGGGCGTGAGCGTATCGCTGTAACCTCCCTTCTTCCTGGCAATGTCTGTGATGTGCTCTGCAAGGTTGGGGATGAGGTCAAGGTGGGCGACACCCTGTTGATGCTGGAGGCCATGAAAATGCAGTCGCCGGTGTATGCACCGGACGACGGTGTGGTCGATGCGGTGGAGATAAAAACAGGAGATGTTGTCCGTTCCGGACAGGCGCTGGTCTACCTAGCCTGAGCACTTTAACGTATAACGGGGACATGGGGGACGCAATGAAATATGCTGTTTCTATGCGGGCAGTTTTGCTCTTGGTGGCAAGCCTGCTGTGCGCTGATTTGGCCATGGCCGCCGTTTCTCCGGATGGGCAGGCTGCCATGCCGCCCATGCTGGATATGCTGCGCAGTTTTTTTACCTCGACCGGCTTGATGGGGTTTCTTTTTCCTGCAGACGGTGGCTGGGCAAACGGTATCGGCCGTATACTCATGATCGGGGTTGGCCTTGTGTTGCTGTATCTGGCCATTGCCCGTGAGTTTGAACCCCTTTTGCTCTTACCCATTGGTTTTGGCACCATATTAACCAACATTCCCATGGCCGGCATGAATGATCCCGGCGGTATGCTGCACCATATCTACGTAGTGGGGATCCAATCCGGTGCTTTTCCGCTGATCATCTTTATGGGCATTGGCGCATTGACCGATTTCGGGCCCATGTTGGCCAATCCCAAAACCGCCTTTCTCGGGGCTGCGGCCCAGTTTGGTATCTTTTCCACCCTGATTGGTGCACTGCTGCTCACCGATTTCGTCCCGGGTATCAGTTTTAATCTGCTGGAGGCCGCATCCATCGGTATTATTGGCGGGGCAGACGGGCCCACCGCCATTTTTCTGTCCAGCCAACTCGCACCGCACCTTTTGGGCTCCATTGCCGTGGCTGCCTATTCGTACATGGCGCTGGTGCCCATCATTCAGCCGCCGATTATGCGCGCCCTGACCACCGAATCTGAACGCCGCATCCGCATGGAACAGATGCGGCCAGTGGGTAAGGTGGAGAAGATTGTTTTCCCCTTGGTGGTGCTGGGACTCTGTGCCCTGCTCATACCTACGGCAGCACCATTGATCGGTTTTTTCATGTTTGGCAATCTCATGCGTGAATGTGGGGTGGTTAACCGTCTCAACGACACTGCCCAGAATGCTCTGCTCAACGCAGTGACTATTTTTCTCGGGCTTGGCGTGGGGGCACAGATGTCAGCCAGCCAATTTTTATCTGCCTCGACCCTTGGCATCCTTGTTCTGGGGGTTATTGCCTTCAGTATCGGCACTGCCTCTGGGGTGCTCATGGCCAAGTTGATGAACCTCTTCCCCGGGTCCAAGATCAACCCGCTCATTGGTTCGGCCGGGGTTTCGGCAGTGCCCATGGCCGCGCGGGTCAGCCACAAGCTGGGAATGGAGGCCGATCCCACCAATATGCTGATCATGCATGCCATGGGCCCAAATGTTGCGGGAGTTATCGGCTCGGCAGTGGCAGCCGGTGTGCTGCTCACCCTAAAGGGCCTTGCCGGTTAGGAGAAGGTGCACTGACCGGCCCTTCCACAGAAAGCAGGACAATGATGCGAAACAGGGGAGAACACAGGTATGGGAGGAGACATGGTGGCGGCAAAGGGAGATGACGAAAAATACTGCCGGGAATGTGGGACGCTCATTAAGGCAAAGGCGGAGATTTGTCCCAAGTGCGGGGTGCGGCAGCATCCACTGCCCGGCATGTTTTCCGGCACAGCACCCAATGGCAAGAACAAGCTGGCAGCTGCGCTCTTTGCCATTTTCCTGGGCGGCTTTGGTATCCACAAGTTCTACCTGGGTCGTATCGGCTGGGGCTTGGTTTACCTCTGCCTGTGCTGGACCTTTATTCCCTCTCTTTTGGGATTTATCGAAGGCATCATCTATCTGACCATGAGCGATGAGTCTTTTGTTCGTAAATACGGTCAGCTGTAGAAAGAGACATGAAGGGTGGCGGAGCTATGGATGGCATGGTGCGGATAGATAGATTGGACTCTGCCGAGGGTGGCGCGGCGGCACAGCGCCTCTGCAGTCGCTTGAGTGACGAGGCAGCCGACTGCCAGGGCACGGTGCGTGATATCCTGGCGCAGGTGCGCCAGGAGGGCGATGCGGCACTGTTGGACTACTGCCGCCGTTTTGACGCGCCCAGCATGGAGCTGGGAGACTTACAGGTGAGTACGGCGGAATTTGCCGAGGCAGAAGGCCAGGTCGACAGCGGTCTGCGGGCAAGTATTACCTTTGCTGCCGAGCGTATCCGCAGCTTTCACGAGCGGGAACTACCCGATTCCTGGATGCTCACCCGGGAGGAGGGGATTATCACCGGACGACTGGTGCGGCCAGTGGATGCGGCGGGCCTTTACGTGCCTGGTGGTCAGGAGGGTTCGACTCCACTGGTTTCCTCGGTACTGATGAACGGTATCCCTGCAGGTATAGCCGGGGTGCGGCGGCGGGTGATGGTGACTCCGCCCAACCGGGAAGGCAAGGTGCATCCCGCCCTGCTGGTGGCGGCCCGCACCATTGGCATCAACGAGGTCTACAAGCTGGGCTCGGCCTGGGCCATTGCCGCCCTGGCCTTTGGCACAAAACGCATTGCACCGGTGGAGGTGATTGCCGGGCCAGGCAATCAGTATGTGGCAGAGGCCAAGCGCCAGGTCATGGGCCGGGTACGCATCGATATGCTGGCCGGGCCAAGCGAGGTGCTGATCGTGGCTGACCAGTCTGCCAACCCTGTCTTGATCGCTGCTGATATGCTGGCCCAGGCCGAACACGATCCGCAGGCCCTGGCCCTGGCCATTGTGTGCAGTGCGGCGCAGGCAGAGGCGGTGCAGCAGGAGTTGGCCCGTCAGTTACCCAGCTTGGGCCGGGCGGGCATAGCCCGTAAATCCTTGGAGGAGTACGGGCATATCTTTATTGCAGAGACTGTTGAGGCAGCCATTGCGCTGGCCAACGAGATTGCCATTGAACACCTGGAACTGCATCTCGCTGATCCCTGGCACTGGCTGCCCGCCATTCGCCACGCAGGCGCGGTTTTCCTCGGTCATTACAGCCCCGAGGCTGCCGGCGACTATGTGGCTGGACCCAACCACGTGCTACCCACCATGGGCACAGCCAAGATGGCCTCGGCCCTGGGAGTGGAGACCTTTCTCAAACAGATTTCCCTTATCCACTACACTCCTGAGGCGCTTCAAGGCGATGCTGGACATATCCGTTTGCTGGCAGAACTCGAAGGACTGGATGCCCATGCCAGATCGGTGTTGTTGCGTCTGAATGAAGGTTGAGAGCCTGCTGGCAGATGGTGCGGCAGCCCTCGCCTTTCCACTGAGCAGTGATCAGCTCGAACGGCTTGTCCACTACCATGCCGAACTGAGCAGGTGGATGCGCCGTATCAACCTGGTGGCCCGGGAAACCAGTGCTGAACAGCTCGTTGAGTTGCATTTCCTTGATTCCTTGACCATGGCTCCGCTGGTGCTGGGGCACCCAGCCCAGTGTCTTCTGGATATCGGCAGTGGTGCAGGCTTTCCAGGTTTGGTGCTGGCCGCCCTTTTTCCCACGGTTCCCGTTACCTTGCTGGAACCGCGCCAGAAACGGGCAACCTTTTTGCGTCATGTGGTGCGCCTGCTGGCCCTGGACCAGGTACAGGTTGTCGAGGAGCGGGCTGAGCAATTCAGTGGGAAAGAAAGTCGCATCTACAGCCATATCACCGGTCGGGCCGTGGCTGACCCGGCAACGTTTCTGTACCTGGCCGAGCCCTTGGCTGCCCCGGATACCGAGGTGGTACTCTTCCTTGCCCGCCAGCAAAGTCTGGCTGCCCTGCCGCAGGAACTGCAGCTACGCTGGTGCTTGCATGCCCAACAAGAGGTGGAGCTGCCCTTTTCCCGTGCGCCCCGTTTTTTGGCCAGTATGCGCCGGATAGGCAGCGTATCTGCTGTAACACCCCACTCCGGGTTTCCTCCCAACGGCTCTTAACGGGCCAATCACCAATCTACCCCTGTGCCCAACTGGTTGCAGGTATTTACCTGAATCAAGACTTGTCATTCTGAACCTTGAAATACATGTCATATGATGACAGGTGTTTTTGGGTAACATAGAGGTGTACGGTTTGCCATGTTCCCCAGCTTGGCAGCCAAACCCCTTTATTGTACACCAGCAGAGTAAACACCCCACAGGAGCGCATACATGGCTGGTGGAATGTCTGGAAATTTGTTATAATTCCCACTTACACTTTGCCTTTCATTTGCCCAAGGAGTCATGCGTGAAGAAAATAGCAGTTCTGCCCGGAGACGGCATTGGCCCGGAGGTGGTGGCCGAGGCCATCAAGGTTCTGGATGCGGCGCAGCAGCGCTTTGGTTTTTCCCTGCAGTATAACTACGCCGATGTTGGCGGTATTGCCATTGACCTGCATGGCGAAGCCCTGCCCAAAGACACCTTGGCGCTCTGCGAGGCAGCCGACGCCATCTTATTCGGTTCGGTGGGTGGGCCCAAATGGGAGAGCCTGCCTCCGGCCAAGCAGCCGGAACGGGCTGCACTGTTACCCCTGCGCAAGCATTTTGATCTGTTTTGTAACTATCGCCCGGCCAGGGTGTTTGCTCCTCTGGCTGCTGCTTGCCCCCTGCGCGCCGATATCGTGGGTGCTGGTTTTGATATTTTGGTAGTCCGGGAACTGACTTCAGGCATCTACTTTGGCCAGCCCAAGGGCAGGGAAGGCAGTGGCGCAAACGAGCGCGCCTGGGACACCAAGGTGTATACCCGTGCCGAGATCGAACGTATCGCCCACATGGCCTTTGGCGCAGCGCGTTTACGGCGGGGCAAGGTCACCTCGGTGGACAAGGCCAATGTCCTTACCAGCATGGTGTTCTGGCGTGAGGTGGTGAATGAGGTGGCGCGTGGCTACACGGATGTGGAGCTCAACCACATGTACATCGACAACGCCACCATGCAGTTGGTGCGCGACCCGCACCAGTTCGATGTGCTGCTCTGCGGCAATATGTTTGGCGATATCATTTCAGACGAAGCGGCCATGATCACCGGCTCCATGGGCATGCTGGCCTCGGCCAGCATAAATGGCAGCAAATTCGGCCTGTATGAACCGGCGGGTGGTTCAGCCCCGGATATTGCCGGCCAAAACACGGCCAATCCCTTGGCGCAGATACTTTCGGCCGCGCTTATGCTGCGCTACAGTCTGCACGAGGAAAAGGCGGCCAGCGCTATTGAGGCTGCAGTGGAACAGGTGCTGGCCCAGGGTATCATGACCTTTGACATTGCCATGCCAGGCATCACGCCAGTGGGTACCAATGCCATGGGTGATGCGGTGGCCATGGCCCTTGGTAAAATTTGACATGGCTTGACAGGTTTTCATGCACTACTGCGGGCGCAAACAACCCATCATCATTGCCAATCGCGCCAGCCGGGAGATGGCAGCCCAGGTGGCTCCGCTCTTGGGCCTGGAACTGACCGAGATGGATATCCGCGAGTTTGCCGACGGGGAAATCTACCATGCCTTCCCCTGCAGCCTGAGCGGACATGACTTGATTCTGATCGCTGCAACGCCGGATGACAGCAGCTTCCAGGAGTTGTTGGATTTGATCGCCGGCGCCCGTTACTGGAACGCGCTCAGCGTCAATGTGGTCATTCCCTATCTGGGCTATTCCACCATGGAACGGGCCAAACCGGAATCCGGCGAGATTCCCAAGGGGATTACCCGTGCCCGGCAACTTTTCCGCGCGCGACCGGATTATGTGGCCTTCATCGACCTGCACGATGAGGCGGTCATGCATACGCATTCCGGCGAGGTGCGTATTCGTCATTTGTGGACGGAGCGTCTGGCAGCAGAAGAGATCCGCAAGTTGCACTGCGGAACGAGCGGAATAAACGAAAGCATGGTGCTGGTTTCGCCGGATTATGGCTTTTCCAAGCGGGTGGGTAGACTGGCCAGCCTGCTTGACTGCCCGCACACTGCAGCCAACAAGGATCGCTACGGCCAGGATAAAACCATTGTTGGCCAGCTGTCCAGTGTGCTGCAGGGTCGCACTGCCATCATTTGCGATGATATGATCCGCACCGGCGGCTCCATGCTGCAGACAGTGGACCGCTGCCTTGAAGCTGGTGCCGTAGAGGTGCTGGTGATGGCTACACATCTGGTGCTGGCCGGCGAGGCCAGGCAGGCCTTTATCGCCAAGGGCATCCGGCGAATTCTTGGTGCCAATACCTATCCGGGCAGGAAGAGCGACGATTTGCTCCAGGTGTTTTCCGTGGCACCACTGATTGCCGGGGAACTGAAAAATTATCTTGGTCTTGAGCCGAATATGGCTTGAACCAGTAGATACGGTAGAAACAAACAGGGAGAAGATATGCGTAAGGTGGCGATTGTTGGCTGGCGCGGCATGGTGGGTTCAGTGCTGATGGAGCGGCTGCGGCAGGAAGATGATTTTAAGGGCTTTGAAGCCTCTTTTTTTTCCACCTCGCAGGTGGGCCAGGCCGGGCCGGAGATCAATGGCAGGGTGTATGAGCTCAAAGATGGCAAGGATGCCAAGTTGCTGGCTGAAGCAGACATCATTGTCACCTGCCAGGGTGGCGACTACACGGCAGAGATGCATCCGCAGTTGCGGCGTCTGGGTTGGCAGGGGTACTGGATCGACGCAGCCTCTACCCTGCGCATGCATGAAGATGCACTGATCGTGCTCGACCCGGTCAACCGGCAGCTGATCGACGCGGCCCTTGCAGGCGGGGTAAAGGACTTCATCGGCGGCAACTGCACAGTGTCGCTCATGCTCATGGCCCTGGGCGGCCTCTTACAAAAGGGCTGGGTGGAGTGGATCAGCAGCCAGACCTACCAGGCCGCATCCGGTGCAGGCGCAAAAAACATGCGAGAGCTAGTGGCGCAGATGGGGGTTATTGCCGGGGCCTCGGCCGATGTCCTGACCAATCCGGCTGCAAATATCCTTGAGTTGGATACAAAGGTCATCAGCACCATGCGGGAAGATGCTTTTCCTGTCACAAACTTCGGCGCGCCGCTGGCCGGTAGCCTCATCCCCTGGATCGACCGCGCCATGGAAAACGGCCAGACCCGCGAGGAGTGGAAGGGCGCTACCGAGGCCAACAAGATTTTGGGGAACAGCCCGGAGATGGGCAACTATGTTCCGGTGGACGGTTGCTGCGTACGTGTTGGTGCCATGCGCTGCCACAGTCAGGCCTTTACCATCAAACTGAACCGTGATGTGCCACTCCATGAAATAGAGACAGCCATTGCTGGGCACAACGACTGGGTCTATTTGGTGGAGAACAGTAAAGAGGCCACCCTGCGTGAGCTGACGCCTGCACGGGTCACCGGCACCCTGGACATTCCCGTGGGCCGGGTGCGCAAGATGCTCCTGGGGCCGGAGTATGTCAGTGCCTTTACCGTGGGCGATCAGTTGCTCTGGGGTGCAGCGGAACCGGTACGGCGCATGCTCGGTATTGCCCTTGCGTATATGGGCTGAGCCTGCATAGGTAGGGATGCCAGGCAGCTCTACAGCAGCCACTTGATGGGCAAAAGCGAGAAAAAATCCACCCCCAAACGCTGCCACCAGCTGGTGTAGGGTTCTTTGTCGTGGCGAATCAGCCCGCCGTCTTCACGGCGCTCCAGCCAGTACAGGGAACCCTCTGGTGAAAGATGTACCTCGTAGGCAGAGTACGGAATGGTGAGCAGAAAGGTCTCCTCCACCAGTGAGGCCATTTCTTCACTGTGTATGATAAAGCCGCATTCGGTGTTGAGACGGATGGAGCGGGGGTCGTAGTTAAAGGAGCCCACAAAAAGGAATTTGCCATCAATGGCAAAGGTTTTGGCATGCAGGCTTGAGGAAGAGCTTTGTCCAAGGCCTTTGCGGTGGACCATGAAATGCTTTGGCATCTGGTGGCGCCACTCGTAGAGGCTGATGCCCGCCTTGAGCAGGGGTTTGCGGCTGCCGACATAGCCGGAATGCACCAGAGGCACATCTGTTGCCATCAAGGAGTTGGTGAGGATGTGGACTTTTGTCCCTTGGCCGGCCAGCTTGGTCAGCCGGGTAATATCTTTTTTCCTGGGCACAAAATACGGGGTGACCATCTCCATGCTTTTTTCCGGCATACCGGCGAGATAGAAGAGTTTTGCCGGCAGCATGTCTTCTGATTTGGCCTTGCCCAATCCCTTGGCCGGCGGATCGCTGATCATCCGTACCGGTGCCCAGTGCCATTCCAGGGTATTGTCCAGCAGGCGCCGCACAGCCCCAGACCCTTTCAGTGCCTGGATGTACATGCCGGCTGCTGGATTACTTTCATAGCCCAGGGCCTGCACATGCAGGTTTTCAATGTCTTCTTCCCGGGCCGCAGGTAAAATCAGTTCTGCCGGATAGGCCGACCGGCTGGCCCAGTAGCGATCAAAATCCCTGGAACTTTCCCGCACCACCGGGCCAATCCCCAGCAGGTCGGCGTCGATAAAGGCGGTTTGCACCGGTACATCAAAATACTCGTCGCCAATGTTGCGGCCGCCGACAATGGCGGCCTGGTTGTCCACCACGTAGAGTTTGTTGTGCATGCGCCGATTCAGACGCGGAAAATCGGTAAGAAAACCGAACCAACGTGCATTTCTATGCAAAAACGGGTTGAACAGCCGGATTTCGATGTTTGGGTGGGCGTTGAGTGCGGCGAGCAGGCGGTCGATGCCCTGGGTACCATTGTCGTCCAGCAGGAGGCGCACCCGCACGCCGCGTTCCGCTGCCTTGTACAGCGCCTCGAACAGCAGGGTACCGGAGATATCCCCATGCCAGATATAGTACTGTGCATCAATGGAGCGCTCAGCTGCCTGGGCAAGGAGTATCCTGGCGGCCAGGGCTTCGTACGGATCGAAGAGTAGCTGTATGCCGGAGATGTTTTCCTCTTGCCCGGCCAGTTTCGGGGCAATGGCACGGCCGAGTGGCGTCTTGTCGGTATCGATGTAGGCGCTGGAAACACTGCGCCCTTTTAAGGATGGCAGAGAGCAGGCAGAAGTGAACATGAGGGGAGCGGCAATGCAGATCTGGGCGATGCAGCTGATGAGGCGTTTCCAGACGCCGGTGCGAAGTGCAGTGGTCATGATGCTCTTATACCAAGGGTCTGCCTTCCCCGCTTAAGGTTATTAGCCGCTGGGATGTGGATGCTGTTATGGATTGTGCTGCACTGGCCTCAGAACACCGCCCACCAGGGTTAGGCAGCGGTCCATGGCTGCAGCCAGTTCCAGATTATGGGTAACCATTACCACGGCCAGACCCTGGCTGTGGCTCAACTCTTTGAGCAGGGAAAAGACGCGCTGACCACTGTCTGCATCCAGGTTGCCAGTGGGTTCATCTGCCAAAAGCAGGGCTGGTTCCATGACCAGGGCACGGGCCAGGGCCACGCGCTGCTGCTCACCACCGGAGAGTTCGCCACTGCGATGGTGCAGGCGTTCACCCAACCCGACCTGCTCAAGCAGGGTGCAGGCGCGTCGTTCAAGTTTCGGGCCAAGGATACCTGCGATGCGGCCCGGCATCATCACGTTTTCCAGGGCACTGAATTCTGGCAAAAGATGATGAAATTGGAAAATAAAACCAAGCTCGCTGTTGCGGTGCCTGGAGAGTTCGGTTTCAGAGAGCTCCAAAAGGTTCCTGCCCTTGAACATCAACTGCCCGCTATCCGGTGCATCCAGGGTGCCGAGAATCTGCAGCAAGGTGGTTTTTCCCGATCCCGAGGCGCCGACAATGGCGCACATTTCGCGGCGCTGCAGGCTGAAGTCCAGCTCATCCAGGACGGTAATGAGATTGTCACCACTGAGGTAGCGTTTGCTCAGCGCCTGGGCGGAAAGGAGTACGTTGTCACTCATAGCTGAGCGCCTCGGCAGGACGAACCCGCGCAGCTTTCCAGGATGGATAGAGTGTGGCTGCCAGGGTGATGAGGAGGGCGGAGATCACGATGATGCTGACATCCGCGGGTACCACCTTGATCGGGATGGTGGACATGGGGTAGACATTGCTGGGCAGCTCAATGATTTTGTAGCGCTTGAGCAGGGAGCAAACAGCCAAACCGCTGCAGAGGCCAAGGATGGTGCCGACCACACCGATGACCAGACCCTGGTAGAAGAAGATGCGCATGATGGAGGAGGTTGTTGCCCCCATGGACTTGAGGATGGCGATATCACGGGTTTTTTCCATCACTACCATGATGAGCGCGCTGATGATATTCAAGGCGGCCACAAGAATGATAAGATCCAGGGCGATGAAGAGGCCCAATTTTTCCAGCTTCAGGGCAGCGAACAGGTTTTGGTTGAGCTGCATCCAGTCGCGCACCGCATAGGAGGGACCCAGCCTCTCCCTGATGGCTGCAGCCACACTATCGGCCGCTTCCACGTTGTGTACCCGCACCTCAATGGCGTGCACACTCTCCTGGTCAAGTCCGGCCAGACTGCGGGCCATATCCAGGCCCAGGTAGCCCATGTTGGAATCGAACTCGTTCATACCGGTGCTAAAGGTGCCCGAAACCATCCCTACCCGTACTCGGGGCAGTACCCCCATGGGAGAAAGTGGTCCGTCCGGGGCCAGCAGCTGTACCCGTTCGCCCGGAAACACTTGCAACTGCCGGGCCAGATCTTCGCCCAAAACAATGGCAGGTGGATTGGTGGTGACTTGCAGGCTGTCGAGGCTGCCGTTGGTCATTTTTTCGGCAATGGTGACCACCTTGGCAGCACTGTTTGGATCAATGCCCCGCAGTACCACGCCGCTGGAGCCTCCAGCAGCGGTGATCAGTGCCTGGGTATAGATCATCGGTGTTTGTGCCACCACCCCGGGCACAGTGGCGGTCTTGGCCATGACCGCATCTGCATCGTCGATGGCACCGTTGTAGCTTTGGATGATGAGGTGCGAATTCACCCCGATGATTTGATCGCGCAGTCCCTCGGTAAAGCCGGTGAACACGGACAGCACCACAATCAGCGCCATAACCCCCACGGCCACGCCCAGAATGGAAATCAGGGTGATCAGTGAGATGAATTTCTGCTTGCGTTTGGCCCGCAGGTAACGCAGGCTGACAAACCATTCAAAGGAGGCCATGCTGAATCTTATTCGCCGCTTTCCGGCTTGAGCAGGGGAAAGAGGATCACGTCACGGATGGAGGCCGAATCGGTGAGCAACATCACCAGGCGATCAATGCCGATGCCTTCGCCAGCCGCAGGCGGCATGCCGTATTCCAGGGCGCGGATGTAGTCGTTGTCGAGCACTGGATGGATTTCTTCGTCATTGCCACGCTCATCGATTTGTTTTTGAAAACGCAGTCGCTGGTCAATGGGATCGTTGAGCTCGGAAAAGGCATTGGCAATCTCCCGGCCGGTGATGAACAGTTCGAAACGGTCGGTTATGCTGGGGTCATCCTCGTTGCGTCGTGCCAAAGGCGACACTTCGGTGGGATATGAGGTGATGAAGGTGGGATCAACCAGCTTTTCCTCGACCAAGAGCTCGAAGAGTTCTGTCTTGGCCTTGCCTGCGCCGGCATCTGGCTGCAGAACAATACCCTTGGTTCTGGCCAGTTCCAACAGGGCCTGCTCGTTGGCAAGCAGGCCTGCATCCAGGCCGCCAATGCGCACCAAAGCCTCGTCCATGCTCAGCCGCCTCCAAGGCGGTGTCAGGTTGACTTCCCTGCCCTGGTAGACAATCTCCATGGAG
>Ga0334882_1001554_pt1 | contig 26925 bp, 23 predicted proteins | sample GraSluR1_MG_5_FD_207226 | JGI IMG/M metagenome (GOLD analysis project Ga0334882, IMG submission 207226) | Sludge microbial communities from methane-producing bioreactor in Wageningen University, Netherlands - Granular Sludge_15_04-R1 | ecosystem: Engineered > Bioreactor > Anaerobic >...
CGACCTCTACTGCGGCGTCGGGTTCTTCACCGTCGCCCTGGCCGACCGCTTCGCCCGCATCCTGGCCGCCGATACCGACGCGTCGGCGCTGCAGGACGCCCGTGAGAACATTCGCCGGCGCTCGCCGAACCTCGCCGAGCGGACGCTCTTGCGCCAAGGCGACGTCCATGCGGTGCTGGCCGACCCGGAGAACGCAGCCGCCGTCGACTGGCCGGAAGCCTGCGCGGTGGTCGATCCACCGCGCGCCGGGCTGGGCAAACCCGCCCTGGCCGCCCTGGCGACGTTGCGCCCGCAGACGGTGGTCTACCTGAGCTGCGATCCGGCGACCCTGGCGCGCGACTGCGCCGCCCTTGGCGCGGCCGGCTATCGCATCCGGCGGGTGCGTCCCGTCACCATGTTTCCGCAAACCTCGCACTTGGAAACCCTGGTCCTTTTGGCCAGGACTTGACAGCGCGATCGACTCATGGCCAGTAAACGAACCTTGCCGGCGGCGACCGGCCCGACCGACGCGACGACGGACGCCTCGGCTGCGATCGTGACCGAACTCGACCGGATCGTCGTCATCCTGAGCCACACCACCGAACCGGCCAACATCGGCGCCGCCTGTCGCGCCCTGAAGACCATGGGGTTGAGCCGACTGCGTTTGATCAACCCCGTCGATCCCCGCGGCGACGCGGCGCAGGCTCTGGCCCACGGTGCCCAGGACGTGCTTGACCGCGCCGTCGTGGTCGGCTCGCTCGCCGAGGCCGTGGCCGACTGCGTGGTCGTCTGCGGCACGACGGCGCGCCGCCGCCAGCTCCGCAAGAGCGCGCTCATGCCGCCGCATCATCTGGCCCGCCACGTCGTTGAACACGCCCGCGAGGGGATGGTCGCGATCCTGTTCGGGACCGAGCGCACCGGCCTGACCAACGACGAGATCGACATTTGCCGGTACCTGTCCATGGCGCCGACCGACGCGTCGCAACCGTCGTTGAACCTCGCCCACGCCGTGATGCTGTTTGCGTGGGAGGTGCGCAAGGCCTGGCTCGCCGGGCAAGGCAGGGAGGACTGGGTCGGGACCGGCGCGGGCGCCGGCGCGCCGCCGCCGCGGCCGGAGATGTCGGTGCGCCACCCGAATCGCGAAACACGACTGCCGACCCAGCACGAGGTCGACACGATGTACGCGCACCTGGGCTACGCCATGACCGCCATCGGTTACAATGACTTCGAACGCCGCAAATTCTTGCGCTACCTGCGCCAGTTGCACGGCCGCGCCGGCATGGTGAACTGGGAGTTACAGATCTTTCACCTGCTCGCGCGGCGGATTCTGGAACTTGCCGGGCAACCGAAGTTTAAAGGTCTCGATTGAGACGATCGTACAGCGTCTGGACCGAACAACCGGCGAACCGATTCCCATGACCACGCCAGCCCCCTGCCCTGGCACCGCGACGCGCCGTCGCCGCGTAAGCCCCCACTCGATCGGCCGCGCCAATGGCCGCGCCACCGCGCGCGCCGGGCTCGTCTGGTTGCTCGGCGCCGTCGTTCTGGCCGCCGGCGGGTGCGAGACCAGGACGCCGGATGCCGGCCCGCACGGCACGCATGACGGCGCGACCGTCGCCGCGCTCGCCGACGTAAGCGACCACGATGGCTACCGCCAGGAGTTCGCCGCCAGCCACGTCCTTGTCGCCTGGACCGGGGTGCGGGACTGTCCCCGCGGCCTGGATCGCACCCGCGAGGAGGCCGAGGAACGCGCCCGGCGGATCGCCCTGCTGTTGCGGACCGGCCGCGGCGACCTCGCCGATCTCGCGCGCCGCTATTCCGACGATCCCTCCGCCCAACGCAACGCCGGTTATCTCGGCGTCTTTCGACGCGGCGAGATGGAGACCGAACTCGAGCGGCTGGTCACCTCGCTGCAAGAAGGACAGATCGGCGGCCCGGTGGCCACGCCGTACGGCTGGCACGTCGTGCGCCGCGAGCGAATCCTGAAGGTACGCCTCCATCACCTGCTGATCGCGCACCGCGACGCACGGGGCGCCGACAAGACCGTACGCCGCGATCGCGACGACGCCGCACGCATCGCCCGCGCGCTGCAGGCGCAGATCGGCCAACCGGACGCCGACCCTTGCGCGCTGGCCGCGCAGTTCTCCGACGACCCGCAAAACCGCCGCTTCTGCGGCGACCTGGGCTGGATCACCCCCGGCCTGCTGGAGCCCGAGGCCGAGCGGGCGGTTTTCGCCCTGCAACCGGGCGAGGTTTCGCCCGTGATCGAGTCGGTCTTCGGTTTCCACATCTTCTGGCGGCAGTGACCGCGGACGGCCGTCTCAGGCGAGCGGCCGCCGTCCGCCCACAAGGTGGGCCACGCCCAAGGTCAAACGTTCGACGAACACGTCGGCGAACCCCGCTTGCGCGAGCAATTCCCGGTACGCGGCGGCGCTCAGAAAGCTGTCCATGCTCTCCGGCAGATAGGTGTATGCCGCGCGGTCGCCGGCGGCCAGCCGTCCCACGCACGGGACGAGTCCGGCCAGAAGCTTGCGCACCGGCGCGGCCGGCCCGCGGCCAGGCCCGGCGGCGTGCGCATCGGCCCGGAAGAATTCCAGCACGAGGAGTTGGCCGCCCGGGCGCAGCACGCGCCGCATCTCGCGGGCGCCTGCGGTGGGGTCGGCCAGGTTGCGCACGCCGAAGCCAACCACCAGCGCGTCGGCCCAGGCGTCGCGAAACGGCAGGCAGAGCGCATCGCCGGTCACCGCTCGCACCGCGGTCGCGCCGGGTTTGCCGGCGATCCGCGCCAGCATCTGCGGCGTGAAGTCGACCGCCACCACGTCGCGCGCGCGGCCGGCGGCCAGGCACGCCAAGCCGAGATCTCCCGTGCCGGCGCAGAGATCCAACACCCAGACCGTGCCGGGATCGAGACGGGCCGCCGCGCGCCGGCGCCAGCGGCGATCGCAGTTCCAGGACAGCAGGTGATTCAGTCGGTCATAGTGGCGGCTGATGCGCGCAAACATGGCCCGCACCGCGCGCGCGTGCGCGGCAGGATCGGCGGCGCGCCCGGTGGCGAGATCGCGGTCATGGATCGCGGGCAACCGGGTCACGCCTTGGCCTTGAACCGCCGATAACGGCTGAGCTGGAAGTCAGCCCACCGCTGCAGTCCTTGCGACAGACCGAGCACCTCGAGCGCGCGCTCGTATTCCTGGGGATTGACGTGCATGATGTAGCGGTAGCGGCCGCGCCCGTCGGTCAGACCGGTGCTGCTGGCCACGTTGATGTCCGCATCGCACAGCTTCTCGTGGATGCCCACCAGCGCTCCCAGTTCGTCGTCCCCCTGGACAAGCAAGGCGTAGTGTGGACCATAAAGCGTCAGCCCCTGGCGCCGCGCCAGCTCTCCCAGCCAGGTCGCGTTCTGCGGATAGATCACTAGCTGCGTTTGCTCGTTGCTGATCGGGAACGCGTTGAAGGCGAGCAGGTTGACTTCACCGGTGGCGAGCATCTTCAGGAACTTGCAGCCCTGTCCCGGACGATTCTCGACCGTGGTGTAGTAGTAGTCGACGCTGAAGATTCTGGCTGACATGACGGCTCCTCCTTGCGAGCGGTCACCGGCAGACCGGGCCCGTGGTTGGAGCGGGGGCCGGACGCGAGACCGGAGGAGCGAAGCAGGTCGCTAGTCGTCGTGGGGTACGGTTTTGCCTCCGGTGACCCGCTCGGCACCCCGCCTTTTCGCGGGGCCGTTTCGAGACAGGTCAGGTACGTCTGGTCCCGACTGCGGTTGCAATAATTTTACCACGATCGCGATGGGTCTGGCAACGTCATACGGATGTTCTGCGAGCGCGCCCCTATCCCATGACCCTGTCCCAATTTAGCGGGATCGTAGCGGGGAAGCGCCACAGCCCGATATGGGACTGGTCCGCCACGTAGAGGCCGCCCTCGGACCGGCGCCCATAGCCCAGCCAGACATGGAACGGCACTTCGTTCAGACAGTCCTCCGACACCACCGTCTTGGTCTTTTTCTCCGGCTGCATCTCCAGTTCCAGACGCGCGTCCGTGAAACGGCTCTGGGCCGCGAGGTGGGTCTGCTCGGCGCGCAGCTCGGTGAACACGACTTGGCGGAAGACCTTGCCGGGCCGGTGCGTGGCATACCAGGCATACTCGATGGGCGTGAGGTTCGACACCAGCAGGAGCTGGATGGGACACATCACCATATAGATGTGGCGCTTGCGCTCCTTCGGCGTGGCGCAACCGGCGGCCGACGCCACCTCGGCGGGCGACATCTCCTCGCGGCAGTCGCTCGACTTGAAGGCGTGCAATTGGCCGCCGGGCTCCATCTCCAGCACCTCGCCGCCGGTCTTCACCAGATAGATGCGGCGGTACGCTTCGATCGGCGTACACGAGAAGGCGTTGTTCGACAGTGCGGTCTTGGTGCGCTTGCCGGCGGTCGCTGCGGCCAGGGCGCTGATGGTATCGCCCCTCGTGTCGCGCCAGCCGCCCTCGTCGAGGTATTCGAAATCGGGTTGACCGTCCGCGACCGCGAGCTCGACGAAGAGTTTGCGGCCCTTGAAGTGCTTGCCGGAACCGGGGCTGCGGTGCCAGGCGAGTCCCTCGACACCGAGCGACGTGGCGGTGATCACACCCTGGGGAATCGACAGAATCAGATGAACCTCGGACATCGTTCGCTCCTTTGGCGCCCGTGAATCTCGCCGACAGATTACTTCAAGAGCAGGAGCTTGGCACGGTCGATGTCGCCGCCCCCCGCAAGACGCAGTACGTAGGCGCCGCTGGCGACGGCGCCGGCATCGTCGCCACGCCCGTCCCAGATGAGCCGGTACTCCCCGGCGGCGTGGTTACCCGCGGTCAGGGTTCGCACGCGCCGGCCGTCGAGGGCAAAGATGTCCAGCGAGATTGGACCCGGTGCGGACACGCGGTAAGTGATCGCGGTGACCGGATTGAAGGGGTTGGGAGCCACGCCGGCGATCTGCACCCGTGCGGCCCAGGCCGGCGGCAGGTCGGGCGCGGCGGTGGGATCGCCGAAGAGCATCTCGACCCATTCCGGGTAATCGATGAAGGGATTGCGGTTCTGCTGGTAGATGTAGACCACGTCGTTGCGGTGGCGTTCCTTCGCGTCCGGCGGATCTTCCGCGTGCCAGAGCCGCAGCGTGGTCAACAGACCCATGTAGGCGATCGGTTCGTTGCTGCCGGTGGCCGAGGCGACGATCAGCGCCACATCATCGGTTGCAATCAGGTCTGGCTCGCCGCCCAGTCCTTCGTAGCGGACGTCCAGGTAGAGGATGGCCCGCGCGACGTCGCCGCGGCGGTCGTGCCATGTCTCCCAGATGCCGACGGGCGTCGCGTCGCGGGTGTAGTTGACGCCGCTGATCCCGTCATGCACCGCGGTCGGATACCCCGTACAGCCGGATACGCAGTCCGCGAAGATGCGATTGCCCCGGTAGTTGTTGTAGGCGATGTCGCAAAGAAAAAGGTGATGGCAATCGGTGTACGGCAGGTTGGAACTGGTATTGTCGGGGAAGCCGTAGCTGTTCGGCCACGTGTGCTCGCGATTGTAGTAGTCGTTGCCGCCGGAGTACTTCGGGTGGCTCAGATTGCGATAGACATCGAGGATACGGTTCGCGTCTAGGGGATCCTGATCGGCGAGCTCGAGCACGTCCCAGGTGTCGGTCGCCGAGGAGGTGTAGGGAATCTTGACGTGGCCGCGGATGACCGCGTTGAGCGTCGTCCGCAAAGCCTCGGGATTGGATGTGTCCACGGTGGCGTAGTAACCGGGCGGCGGCTCGGCCAGCGGCCCGGTCGCCGACAGGATCAGGAACAGCAGCGGCAAGAGGCTGCGGTGCAAGATTTGAAAATGTCGCATCAGCGAGCGGGCTCCCGGTCGAAACGGTGATCAGCCTCAAGCGAACGAACTAGACATATAATAATAGTGCATTTTCGCGGAGTTTTCATCCGCTTCTTACGGAGTGCGGCGCGGGGCCGGTCGGAATTGTTGCACCGGCGCAACTTCGACGGAAGAACCGTCGACCACGATGTCGAAGACGTGCCACCAGCCGCTGGTGTCCGAGACCGCTTCGTCGAACTCCGCGTCGGTCACGGCGAACCGCCAGTCGCGCTCGTTGATCACCAGATCGACGATGGCACCGGAGGCGCGCAGCGCGGCGGTTTGCCGGCTCGTGTAGTCGTTGACCCAGTACTCGACCTTACCGTCGAACCAGCGACGCCCGTTAATTGTCTCGGGGCCCGATCCGCGGGCATCGCCGGTAAGCACGGCATACGGCGCAACGTCGAGACGGCCGCGGTTCAGGTAGCTGATCGCCCATTGCAACCGTAACTCTGTTCCGTCCAGCAAATAGTAGAGGCCGAAGGCGTCGAGATCGACGCCGAGCGCGGTCCAGTCCAGGTCGATGCGGTAGTTCGGCAGTGTGATGCGCAGCGGTTCGGCCAGGACGTAAGGGCACGCCTCAAATGTGTTGATGGTATCGCCGATGCCGACGATGCTGCCAAAGTACGGCGTGACGATGGCGTTGACGGCCGGGACGACGGAAAACGCGAAAACACCATCTTCATCGGTTACCGTGCCTTGACGGAAGCGGCCGGCTGGGTCGCGGTAATCGATCGCAACGTTGGCCAGAGGCCGGTCGAGATTGTCGAGCACGACGCCGATCATCTCGCAAACGGACGCGGCGGGATTCGCCCAGCAGATCGGTCCGAGCGAATCGAGCGCATAGGAATATACCCCGTCGACGAGGTGCGCTTCGCCGACCTCGTGCCAGCGCCCATCGGCGGTGTCCAGCCGCCAGACCAGGGCGGTCTCGGGCGCCGGAACATCGCTGCCAGCATCTACGCCCAGTCGATAGGCCACCGCTTTGTCCGGGGCCAGATCGAGGGTGCCGGCCTGCGAATCGACGAACAGCCACAAAGCGCCTAACGCATCCAGCAGCACTTCGCTGCCGTCCGTGCGTTCGCCGACGAATTCGCCGGGAAACGCCGCCGCGAAGTGCATTTCGTGAGCCGCGGTAACCGCCAAATAGGGCGCGACGCGATCGGTGTAGACCACGCCGGCTGCCGTAACGAACGCGGAATCGGGAAACGACGCCCCGCTGCCGAGGGTGCCGACGTTCGCGCTACCGCCGCCGCTCGCGTAGAACACCGGGCCGCGTACCACAGGAAGCAGCATGACGCGCGGGAAATGCAGTTCGCTGCCGGCCGCCAAACGCAACCGCCGGAAGTTCGTGTTGTACCGCTGTGGCGCCAAGTTGAACCGCGCGAGCGTGCGATCGACCGCCAGCCCGGGGACGAAGAAACGCCCCGTGTTATCAACGTAACCTGTATTGCTGGTGCCGCCGCCCTCAGGGTCGATCACCTCCACCCGCGCGCCGAACAGCGGGCCGCCGGCGATATTGACCACCAGCCCGGACAGCGCACCGAGGCTAGTGTCCAATTGATCGTCGTCGTCGTCCCGGAAAGGACTCGCAACGTGGCTCTCCTTGTCGCACGACCAGAGTCCCATCAGGACGGGTCCAAGGACGAGCAACAACAACACCGAGGGTCGCGAACGCACCATGATCCAGCTCCACACTCCGCTCAGGTCTGGCTCATCCGGCGGGCGCGTTGCAGGAGCCGCTCCGCCAGATCCGCCTGGTCCTCGAATTTAGCTGCTGCCACCAGGTGCTGGATCGCAAGGCCCCGATTGCCGCGTTCCATGTGGCAGTAGCCGATCATCAGCAGAGCCCGTCCGGAGTTGGGGTCAAGCTCGGCAACCTTGGCGTACGCGTCGGCCGCCGCGGCGAACTCGCGCTTCAGATAGTAGACGTCGCCGAGCAACGACCACAGGCGTGCCGTCGGCTGGGCGCGCAGACCGTCGCGCAGCGAGGCGAGCGCGTCGTCCAGTTCGTGCGCAGCGACGAGCGCCGACGCAAGCCGCTCGAAGTCCTCGACGTTTGCCTCTTCGCTCAGTGTGGCGCGGTACTGCCGGCCGGCAAGCGCAGGCACATCGACCAACGCGTAGAGGTCGCCGAGGGTGCGGGACTCGCGCGGCGTGAGGTCGCGCAGATAACTCACCACCGTCAGAGCGATTGCCGCCTTTCGATAGTCCTTGCACCCGACGTGGAACTGGTAAGCCAGAAACCACGCCTCGTGGCTGCCGGGCGATTCGCTGAGATACTGCGCGAGCACAGAAGCGGCCAGATCGGCCTGCTCGAGACTGATTGCGCAAGATGCAAGTTGGGCGTACCAGTCGTGACGCGGCGTCCCCCAGCGGCCGCTGCACAGTTCCTGCAAAAGCGGCGCCGCGGCCGCAGGCTGGTCGGCGAGCAAATAACCCGCCGCGGCGAAGTAGAGCGTTTCCGGTTGTGGATCGGCATCGCCGCGAAAGCTGCGCAGAAAGGCATCGCCGGCGCCGGCATAGTCGCCCAGCGTGTAGCACGCATGCCCAAGGCCGAACCAGGCGGTCGCGAGCCGCGGTTCGAGCGCCACCGCCTGCGTATATTCCTCGCGCGCCGCTTCGGTCCGGCCGACGGCGTCATAGCAACGGGCCAAGTGGTACCGCAACAAATAGTGGTCTTCGTCTGCCGCGTCGCGCAGGTGCGCCGCAAGAACCTCGGCGGCTGCCGCGTGCTCGCCCCGCTGCGCCTTCGCGGTGGCCAGCACCAGCGTCTTACGCGCGTGGCGCGGCACCGCCGAAACATCGGCGGGGTCGACGTAACCGACGACGGCGACAGCCGACGCGGCCGCTATTGGTTCGGTCGGCGTTGCAAGGGCGCCGACCGGTTCGGCGGACGCCGCACCGAGCGTGAGAAAGATCATCAGAACCGGCAACATGGGCGACCTCCTAGTTGAGACGAAAATGCAGAGTAGTGGTAATCCACGCGGTCACGGGTTCGCCGCCGACCTGCCCAGGCTGAAAACGCCAATTGGCCACGGCCTTGCGCACCGCTTGATCGAACACGCCGCTTGGTTTCGATTTCAGGATGTTCACTTGACGGACTACGCCGTCCTTACCGACGAGGACCTTGACAGCCACGTAGCCCTCAAGACCTCTCTCGCGCGCCTGGTAGGGATATTCGGGATTGATGCGGGCGATGATCTCGGGGGCGCGATCGAGGTCTGACGAGTCGAAGATGAAATCGGCCGCCGCTGTCTCCCTCCGTACAGCCGCGACGTTGATCGATACCGCAAGCGACGGCCCGCCGAGTTCGCCCAATCCCGGCTGGACGAGGTCGGGCGCGAAATCGGGGCGCGCGGGCGGTTCCGGCGGCGGCGCTTCCTTGACTTCTTCTGATCGCGGCGGTGCGGGCGGCGTCAAGGAAACCAAGCTGACACCGATCGGTTCGGAGATATCCCGCGCCAGGTCGCGCTCCTGCGACAGAACGGTGGTCAACCCGAAGAGGCCGAGGTTCACCACCGCAGCGGCGGCCAGTACCAGACCGACCCGACCCAGGCGGCGCCAGACCATCATTCTCCATCCTGCCGCTTGGCGGCCAGCGAAACGCTGCTCGCGCCGGCGAGTCGGCACTGGTCCATGACCTGGACCACAACGCCTGTCTCGCTGCTCTTGTCGGCAATAACGACGACGCCGGCCTCCGGGTCCTCCGCCAGGGCGCGTTCCACCAGCCCGCGCACCGAGCGCACATCGACCCGCTTGCCATCCATCCAGATCTCGCCCTCGTGCGAGACACCGATCATGATCGAGCCGCGCTCCTTGACCTCCGCCGTGGCCGCGGTCGATCTCTGGACGTCGATGCCCGCCTCCTTGACGAAGCTGGTCGTCACCACGAAGAAGATCAGCAGTAGAAAGACCATATCAATCAACGGCGAGAGGTTGACGTCGACCTTGTCGCCGCCGCCGCGAATGTTCTTGCGGACATTGATCATCGCCGTTTCCCGGTTCAGGTGCGGGCCGACAGGAGTCGGCCATGGTGCTTTAGATCCCGGTCGAGCCGGTGAGTAAACTCATCGAAGCCGGCCTCGAGCCGCCGCGCGCGGCGCGCCAGCGCCGCCGACACCAGCAGGCCGGGTACGGCGACCAGCAGACCCGCTTGCGTGGTGACCAGCGCCACCGAAATGCCGCCGGCCATGGCCTTGGCGTTGCCGGTACCGTAGAGGGCGATCACGTCGAAGGTCTCGATCATTCCCAAAACCGTGCCCAGCAGCCCCAGCAACGGAGCGATCGACGCCAGAACGGCAATCAACGGCAGGTGCCGGCGCAGTTGCGGCCGCAAGCGCAAGGCATGTTGGTAAAGAATCCGGCGGTCGAGCTCCTGATCGCCGCAGCGCTCGGCGAGCAAGCGGACGAGCAGTTCCCGCCGCACGCTCTTGCCGCGACCGCTGGCGGCCGGTGTATCGTTGATCGCGGCCAGCGCCGCGCCGGGCGCTAGGTCGTCGCGCGCGAACTCGCGGTAACTCAGCAAGCGGTCGGCAATCAGCGCCCACATGGCAAGCGAGACGAGGCCAAGCGGGATCATCACCCAGCCGCCCTGCTGCAAATATTCGTACGCTTCCCAGAACAAATCCCGCATCAGGCGCCTCCGGCAGCCGCCATTTGTAAGCCGCGATGACTCTTCTGGAGAATGTTGCAGAGCTGAACCGAGCGCTCTTCCATGTCGCCGACGATGTGGTCGACGCGGCGCGCGAGGAACGTGTGCAGCAGCATGATCGGGATAGCGACGGCCAGGCCGAGCATCGTGGTGACGAGCGCCTCGGAAATGCCGCCGGACATGAGTTTCGGGTCGCCCGTGCCGTAGAGCGTGATCACGCGGAACGTGTCGATCATGCCGGTGACCGTGCCGAGCAATCCGAGCAGAGGCGCCACGGCGGCCAGCACCGCCAGAATAGCCATACCGCGCTCGACCTTCGGCAGCTGGTTGAGGATCGCCTCCTGCAGAACGCTTTCTTGCGTTTGCCGATCGGCATGCCGCATCTCGAGACCCGCGCTCAAGACGTGGCCAACTGGCGAACCGCGGCGACCCTGCAGCAGTCTCTCGGCCTGATCCCAATCGCCGGCCGCGACCAATTCGTTCATCCGGTCCATGATCTTGTTGGTGTTGCCGTGGACCGCATGTAGATAGACGAACTTGTAAACCACGATCACGAACGCGAGGACCGCCAGGCCAAGAATCGGCCAGACGATCGGGCCGCCGGCCTGGATCTGTTCCCAGAGGGTGGCCTGATGGCTGACCTGCCGCAGCGCGCCGCCGGCGGAGAGATCGAAAGGCACCTTGACGGACTCGCCGGCGAAATAGGCCCTGAGGTCGCGGCCCAGACCGCCGCGGGGCAGGTGCGCCAGGGCAACGAAGCGGCCGCTCTCCGGCGAGTAGTTGAGGAACCCCGTCTCGCTGGCGGTCTGGTAGGCCGTCGTGAACTTGCCCAGCGTGAGGATCGTGCCGCTGGCCTCCTGGCCGTCGCGTCCGATGAAGCCGCCCTGGCGCAGGCCGACCTGGCCCGAGCGCAGGATCTCGTCGAAGATCGCCGCCGCCAGACCCGAGATATCGTCGATGTCCGGGAAGTAGCCGGGCTCGACCAGAGGCCTGATTCGCGCTAAACGGTCTGGTCGATCGGCATTGAGTGGCGATTGGTGCAGCAGCGTCTCGACTTCCTTGGCCGCTAGGCGCACGTTGCCGGAGATTTCCTTGAACTGCAGCTCGTTCTGCGCCCAACGATCGGTGAGCTTTTCGCGCAGGCTCTCCTGCACTGACATCTGCGACTGGAGCGCGTTGAGCTGAGCCTCCAGGTCGGTCTGTTCGGCTTCGAGCCGCGTGACTTCTTCGATCAGCCGGGTGCGGTCGGCGAAGATCGTGGCCTCGGCGGCGGCTGCCCGCGCCGTAGCCTCGGCGCGAGCCTCAGCCGCCTTCCGGGCGGCATCGCGCGCATCTTGCGCCAAGCCCGGCGCCGCGAGCACGATGAGCAACAGGCAGGCAGTCACTCTTCTCACGACGCGATCCTCCCCAGAGGCAGCGATAGGAGTTGAACCGGGCGCATGCGCGTCGCCATTTCCATGGCCTTCTTCAAGTCGCGCGCGTACCGATCCGCAAGCGCGACGTGGGCTCCCGTAACCGGATCCCAGGTGCCAACCTGCGCGCCGTCGGGTGTGCGCCAGAACACGGCCAACCGGCCCAGACGCAATACGTCCACGAACATTTCGCGCCCGTCGAGCGTGATGCGTTCCGGGGTCACTTCGACTGTCTGGCCGTACTGGGCTTCGATCAAGAGAGCCTCGAGCAGGCGGCGCAGCTTCTCCGCGGCGTCGACTTCCGGCCTGGCGAGTTCGCCGCGTAGGTGGCGCAACCGCGTCTCGCGCTCCTCGACGAGAAACGGCAAGTCGGCCGCCACCACGCGATCGAGCCGGTGTAGCACCGCCACGAGAGAGTCTTGGATCACCGCCTGCAGGCGGGTCGACTCATCGAGGCGGCGGCGCAATTCCCGTACGCGGTCGTCGAGCGCCGCGGCTCGCTCCCGCTCGACCGTCAGCCGTTGCTGCAACCATTCGACGTTGCTCTTGGCGATCCGGTAGCGGTTTCCCAGTTCCGCGCGTTCGCCCGCCCAGTCGTCTTTGCGTTCCTGCATGCTACGCTCGGTGGCGATCGTCTGGTCGACGGCACCGGCGAGATCGCGCGCGGTCTGCGCGCGGAGCGAACCGGAGCCGGCCAGCACCAACATCCCAATCATGAGCCATCGCATGGATATCATCCCTTCGCGCATGTTCGCGCCCCCGCTAGACTAGCGAACGTCTGTCAATGACGCGTTTTCTGTTCGTTAGGATCGCGTGAACGACACCCGCCCAGTTGACAGCGGACCCCGCGCCCTCGGGCGCGGGGTCCAGGGCTGTCCCGTGTCTAGTTACCTGACGAGTTGCATTTTCTGGACGGCTTTGAAGCCGCTACCCTGCAGACGGGCGAAATAAGTTCCGCTGGCCAGGTTTGCACCGTCAAAGACGGTCGTGAACTGTCCGCTGGCGAGGTCACCGTTGTACAGTTCGGTGACCACGCGGCCGGCTACGTCGTAGATCCTCAGGCTGACGCTTCCGGCCCGCGGCACGTTGAACCTGAGCGTGGTCTGCGGGTTGAAAGGATTCGGGTAGATATCGACGGAAGCCGCGGCCAGCGGCAGGCCGGCGTCCTCGACTGCCACAACGAGGTACTGCGTGTTCTGCGGGTCGAAGTTCGTCCAGCCGGCGGTCCATTGCTGGTTCATCGGCAGGTCGGGCACGAAGGCGCCGCGGTAGTCGACGATCTCAAAGGTGTAGCGCCCGGCCAGCGGCGCCAGGTACCCGTCGCTGAAGTCGGCGGTGCCGTCGAGTTCGCTGAAGAGCAGGGGCTGGGGCTGCGGGTTCGTCAGGTCGCTCAGGTCGGTCAGGCCCACGGTGCTGGGCAGCCGCTGGGCGACACCGAGGTTGTTGTACGCCGGGGTACCGAACCAGGTCTCGATGTCCGCCCAGCGGCCGGTGTCGTGCGCCGAACCGCCGGGGTGGCCCGTGTAGGAGGCCGCCACGCTGGTGTTGCGGATCTTCAGGATGTCGTCCTGGGCGGCCTGGATGGAGCCGTCGCGCAGCGACCAGCCGCGCACGAAGCCCACCAGGACCGAGTTGAAGATGGACATGTGGGTGTTCTCGCGCAGCACGCCGCAGTACTGGTGCGTGTTGCCCACCGGCAGGTTGCCCACCAGGGCGTCGATGCGCTCGGGCCCAATCAGGGTCACGTTGCTGACGATCGCCTTGGAGAAGGGCTCCAGGCCGTGGCGGCCGTCGGCCTCGAAGCCGTTGGTCTGGCCCTCAGTGTCGTAGACGTCGGGCAGCTTGACGCCGAAGAGGAACTGCTTGCGGCCGGTGTAGCCGTCGTCGGTGTCGAAGCAGTCGTCGAGCGTGCCGAAGGCCACCAGGTGGTGGACGTCAACGGTGCCGCCGAACCACTCGAAGCTGTCGTCATTGGCGAAGCTGACCTGCACATGGTGGATCTCGGTGCCGGCGCCGACGCCGCCCATGGTCAGGCCGTTGATCTCGTTGCCTTCCTCGAAGCGGTAGCCGCCGAACTCGAAGCGGGTGTAGACGACCCGGCCCGAGTTGTCCAGCGGATCGTCGCCGCCGTAGGTGCCCTCGATGATGCCGCCCTCGATCTGGGTGTTCTCCGGATCGAGGTTGATGGGCGCGCGGCCCAGGATCACGAGGCCGCCCCAGTCGCCAGCGGCGCGCTGACCCGGGGCCTTGGACGACGTGAAGACGACGGGCTCATCGAGCGTGCCGTTGCACCAGATCTGGGCGCCCTGCTTGATGATGATCGCACTGGCCGTCTGGCCCAGGATGAGCGTGCCCGCCGGGATGGTCAGGCTGGCGCCCTCCTCGAAGTAGACCTGGCCGCGCACGGTGTAGAGGGTGTCGGCGGACAGGACGCGGTGGTTGTTGAAGTAGTAGGACTGGAAGTCGGGACCACTGGCGGGCCCGAGGATCGCCGAGCCATCGAAGGACTTGGTGCCGCGGTACGGATCGGCCTGCGCCATGCCTGCGAGCAGGCTCAGGCTGAGCAGCAGCAGAATCATCCTCTTCATAAGCGAGTCTCCTCCGGTTGCAGGAACCTGGCAGCTCGCGGCCCGGAAAAGGTCGTCTGCTGCCGTGACTTCTTCACTGGACGTCGCGAAGTGCTGGCGTTTCCCGTGTGTCAAGTGATGGGTAACCCCGCATGGTGGGAAGAAGCTCTCCGGTCCCGCATCCCACGTTTCCGCCTCGGTAGCCCTTCGAAGAAGCCCGTCGGTTCGGCGGAGCCACCGCCGCCCCGACCCGTTCCCGACGCCTGTCCGGCGCCAGGAACACGGGCATGGTAGACGACGCGTGTTCAGCGAAAGCGCAATCGCCGCAAAAATTCGGTGAGGACTCAGAATTTCACGGAGAGGGAGACCGACCCGGAGATGCCGTCGCTGCGGTACCCGCCCGGCAGGTTCTGCGGCATCGCCCCGCCCTGGCCGGGATCGACGCTGAAGCGCCGGACCTGCTTTTCGCCCAGGATGTTCCTGACGGTGAGCTTCAACGATACGGATCCGAAGAGCTTCCCGGTGAGCGCCGCATCGAGCAGGTGCCGCGGCTCGGCGTAGCGGTTGAACGTGGGATTCTCCGAGACCGACAGGAGGCGCATGCCGACCCGGTTGTAGAGGATAGTCAGCGAGGTGTCGAGGTCGGGATTATCCCAGTTCAGGCTGAGGTTGACGACCCAGGGGGCCTGGCCCTGCAGCGAGCGCGTGGCCGACCGGAAGCGCGCCGACTGGTCGTCGCCGCCCACGCTGTCGAGAAGCAGGAAGTCGACCTCCGACCAGATCCGGGTGTAGTTCCCGATCAGGGTGACGTCGTAGAGCGACCGGCTCAGGAAATCCAGGCGCTTGCGGGCCTCGACCTCCAGGCCGTAGTTCCGCCCGTCGCCGTTGAACCAGCTGTAGAGGTCCAGGTAGTTGGACTGGGCGTTGAGGCTGGTCTCGATGGCGTCGGTGATGCCCTTGTAGAAGAAGCTGAGGGCGAGGACCTCGCCGAACCGCGGGAAGCGCTCCAGACGCAGGTCGTAGTTCTCGATGCGGGCCACGCGCAGGTCGGGGTTCCCCTCGAGCTGCCAGTCGTTCTTGAAATCGCTGGACTTCACCGGCGCGATCTCGCGGATCTCGGGGTAGTTCAGGGATCGGTAGTAGGCCAGCCGCACGTTGGTCCGCTCATCGTACTCGTAGGTCAGGTTCACCGAAGGCAGCAGGTTGTCGGCGGCGGTGCGAGCCGTGACGAACTCGTTGGTGACCTTGTCGTAGGCGTCGACCACGAGCCGGCTGCTCTCCTGCCTGAAGCCGCCGGCCAAGCGGAATTGCTCTTGCCTGATCGTTAGAGGCAGGTCGACCATCGCGTAGGCGGCGTTCAGCACCTGGGAACCATCGTAGGATCCCTCGAACTGATCCTGGTATCGAAGCGTGAAGAGCCCTTCCTTGAAGTGTTCCGGCGCAAAGATCTCCTCGGGCGGCAGGAACACCAGCCCGCCGGAGACGCCCTCGCGCGCCATGTTGTAGGGGTAGTGCTCTAGGTTGCGCCGCCGCGTGCTGAGGGCCAGCCCCACGGTCGCGCGCAGGGGGCGGTCGAGGTCTCCGTCGAACCAGCTCAGGCTCGAATCGAGCCCGCGGCGAGACTCCTCCACGTAGAGCCAGTGGCGCCGGTTGGTCAGCAGGGCGATGGGCTCGGTCTCGAGGTTGTACTCGATGAAGCGGAGGTCCGGTTCCTTGGCCCGGTTCTCGTTGTAGAAGGCGCGCCAGTCGAGTTTCAAGCCCGGCAAGGGCAGCCCGTGCGAACCGACCAGGCTGCTGGTCAGCTGCTCCTTCTCCTCCCATTCCAGCACGTAGCGGTAGGCCAGGGCGTTGTCCCGCTTCCGGGCCGATAGGAAGGAATCCTCCGTGTTGCGTCCCAGCAGGTTTTTGAAGCTCAGGGTGTGTCGGTCGGCTAGTTCCAGGCTGAGGTTCAACAGCGCGCCGACGTTGACCTCCGACAGGTAGTCGGTGGCCTCGAAGCGGTCGTTGGTCAGCTCCGGATGCTTGGTCTTCACCTCGTCGGTGATCGAGGAGCTCGCCTTGTAGGACAGCGCCCCGATGACGCCCAGCTTGCGCCCGAACGGCCGGAACCGGTTGCCGTGGGAGAAAGCGAACGACCGCGGCAGGGGCGTGGGCGCCGATTCGACGGCCCAGCGGTTCGGCAGCGACCGCGCCACCTCGTCGGGATAGGGGATGCCGTCGCTCGGCAACCGGCCTGCATCGACGAGCGGCGCGGGACGATCCCGGCCGCCGTCATCGCGCCCGTACCAGTCGGCCGAGCCCCGGTAGGCGTCGCGGAAGAAGACCTGGTCGCTGGACTCCTCGCTCCATCCCGACTGGATGCTGACCTGAGTGGTCTGCGATTCCGGGAACTCGACCGTGTTGACGCGTACGAAGCCGCCGGTGAAATCGCCGGGCATGTCCGGCAGGGCCGTCTTGAAAACCTGCAGGCTGGACAGCAGGTTGGACGGGATCATCTCGAAGTTGAAGCTCTTGCGGTCCAGGTCGGGATCGACCGAGGTAGCCACCGCGCCGTCGACGACGGTCACGTTGTAGCGGTCGGGCATGCCGCGCACGTTGACGTAGCCGCCGCTGTCGACGAGCAGGCCGGTCACCCGCTTCAGGGCGTCGCCTGCCTGGCCGTCCGGCGAACGGGAAATCTGGGCCGCGCTGATCGCATCGCCCACCACGGCGGCCTGCTTGCGGTCGGCGAGCACTGCGCCCTCGGTCGATAGTATGCGGGTGCCCGTAATCATGATGTCGTCAATAGCGTTGGCGCGATAACTCTCGAGCACGGCGTCGAGGCGGCGGGTTTCGCCGTCGACGACACGGACGTCGTCGATCACACGCGTGTTGTAGCCGAGGTAGGAGAAACGCACACTGTAGGCGCCGGCCGGCACGTCGTCGAAGCTGTAGCGGCCCAACAGATCGCTCTGCGCGGCCAGCCCCGCGCCCACCAACACGACATCGACGGCGATCAATTCCTCGCCGGAGTCCCTGTCTTTGACCTGTCCCGTCAAACTGCCTTCGGCGGACGCTGTCCCCACCACCATGGTCAACCAGCTCAGGACCGCGATGGCGACGCAACCGCTTCGCATGCAACCCGCCTCCTTGGCGCACTCCGAAACAGCGTCGGACAACCGACGTCCGCTGCGCACTAACGGCTGCACGGTATCTACGTCGCGTAAGGTCTTGGTTAAGTTCCGATTACGATCGAGTGAACGTGGAATGTCGCTGCTCGCCATGGACCAATTCACGCGGTTCCTCGCGAATTCTCTAATTTCTGCTTGCAATAAGTCTATAAGCCGGATATAAACGCTCCGGTATACGTCGATGACTTGATCGTTATCCTGCCGGTTACTTCGCCCGCTCCCTGGAGGTCGCCCTCATGCTTCGATTGCTCACTCCCCGCTGGAGAAGCCGCGCCGCGGCGGCTCTCGCCTCGCTGATCTGCCTCGGTCTCGCCGGTTGCGGCAGCGACGACAAGAACCCCGGCCGGCCGGGCACCGGCGGCCAGAATCCACCGGCGGCGCAATTCGACCAGACCATGGCCGTGGCGCAGTCGCAGGCTTCCGCCGTGCAGGCGGTCACGTTGGTCGAGTCCATGGCCACGCTGGCCGGCGGTGTCGGTAAGACAGCCGGCGCCGATGCCGGCAAGAACTACGGCTGGAGTGAAGAAAACCAGCGCTGGGAATACGACTATGAATACGCCGCCGGCGGCACGACCTATAATTGGTTCTACTGGGTCCAGTATCTCGACGACGACGGCCTCCCGCAGCAGAGTTCACTCGGCGCGGCGAGCGTGAATCACAACATGACCGGCATCGGCCATTACCTGCAACAGATCGAGTCGGCGACCATCACCTACGACTACACTTACTTCTATGGCACGACTATCACCGGCATGGGCACCGGCACGTTGCTGCTCAACGGCAACGGCGGCTATGATTTCGACTACGACTACTCGTCGCCGAGCTTCAATCTGGCCCAGGCCTTTGCGGTGACGTGGGAAATTCAGCCGCCGGGGATCTCCCGCGACGCAACCGGCGGCTGCCCGACGGGGACGGTCCGCTGCGAGTTTCCGCCGTACTACTCCGTGGTGACGTTCAATGGCACCGGGACGGCAACCTCCACGCTCTATGACGCCTCCGGCAACGCGGTTGCCGGAGGCGGGAGCGTGCACACGCTAGCCTGTACAACCCGCTGAACACGAGCTGCGGACGCGCACTGGCCGGTTAATCGGATTCCATGCTGGTCTGCCAGACTTCCCAGACTTTGCCGACCAGCGCCGGTCCCGGTTTGAGTGTCGGCTTGCCCGGCTTCCAGCCCGACGGCGTGGCCTCGGTGCCCTTGCTCGCGCGCACGTATTGGTAAGCTTGAATTTGCCGCAGCGTCTCAGCCACATGCCGCCCGACCGGCGGCGTCAGGACCTCGTAGGCCTGGATCACACCGTCGGGATCGATGATGAACCGGCCGCGGTTCTCCACGCCGGCTTCGGCATCGTAAATGCCATAGGCCGCCCCGACCTTGCCGCCGCCATCCGAGAGCATCGGAAACGGAACTCCCCCCTCGACCATTTTGGAGATCTCGTGGTCGTTCCACATCTTGTGCACGAAAATGCTGTCGACGCTCATCGACAGCACCACGACCCCCAGCTTCGCGAACTGTTCGTGTTTATCGGCGACCGCCGATATCTCGGTCGCTCAGACGAAGGTGAAATCGCCCGGATAGAAACACAGGACCACCCACTTGCCGAGATAGTCCGACAGCTTGACCGCCGTGAACTCGCCCTTGTGGTAAGCCGGGGCCGTAAAATCGGGTGCTTGCTTGCCGACATGGATCATCTGCGTCGCCTCCTTGGTCGCGCTCGGAGCCTGTTGATCTTGTGCGGGCGCTTGCGGCTGACCAACCAGGCCGCCGGTCGGGCGCGCGCATCCAGCTTTCGAAGATTGCACCATTAATAGCCTCCTTTCTTGATAGGCCCCTTTACCATAGCTCGATTCCCGCGGCCGTAAATTCAGCATTTCCGCTGGGAATTAACTTGGATCCATGGCGCCTGCGAGATATCAGGCAACCACCGGGACGTCCGTTGATTTCGATCGGCGCGATCTGCTAGAATACCAACCGCAACCGTCTCGAAATAGGGGGAATCTCGTGGATACCTTCGACTCGGCTTGGGAGGATCCAGCTCCGCTGCTTGACGCGGCGCGGGAAGATGCGTGCGGCGGCGCGCTGTGTCGCGTACTGCGCTTGAAAGAGCACTGCTGACCGCGGCTGCGGCCGGCGCGAGACCGATCTCGACACGGCGGCGCCACGCGGTCGATCCTCTCGACCCGGTGCCTGCCGGAGGAGGTTCGATGATGACGAGGCTACTGGCACTCGCGGCCGTCGTGACGCTGGCCGCGTCGGCGGCGGCGTTCGACCTGGGCAACTCGGCTCCCACGCGGCCCGCCAAGCCGCCCGACAACTCGGTGTACGTGCCGCCGAAGGTTCCGCGCCAGGGCGGCGATACCATCCTGACGGCCGTTCCGATCGGCCTGTACGACGGTGCTCAGTACACCGGCACCACGGTGGGCTACGTCCACAACTACGACGAAGCCTGCCCCTACTCGGGTAGCACCGCACCCGACGTCGTGTACAAGGCGACGCCCGCAACGACCGGTATTTGGTGCTTCGATCTCTGTTACTCGAGCTACGATACCAAGATCTACATCTACGACCAAGATCTGAACCTGGTCGCGTGCAACGACGACTTCTGGTTCGATCCTCCGTGTTACACGTACTCATCGAGATTGTATCCTGTCACGTTGCAGGCGGGCGTCGAGTACTACATTGTCATCGACGGCTATGGCTCTGCCAGCGGCGCGTACGTGATGGATATCCCCGAGAATTGCGGGGGCGGCTGTGTCATCGAGTGCCCGGATAACGAGAACGTCCAGCTCGAAGGCGAACCGCCGCTGGTCAACGGCTACCTTGACGCCTTCAACGGCGGCTGCAACAGCCCCGAGTTCGACAACCCGTTCCAGACCCTCCTGGCGCCTGTCGTCTGCGGCACGACTGGCTTCTACCTTTCGGCAGACCAGAGTCAGTATCGCGATACCGACTGGTTCTACGCCTCGATCCCGACCGGCGGGGTGCTCGAGATCGCCGGCGACGCTGAGCAAATGACCGCGATGTACCAGCTCAGCGGCGACTGCGCCGGCATCGTTTCCGTCGTCCAGAGTATGACCGTCGGGCCGTGCAATGAGGCAGCGATGACGATCGCCGGCGAGCCTGGGGCACAGGTGATGTTCTGGGTCGGCGCGAGCTGGGACCAGGAAGTCTTCTCGAACCCGATGGAGTGGAACTGGATCCTCTACACGAACCTGGAACAGGTCATCGCCACCGAAAACAACACCTGGTCCAGCGTGAAAGCGCTGTTCAAATAGGTCTTCTGCAGTTGATTCGATCCCCTGCAACGGCCGAGCCGGGAAGGAATCCCCGGCCCTCTTGCCCGCGCACCCGCGACGCGGCGGTTCAGACGTAGATCTCCGGCACCTCGAGCAAACCCCGCTCCATGGCGCGGCGCAACGCCAGCACCACTTGCGGATCGTATTCCTTGCCGCTGCCCGCCAGGATGATCTCCTTGGCGTCGTGCGGGGAAAACGCTTTGCGGTAGGGACGATCGCTCGTCAAGGCGTCGTAGACATCGGCGACGGAGATAATCCGCGCCTCCAGGGGGATGTCCTCGCTGGCCAGAGGATGATAACCGCTGCCGTCGAAATGGTCGTGATGGGCCAGGATGATCGGCAAGATGCGGCCCATGCTCGCGGCGACCGGCTCGAGCATGTGCGCGCCGCGCTGCGCGTGTTGGCGCACTTCGCGCAACTCCGATGCGCTCAGCTTGGCCGCTTTGTGAAGAACTTCGCGGCTGGTTTCCAGCTTGCCCAGGTCGTGCAGGAGAGCCGCCGCCCGCACCAGTTCCAACCTGTCCGGACTCAAGCCCATGTGCTGTGCGATTGTCACCGCGTAGACCGAAACGCGGTAGGAGTGGTTCTCGGTGTACTTGTCGTTGTTGATGAACTGGCGCAGAATCAGCAACAGTCCCTGGTAGGTCTGCTGGAGTTCTTGCGAGCGGGCGGCCTGACGCTCGTAGAGCGTGCCCATGGCGTACGCGGTGAGGATCAGCATGGAACCCCACGCGACGACGTCCAGCAGTTGAGCGTTCAGCAAGCCGGAGATCTGTCCATCCGACCACAATGACGGTTTGAAGTGGGTGAGCAGGCCGACCAGCAGCGCGCTGGCTGCGGCCGTAAGGGTAGCATGCCGCCGGCCGCGAAAGTAGGCCGCGAAGACGGTAGGCAGCGTGTAGAAGCCCAGCACGATCTTCTGGGACACAACGAGGTAATTGGCGGTGCCCGCGATAATCAACAGCGACAGGATGAGCCATAACTCCGTGTTGACCTCGGCCAGGCGTTCCATCAACGTCGCCCCGCGCCGTGGTTCATGGGTCCATCGCTCAACGCCGGCCTGTTTGGCGGTGCCGATGTCACCGGCGACGCCGGACGGCGGCGGCGGGCCGCTTGCGGCGACCCCGGGAGTATCTGTTTCGTGGACGCTCCGGGCCTCGGATTGCGCAGCGGACCGCGACCGATCGCAAACCTCCCGGCCAGAAACAAGGCGGGCCGTCTCGATGTCTAGTAGCGGCATGGCATATCCCCCCTGTCGGGTTAAATAGCTATTCGCGATCATTACTTCGGTCGCAGCAATCCGGAGCTTGAGCGAAATCTTGCGTAAGTCGCTGCAAAAAATGACGTAAAGCAAGTGCTATCTGTATGCCGCGGAACTTGGACGGTACGCGTCTTTCGCCAGTAGCACCGTAGGTGATGCCCGAACAGCGTCGATGCGTCCGTGCAAGCCTTGACTCGCGGGCTGCAAGTCCTCAAGATGCCGTGAGCGGGGAGTCATCGATCGGCTGCGGCGGTTCGGCTAAGCTCCACGGTAAACGACGCAGTCGCGCCCCATTCGAGTTTGTTCGCCGGCTCGCCGCGGGTCCGCCCACCGACGGGATTCACAGATGCTGACTCGGTTGCGCACCATCGCCGCCGCTGGAGCCTGGGCGTTCCTGACCGCGGGCTCGATCGGTCTGCTGGAAGCGGCGGCGCGTGCGTTCGTGCTGGCCAGCCCGGGTTCGTCCAGCCTCTCACAGGGTCTCGCCACCTTGCTGCCGGCGTTCACGTTGTACGGCTGGCTCGGCCTGGTCATCGCCGTCCTGGTGTCGTTGCCGCTGTTGACCCTGGCGAGCCGCCGGCGTAAAGGCGATCCAGCCGCGCCGGCCCTGTCCGCCCGGGTGCGCACGGTGCCGGTCCGGGCCGTGGGTGCCGCCTTGGGAGTGCTTGGCGCTCTCTATCTCGCGTACTTCTTACGCGAGACGATTGTGCTCGACTGGTACAATAGGTGGCTGACGCCGCCGTGGCGTCCGGCGGGGCTGCTGGCGCTCGGCGTCGTCGTGGGATTGAGTCTTCCGTTGCACCGCCTCACACCGCTCATCAGCGGCGGCGGACGTGTTCGACTGGCGATCATGATCGTGATCGCCATTGCGGCGAGTTGGCTGTGGCCGGATTATCGGACGACGACGCGCCTTCGCCAGCTGAGGGGCGCGGAGATCGGCACCGCGCCGCCGGGCGCGCCCAACGTGTTGCTGTTGAGCATCGACGCATTGCGGCACGACAAGCTGAGCTGCCTCGCTCCCGGCGCGCCGCCGACGCCGCACCTAGACCGGCTGGCTGCCGACAGTTGGCTCTGGACCAACGCCTGGGCGGTCAGCGGCTGGACGGTGCCCAGTATGAGCACCGTCTTGACCGGACGGCCGCCCCGGACGCTCGGCGTCGGCAAGTTGGTTGGCCTGCCGGAGAGAGTGCCGACGTTGGCCGAACTGGCCCGACAGGCGGGGTGGTGGACCGCGGGCATCGTCGCCAATCCATTCTTGAGCGAGGATTTCGGTTTCGCGCGCGGATTCGCTGACTTCGACCATTCCGATGTCTTCGAGGTGCTCGACCCCGCCCGACAGACGATCCTGGCTCGTGAGCTGACGCGTTATATCGTGGAGCAAACCGACCTCACCGATGGCCGGCTCATGATCGGCCGCGCGAAACGCTGGTTGCAATCCTACGCGAAGCCGCACCCGTTCCTGCTCTGGCTCCACCTGATGGAGCCGCATTTGCCGTATCGCAGTCATCCCGACGCACTGGGCCGCCGGCCGCAGTTGCCGGAGCATTCGCTGTTGGCTCGCGATCGCTTTTTCGACCTCCACGGACTGCGCGCGGCGCTGCCGGACGTGCCGCCGGAGATTGCCCGGGCCGTCGAAGACCTTTACGACGGTGAAGTCGCCTATGCCGACGCCTGCGTCGGCGAGTTACTGGCGGCACTCGCGGCGACCGGCCGCGCACAAAATACCTGGATCGTTGTGTTCGCCGATCACGGCGAGGAGTTCTTCGAGCACGGAGGTTTCGAGCACGGCCACAGCTTGCTGCCCGAGGTTACGCGCATTCCACTTCTGATTCGACCGCCCGGCGGTCTGGCGGCCGGTGTCCGGGACGATCGGGCCGTCAGTCTGCTCGATCTTCTACCCAGCCTGTGCCAAGCCTTGGCCTGGCCGGCGCCGGCGGGTGTCCCCGGCCGCCCCGCACTCGCGCCGTCCGGCGATGGTGATCAAGTCGACCCCACTGAGATCAATATCTTGGAAAATATGCTCTATGGGCCGCCCCAACACGCCACGCTACGCTGGCCGGTTTTTGCGGTCGCCGATTCGAGTTTCCGCGAGATCGTTTGGTACGACCTCGCCGCCGATCCAGGCGCACTGCGGCCGGTCGCAGCGCCAGCGGACGCCGATGTCCTGCAAGACGCGGTCCGCGAGCTGGTAAGCGAATGGAACCGCCTGGCCGTCGAACTCGGCGCTGGCAACCGGCCAAGCACGAAGATAAGCCCAGCCACCGGACGGCGGTTGCGCAGCCTGGGCTATTGACGCTGGCTACCGTGCGCGGGGTCCTCCGGAGTGCTGCCTCCAGGATTATGACGCGTTACAGGTGCAACATCTTGCGGAATTCCGCCTGCCGCTCCTGGAAGCGCCTGCGCAGATAGCACAAAATCAATACCATGGGGAGCGCACAGGCGAAGACCACGGCCGACCAGCTCACGAACCAGCGACCCGCGCGAAACCAGTTCACCAACAGCTCCAGGCCCCCCGCAAAGACGCTGCCGGCCAGCAGCGCGGTGGCGATGATCGCAAATGGTGACAGTTTCAGCATTCGCACCGTCGCGACAGTCAGCGCGAGGATCACCGCCGTCAGGAGCGTCACCGGCAGTGCCAGGGGCAAGAACCACGCTCTCCCCGGGATGATACGATCGAGGACGTAGAGAAACAGACCGACCACCGCGACCGCCCCCGGCAAGATCACCCAAAACCGACCCCCGCCGGCGATCAGCAGCAGAGTCAGCAGCCACAGGAATGCGAGCGAACTCAGCGGGTAATGCGCCCAGGTGATCGACATCCCCGAGGCGAAATCCGCCGCAACCACGACGATCGCGGCCGTCACCGTGAGCAGCGAAAAAACCTCGAGCAGCCAACGGCGTAAACGGCGGTGCGCCGCAATGGGCGCGGGTGTCGGCGAAGGGAACGATGGTATGGCAGGAGCCGCCGGCGACAGCGGCTGCGGCAGTTCCTCTGAGGCCCCTCGCGTCAACGGACGGCGGCACAGCGGACAGTAGCGCGCTTCGACTTCCGCCTCGACACCGCAATGCTGGCAGAGATTCACGGCGCACTGCTCCTTTCGACAACGCTCACCGGCAAACCCGCCTGGACAAGTTGGGTGAAGAACAAGCGCTCCAGCGAGCGGCTATCGATGACGCTGCCGAAGTTGATGAACAGGTTTTCCTGGAAGGTGAGAACCGCACACGTGGTTTTCATGACGGGGTTGGGTCCCAGCATGACACCGAAAGCGGCAACGTGGGGCTCGATGTCGGCGGGCACGACGATCCGGCCGAGGTTCGAGAGCACTCCCGAGTAGGATCGTTCACCGAGTCGACCGCGCACGTAGCGGAAAAGTCTGTCCTTCAATCCCCGCGGCATGATCCGGATCAACGGATGGCGCGCGACGCCAACGTTGCGCGTGATCTGCCTGGCCAATTCCCTCTTGTCCACCTGCGCGCGCAGACTGTGATGAACCTTCTGGACGATCTCGGCGAAACTGTAGGCGCCAAGTTCCAGATCGAGCTCGGGCGACACGTAGAGCGAGAAATTGCGCATTGTCTCGGTGGGAAAGAACCGCCGCATATCGACGGGCACTTCGATGCGCAGAATTCCGCTCTTGTCCGCGCCGGTTCGCTCGACGTCCTCGGCGCGTACCTGAGCCAGACTGTGCATGTATAATGCGACGAGGTATTCGGTCAGGCTGACACCGTGGCGGCGAGCCAAAGCGAGCACGCCGCTCACAGGCAGGCAGCCGGTGATGACTCGGCTGTTCTGCAACGCGGCTTGCGGCAGATGATAAGCTGGCGGCACCGTCGGCGGGCTCGGTAAACGGCGCTCGAAATAGCGTTCGTAGGCATCCTCGAACTCGCCCGGCGACGGCGGCTGATCCGGATCGAGGAATGGCTCCCAGCGGCTGATCACGACCCCGCGCAGCTGCAGATATCGCATCGCGAGGGTTCCCAGGAAGCGGATCGCTCCGGCGCCGTCGGTCAGGACGTGCGAGAAGTCCACGGCGATGGTCGTGCCGCCGGCCATGACGCGCAGCAAAGAAACGACGCGCCGGTCAGCCTGCAGGATCGAAACGGGTACACTGCTCAGCGGCTGCAACGCCGGGATCGCGCCGTCGCGCTGCAAATAATACCAGAACAGACCGCGTCGCAGGTGAACCTGGAAGTAGGGAAAGCGCGGCAGTACGTCCTGCAGTGCTTGGGCGAGGAGTGCGACGCGAATCGGCGCCCGAAGTGTGACCGAGACCCGGAAGACATCAGGTGACCATTCGGAAATCGAGGCCGGGTAGATCCTGGCGGCGTTGTCCAGGGTTAGCCAGTCCGACTGTGAGCGATCCAGCGGCATCTCGGCAATCGACCTCGCGAGTTTGTTGCGAACAGCAGAAACAGGATAAACCACCAGCCGATGTCACGGCCACATGCGAGCAGCGACCACCTCGTGCCAAGGATTCCGGCCCAGAGCGAAGAAATAGAGTCCCGTCGCGAACCAGCCGTGGAAAATGCCCACGGCCCACAGATTATGCGTCCGAAAGTAGACTGTCGTTGTGATCAGTGCGAGGCAGAACGCCGGCGCGACCAGAGGCAACGTGTGCGCATGCGCCGCCGCGAACACGCCGGCCGCAAGCAAAACGAGCCAACCCTCCGGGATCCGTGTTTGCCGGCGAAGATTGCCGGCGAGCA
>Ga0334882_1001564_pt1 | contig 26796 bp, 18 predicted proteins | sample GraSluR1_MG_5_FD_207226 | JGI IMG/M metagenome (GOLD analysis project Ga0334882, IMG submission 207226) | Sludge microbial communities from methane-producing bioreactor in Wageningen University, Netherlands - Granular Sludge_15_04-R1 | ecosystem: Engineered > Bioreactor > Anaerobic >...
ATCGTAAAAAAAAATTCTCAATCCGGCTTCATTCCATTAATTGTTATATGACCAGTTTCTTTACAGACGAAAAAAATATTCTGGCGGTATCTTCCATCATTGCCATAATCACGCTCTTTTCAGTTTATTATTACCTTGCTGAACGTAAAGTGCTGATGCGATTCGTCAGGAGACGAAATCCCGCGCACCTGTCTCAGCATACACTGGAATTTATTTCGGAAAAGATTACCGGTATACTTCTGACTGGTGTGGCACCGTTGTTACTCTTTTTGTCAGTGATGAGACACGGTGCAGCAGCTTCAGGTTCTCCGGCATCTGAGATTAAAAACCTGCAGTTTCTCATCTGCATTCTACCCCCGGTAGCAATCATTCTATCCTTCTTTTCCTCAAAGAACCGTAAATTATGGAAAGAATCTCCGCAGCTGAGAGAAAAAAACTGGAATATCAGACATCTGTTTCTTTCTGCAGTACTCTGGATAATTTATATCCTGGGTTATGAATTTTTTTTTCGGGGAGTACTATGGTTTACATGCTATGAAGCTTTCGGGTTCCCTGTTTCACTTGCAATAAACATCATACTCTATTCAGTTGTGCATATTCCCAAAGGAGTTTTCCTGGTAATAGGATCTGTTCCGTTTGGAATAATTGTGTGCTGCACGAGTTATCTTTCAGGGTCATTCCTGCCTGCCTTTCTGATACATGCAAGTATGGCCGTAACAACTGAAATATCTGCAGCATATCATAATCCTGAGTTCAGGTTTTCATTAAAAGGTCAATATATATAACAGGTCAGCCATGAGGTTTTTTATTACCGGAGGAACAGGGTTTATCGGCCAGAGGCTTGCGGAAAAGCTTGCCAGCGGAAACAATGAAGTTGTATTACTTATCCGGAATCCGGAAAAGGCAGGGAAATTCACATCGGAGAATATCTCATTCGTAAAGGGACATATCCTTGATGAAGATGCATTGAAAAAAGGCATGGAGAAGTGTGATATGGTCTTTCACATGGCAGCCTATACAAAACCGTGGTCCAAAGACCCCGGCATACCTTACAAAATAAATGTCGAAGGAACAATTAAAATCCTTGAGGGCGCACTGCTTAGCGGGGTCAGGAAAGTTGTCATTACATCCACTGCAGGAACAATGAGCTTTTCGCGCGATGGCAGACCTGTTGATGAGACGACAAATCCGGACCCCGTTTTTCATACATCATACGAAAAAACAAAGGCGGAAGCAGAAAAGATTGCAAAAGAATACTCTGAGAGGGGTTTGGATGTCGTAATTGTAAATCCTGCCAGAGTATATGGCCCGGGAGAGCTGACAAAAAGCAATTCACTCACCAGGATAATTAAGATGTACAAGAGGGGCCTCTGGCGGATCCTGCCGGGCAGCGGCGAGTCAGTGGGCAATTATGTATATGTGGACGATGTCGTTGAAGGGCACCTGCTGGCTGCAGAAAAGGGAATAAGCGGTGAGCGTTATATCCTTGGTGGAGAGAATCTTACATTTTCAAAACTATTCAGTATAATGGGAGAAGCATGCGGAAAAACAAGAAATCTTATTCGCTTACCACTGCCACTGCTTAAAGCGGCAGTGAATGTTACAGGATTCTTTTCAGGCTTAACAGGATTACCTCCTTTAATTACCAGGGAATGGCTCGACAAGTATATGAACAACTGGATTATGTCGAGCGAAAAGGCAGAAAAGCACCTTGGGTACAGGATAACTCCCTTTTATGAGGGAGTAACAAAAACATTGGAGTGGCTGGTTTTATGCGAAAAGCGCACTTGAGCCGGAAGGAGTCATGATGATGCTCACAAGGCGGATATTCCAAAATTACCGTAATGACAAGGCATAAAATCTGTTACGGCAACTACAGAAGGGATCTGTTATAAGGCTGTTTCAACTTATTGTTTAACGAAACCGGAAAATCATGACGTAAAATAAAGAATAATGTTAACTTTGCATCCTGTCTTTCGAAAGATGTTATTAACAATTCAAAACCTGTATCTATGGGAAAAGGCGACAAAAAATCAAGAAGAGGAAAGATAATACTCGGTACTTACGGAGTAAGGCGGAAAAGAAAAAAAACCGCAGGAAAAATTGTTAAGTCCCCGGGCTCTGTTTCAGAAGAAATAAAGAAGGAAACAAAACCCGGGAAAGGCAGTAAGGAAGCTAAAGAAGCTAAAGAAGTTAAAGAAGTTAAAGAAGTTAAAGAAGTTAAAGAGATAATCCCCCTAAAGGAGGGCACTGAAGTGAAGGAAGTAAAGGAGGTTGAAGAAGTGAAGGAAGCTCTCTCCCCCAAGGAAGTAAAGGAAGTACAGGCACCTGAGGAAACTAAAAAGGCCGAAAAAGTCAAAGAAGCAAGTGCTCCGAAAGAAAAAGAAGCAAGTGCTCCGAAAGAAAAAAAAGCAAGTGCTCCGAAAGAAAAAAAAGCTGCCGGAAGTACTAAGCCGAAAAAAGAAAAACCGGAAGAAGCTCCTGCTGATAAAAAAAGCGAAGCTAAAACAATAAAAGCCGGGAAAGCCAAAAAATAAAAGTAAAGCGGAGGCTGGAGCTCTCAGCCCTTTGCCAAAAGCCACCTGTAATCGTCGGGATCGATCCGGGTATCAATTATAACCGGTTCACTGAGTGAAAGCGCTTCATTAATTGCCTTTGTCAATTCATCTGATGAGCAGGCATGTAATACCTTTATACCCAGAAAAATATCCGCGCCGAACAGGTTTCCTGTATAGAGCATGGTGCCATAATTGGGGATACCTGCCCTGTTCTGTTTTAATCGGATCAGATTAAGCTCGCCATCCGAGAATACTACTATAATGACCGGAAGGTTATACCTGCGTGCAACAATCAGTTCGCCTGCCGTCATCAGGAATCCGCCGTCGCCCGTAATACATACAACGCTCTTTTCCGGATAATGGAGCTGAGCAGCCAGTGCGGCAGGAATACCGAAACCCATGCCTGACCACCCGTTTGACATCAGAAGCTTTCCCTCTTTTCCTGTACGCCAGAATTGTCCGATCAGGTGGAGATGAGATCCGACATCTGCCGTTACAATTGTATCGGCCGGCAGCTCTTCCATTAGCACGGAAAGAGCGGCAACAGGGCCAAAATGGCCTGTAAAGCCTTTGAAGACGGCTTCCATTTCATCTCTTACTCCTCTTATCAGGCCCTTTTCAAAGATCAGCGAACCCTGGTTCAGGTTACGAAGAAGCCCGAACCAATCCCCGGGAGGTCCTGAAAAATGTTCAACAACCCCACTCTCCGGGAGATCAGTATCCCGTACATCGAAATGTATAAGTGGTACATCAGGCAACCACGATTCGTAGTTGTATTCAATCTGGTCATATCCGAGTCCTATCACCAGGTCAGCTTTTGACCAGATATCTTCAAGATAATCACTCAGCGCATGAAAAAGTACCCCTGAATACGACGGATGTTCCTCAGGGATCAGGCCTTTGGCCATGGGTGTAAGGATAACCGGTATCTTATATTGCTCGAGGAACTGTATCAGGTCCCCTCCAATGCCGTGTCTTAAAGCCGACAGCCCTGCTGCTATAATCGGACGGCGCGATTCACTCAGTAGTGATTTTATCTTTTCAGTGCCATAATCAAACCCGGAATGCCCTGACACTCTTTCAGGATTTAGTTCCTCCGGCTCATCAGTTTCAGCTCCCGCTATATCTGCCGGTAGCCCTATATGTACCGGACCGGGATACTCTTCCTGGCATTTTTTTATGGCATTGGCCACTATCGCGGGGGTTGTGGAAGGAGTTAGCCTGAAGGTTGCTTTTGTAACCGGTTTGAATAGGGCCTGGTGGTTGATGTTCATCTGGGTGGTACGGTTAATCATCCTGTCCCCTGCCTCGTTTGTGAGAGCTATAAGAGGCGATCTGTCAAGAAGAGCGCCCCCTGTGCCCGAAGCAAGGTTAACTGCCCCGGGACCAAAAGTGGCATGACACACCCCGGGAATGCCGGTAATCCGGGCAGTAACATCAGCCATTACAGCTGCAGCTGTTTCGCCTGACGATAAGATGAAATCAATGCCTGCTTCCCTGAAAGAATTTAAATACGGGATGGAAGCTCCTCCCGGAACACCAAACACATACCTTACTCCAATGGAGGCCAGCTGCAAGGCAATATGATCCGCTACTCTCATTTTCAGGTTGATGAAGTTATTACAAATCTAATAAATTACAGGCTTGCCGGTCTCTTTTTTTCGGAAAGTTAAGATTTAAAACATTGTTAAATATTATTAAAAGCCGGCATTAACCTTTTATTTTCTGTTAATTTTAGCCGTTTATAGTTTCAGATAAAAACATGAATATTGATGAAACCCACATCCCGATTAATCGGGACAAACACGTATGTATATAATTTTCAACCGAGCGAAGCGAGCTCGACGAAGTCAAACATGTGGGTTCCATCATACCATTAAAACAGATTATTATATGATGAAAAGAGTTAGGATTTACACACTGGTCTGGGTTCTGCTTTTTATGGCTCCATCGGGAATTTGCTGGCCGCAGGTCTCCATTTCACCCGAAGTATATGAAAAGGCTGACGGTTTGGCCAGACTCACCTCCGGAAAGGTTTATGGAGGGAGTGTCAGACCTGTGTGGATAGGAACAGCCGGTAGTTTCTTTTACGAGAATCATAGCAGAGGGGGAACGGAATATATTATTATCAATCCCGTAAGACAAACAAAACGCCAGGCATTTGACCAGAAAAGATTTGCAGCCGCGTTTGAAAAGGCAACCGGAGAAAAGGCGGAGCCTGGAAAGCTGCCAATACGTAATATAATTTTCTCTGAGAGAATGGTAAGCTTTGCATTTGTGTATGATAACTATAACTGGATCTGTAACCTCCGGGACTACACTATTTCCAGGAGAGACAGGGTTACTGAACGAACAAGACCACAAAATGCCTGGGCATGGGGTTTCAGGGATGAGACACGTAACGAGCCCGTTATTTCTCCCGACAAGGAGTGGACAGCATACATAAAGAATTTCAATGTATTTGTCAAATCGAACAAGGACAATAAAGAGTATCAGCTGAGCTATGACGGTGCCCTGGGTGAGTATTATTCCTCATTTATCAGATGGTCGCCCGACTCGAAAAAACTGATCGCATACAGGGTTAAGCCCGCCGAAAAGCGGATGATACACTATATTGAGTCATCTCCGGAGGATCAGCTGCAACCAAAACATTACGCATATGAATATCAGAAACCCGGTGATGCGATACCCCAGAAGTATCCTCAGCTTTTTGATATCATGAAAATGAAACACATACCTGTGGACGATACACAGATACCCAATCAGTACGCAATCAACAACATTGAATGGAGCAAGGATAACAGCTATTTCACTTTTGAATACAATAAAAGGGGACATCAGGTTTATCAGATCATAAGAGTAGATGCCGAAACGGGTGATTACAAGGTTCTTGTCAATGAGACCTCTCCGACCTTTATTGATTACAGCGGAAAAAAATACCGTTACGATATTGAAGGATACGGCGAGATTATATGGGCATCGGAAAGAGATGGCTGGAATCACCTTTATCTTTATGATTCAAGAACGGGGGAAGTTAAGAACCAGATCACTGAAGGTGACTGGGTTGTAAGAGGTGTCAGTTTTGTTGATGATCAGAACAGGCAAATCGTTTTTGAGGCCAGTGGCCGTGAGCCCGGGGACCCCTATTACATTTATTATTACAGGATTAATTTTGATGGCACCGGACTTACAAGGCTTACGGAGGGTGATGGCACTCATGAAGCCTTCTTTTCTCCCGACAAACGATTCTTTGTGGATACATGGTCAAAGATTGATGCTCCTGCGGTAACTCTGGTACGGAAGACTGAAAACGGCTCCATGGTAATGTTTGTTGAAAGGGCTGATATATCCGATCTGCTCGCCACAGGAATAAAGCTGCCGGAAGTGTTTGTGGCAAAGGGGCGTGACGGCGTGACTGATATTTGGGGGATAATAGTCCGCCCAACCAATTTCGATCCTTCGAAGAAATACCCTGTTATAGAAGATATTTACGCCGGCCCTCACAGCAGCTTTGTTCCAAAGAGCTTCAGACCCATCATCAGCGGTATGCATCAGCTTGCAGAGCTTGGTTTTATTGTTGTCAAAATAGATGGCATGGGGACCTCGAACCGTTCAAAAGCTTTTCATGATGTCTGCTGGAAAAACCTGAAGGATGCAGGCTTTCCGGACAGGATACTATGGATGAAGGCAGCAGCGGAAAAATATCCTTTCATGGATATTGAAAGGGTAGGAGTTTATGGGACATCGGCAGGAGGACAAAATGCTGCCGGAGCCGTTCTGTTTTATTCAGACTTCTATAAAGTAGCTGTCGCCTCGTGTGGCTGCCACGACAATCGTATGGATAAGATGTGGTGGAATGAGCAATGGATGGGATGGCCTGTCGGAGAAGAATATGCCGAATCGTCAAACGTCGATAATGCATGGAGGCTCAGAGGCAAGCTGCTGTTGCTCAATGGCGAAATGGACAATAATGTCGACCCGACTTCAACAATGCAGGTGGTAAATGCCCTGATTAAGTCAAATAAGGAATTTGAATATGTTTTTCTGCCCGGTGCAAGACATACCAGCGGAGGAACATACGGGGAGAGAAAAAGACGTGATTTCTTCGTGAAACATCTGCTGGGATTGAATCCGCCTGACTGGAACCTTGTGGAAAAATAAAAATTTTTCTGATATTTGCGCCCTAAATAGTTCTCATTGAACAGTAAGGAGAATACTGTCTTTTGGGCAATAATAGCATGCCTGCTGTGGTCAACAGCGTATGCCGGCATCAAGATTGGACTGGAGTATGACTCTCCACTTCATTTTGCAGGATTAAGGTTTATCATTTCCGGACTCATTATTCTTCCTTTTACAGTGAAGCCTGCAAAATACTTCAGGATGATAAGGGAGCACTGGAAGCTTGTTATTTCGGTCATGTTCCTTCAGACCATTCTCAATTACACTCTGTTTTATCTGGGAATGGATCTCGTACCCGGGGCACTCGGGGCAATAATAGTGGGCTCACAGCCCCTTGTTACTGCAGTTGTTGCGGCAATGATGCATCGCGAAGATAAGCTCACGACCTGGAAAATAATAACTATAATATTCGGAATAACGGGAGTTATTATGATAAGTGCAGGCAGACAGGCCTTCGAGCTCGGCGATCTTGCCGAGATGCTGGGAGTTGTGATGATCCTGGGAGCCAACGTGGCAACGGCAACAAGCAATGTGATAGTCTCATTGCGAAGCAGGGGAATGAACCCTTTTGTCCTGACTTCAGTCTCATTCTTTACCGGGGGGCTGGTAATGTATCTTGTGGCATTACCGGTTGAAGGGATACCTGAAGGACCGTTACCCGCAAGGTACTGGCTCATCCTGATCTGGCTTGCAATTATGGCTGCAGCTGCCTTCTCAATCTGGTTCAGCCTGCTTCAGAGACCGGGAGTAAAGGTGTCTGAACTGAATCTGTGGAAATTCATCATTCCTGTTGTTGGAGCTATTCTGAGCTGGATACTGGTACCTGATGAAAAACCTGACTGGCTCACAATAACAGGAATATTCATTATTACATTCTCCCTGGTGCTCTTCTTTGTCAGGAATAATAAGGCGGAAGTTGCCAGGGGGACAAAAAGAGCACTATGAAAAAAAGACTAACAGCTCTCTGTGCATATGCATTCTTCTGGCTGCTGTTTTTCATCGCTGCCAGGTTGTTTTTTATCCTTACCCAGCATAAGGAAGCCTTTAGCTACAGCCCCGGCATTCTTGCCGCTACCTTTACTAACGGGATCAAACTGGATATATCGGCTACAGGATATATATTCATTATTCCGGTAATGCTCATCATACCCGGAGTGCTTCTGAACGGAGAATGGTTCAGGAAATTTATGAAATGGTATACCTGGTTGCTTGTCCTGATAGCTTCTGTAATTGTTGTCACCGATACCGTTCTCTATAAATACTGGGGATTCAGGATGGACCACACCCCTCTGCTCTATCTCAAAACTCCCGGAGAAGCTGCAGCATCGGTCAGCACCCTTACTATTATGCTTGTTGTTCTGGCTATTGCCACAATAACTCTCCTGTTCTTAACTCTTTACAGGAGATTTGTGGACAATTTATTCAGAAACCTTGACAGGATCCGGTTGTGGCCCGCGGCAATCTCTTTTTTTCTGTTATTATGGGGTTCTCTTCTTATCCCGATCAGAGGAGGCGTGGGGATTGCCCCGATTAATGCAGGCACGGTCTATTTCAATAAGAATATGTTCATTAACCATGCTGCAATTAACGTTGTATGGAATGTTGGTAGTTCTCTGGCAAATGCCAAGCCGTCTCATAACCCTTATATTTTTTACGAAACAGACACTGCAAAGGCCTTGCGGGACAATCTGACAATAATGGAGGGCCTGCCTGAAAAGGTAATAAACAATGACAGACCAAACATTCTTTTCATAATACTTGAAAGCTTCGGCAATGTCCTTGTCGGTCCCCTCGGGGGTGATTCGCTAACCACACCCGTACTGAACACTCTTGCCGGGGAGGGATTACTCTTTACTAATTTCTATGCTTCAGGTAACCGTACGGATAAGGCTCTTCCCGCAATATTGAACGCTTACCCCGCCCAGCCGGCTGTCTCAATTATTAAAGAGCCGAAGAAGACCCAGTCTATGAACGGTATGGTAAGAACACTTACCGGACTCGGTTACAGAAGCTCCTTCTGGTATGGCGGTGAGATTAACTTTGCCAACTTCAATTCTTTTGTTTTAAGTTCAGGATTTCAACAGGTTGTAACAATGCATGATTTCAACCCTGTCCATTACAATTCAAAGTGGGGAGTTCATGATCATATCCTTTTTGAAGTATTAAGGGATTCCATGAGGACCATGAAGGAACCGTTCCTGAAAGTTGTTCTGACCCTTTCGAGCCATGAACCTTTTGACGTGCCAATGGACCAGGTATTTGAAGGAAGAGATGACTTGACAAAATTCAGAAATTCAGTTTATTATGCCGACAGGTCCGTTGGTGGATTCATTGAATGGGCTAAAGGGACCGACTGGTGGCAGAACACACTTGTAATACTGGTGGCTGATCATTACCGGCGGAGCTCCACTGATATACATGTCTATTCTGAAGAGATATTCAGGATACCCATGCTATGGCTTGGTGGTGCTCTTACAAAACAGGGCGGGACCATTGAAAAATATGGCAGCCAGGTTGACATCACCCCGACGGTGTTGAATCAGATTGGTCTGCCCGACTATTATCCTTTTGCCAAGGACCTGCTGAATGCCGGCTCAAACTCCTTTGCATTCTACACTTTTAACGAAGGATTTGGATTTATTACCGACAGCTCTGCTGTAATTTATGATCATAAACTCGGTAAGCCTGTTGTCAGCAGAGGATCAGGCACTGAGGCTGCAGAGAAATATGGCAGGGCATACCTGCAGGTGCTTTATGATGATTTTCTTTCACGTTAGCCTGTATAAACTGCCGGTTACCGGGACAGCAAGATCAGAATTTGGTACAGTTTATTGATGGATCAGGATAACCGATCCGTATTATTGCATAAATTTGTAATAATGGGACCGGATATCGTAAAAATATTCACCGAAGGCAATCCACCGCGTCTGGGATATATTGCTGGTATTATCCTTGGGGATATACTTGGCTTGAAGTGGCAACTTGTTTCTGACAGAAGAAAACTCGGCAAACATTATGTAATTAATTACTCCGGCGAAAACATACCCGGAGCATTCAGAATCAGGCCCGACACCCTCCTGTTCGAGACCGGAATCAGAAGCAGGGAGATAAATATATCAAACTGGAGAAACCTGCCGGTCTTTTTTCAGACTAAATCCGATTCGGACATTCCATTCGATATATTTGCCGCTTCTTTTTTTCTTGTCAGCCGTTATGAAGAGTATCAGGAGTTTAACCCGGATGAATATGGCCGGTTTAAAGCAGCCGGTTCTGTCGCGTTCAGGAACCATTTTCTGACCAGACCGGTTATTGATTTGTGGGCCAGGGAATTTGCAAGAAGCCTTCTAAAAAAGTTTCAGACCCTTGCATTCAGGAGAAATCAGTTCAGGGCACTTATGACCATTGATGCTGACGAACCATTTGCTTACCTGGGCAGAAGTCTGGCTGAGAATATAAGCGCCTTTTTTCATGATATTTCAAAAAAAACAGGACAAGCATCTGACAGATATGGCTGCATTACCGGGAAAGACAAGGATCCGTATGATGTTTTCGATTATATAATTGATGAGGCCGGCCACTTTAGCTGTAATGCAGGATTCTTTTTCCCGGTAGGTGACATCTCGCATTTCGACCGGAATCCGGACTGGAGGCACCCGCTGTACAGAAAACTTATCTCGGGGATCCCTCCGAAGTATTTTACGGGAATTCATCCCTCGTACTATTCGCCGGACAATGAAGTGCTTCTTACAGACGAGATCGCAAGACTCAGAAGTATAATTAACAGGGATGTTACGGAAAGCCGGTTCCATTATCTTAGAATCAGATTTCCAGGTACCTACCGCAATCTTATCAGAGCAGGAATATTTTCCGATTATTCGATGGGTTACTCAGAAGAAACAGGGTTCAGAGCCGGTATTGCCAGACCCTTCTTTTTCTATGACGTGATTGCAGATGAACAGACTCCGCTGAAAATTACCCCGTTCCAGATAATGGATCTCACACTGTTGGAAACAAAAGGACTGAATATTGATGATGCAGGGGCAGAGATTAAAACGATCCTGAATGAAGTGGCGGGAGTCGGAGGTACATTTGTGACTATATGGCACAACACGTCTCTGTTGGATAATGATAAGTGCAGGAACCGGAGGGAACTTTTTAAAATCACACTTGAATGTCAGCGAAGGGCTGAAGAGATGAACAGAATTTGATTAATGAGGATCACAGATTGTCAAGCTCTATCTCTTCGTCATCCCTGACTTCATACAGTCTGCCGTTATCACATTTAACTGTCCGGGCCGGAAACTTTTTGAGCATGGTATAGTTGTGAGTGGCGATCACGACAGCTCTTCCTGTCCCGCTTATCTCCCTGAGAAGCTTTATAATACCTTCGGATGTCTCAGGATCAAGATTGCCTGTTGGTTCATCAGCAAGTATAATATCAGGATCATTCAGAAGCGCCCTTCCGATAACGACCCTCTGCTGTTCGCCCCCGGACAGCTGATGAGGCATCTTGTACCCCTTGAGCCCAAGGCCTACCTTCTCAAGCACTTCGCCTGTGCGGGTCTCTATCTCACTCTTATTGTTCCATCCTGTCGCTTTCAGCACAAACTCCAGGTTGGCGTTAACCGATCTGTCGGTGAGAAGCTGGAAATCCTGGAAAACAATACCAAGCTTACGTCTCAGGAAGGGAATATCTCTTGACTTTAAGGTTGAAAGATCATATCCTGCAACCAGTCCCTCTCCTTCCTTTAACGGTAACTGTGCATTGATGGTTTTTATCAGACTGGTTTTTCCGCTTCCCACCCGTCCGACCAGATACATGAAATCACCCTTCTTCACTGAAAAATTTACACCGGAAAGAACAAGATGATCCTGCTGCCATATATTGCAGTTGCGAAGCTCTATTATCACATCAAGCGGAAGGGTCTCCTGCATACTGTTTTCTTTGTTCCGCAAATTAATGAAAGAATTGATAATTAACATTTATATGTTGATAAAATCAGTAATAAAGACCTGACTGCGGCGTTTATTAGTTGTAATTTTACTTTTTCCGGAAATGTGACATATTGTTATATTTAATTGATTAACAATAATATAGAACAGTATAGGAATTTTCACACTCCGGTTGTTTCTTTCCGGGCAAAGGCAAAAAAATTAACTTATGAACAGCAAACAAATAGTTTTAATATCAGGCTTTTTCTTACTTTCAATAGCCGGGGCTTTTTCACAGGCGTCATTCTCAGCTGATCAGTTGAACTCAGGATTCAACAGGGGGATGGAGCTTTTCAGCAAGGAAAAGTATCCTGCTGCGATAAGGTTCTTTGATCTGTATCTTCAGGATCCGGCATCAACAGATCTGATAATGAGGAGTGAAGCTGAATATTACGGTGCAATTTCAGCACTTAGGCTTTTTAACCCTGATTCAGAATACAGAATGATAAAGTATATACTTAATTATCCCGAAAGTCCCAGAATTAATGATGCCAGGCTGGCACTGGCTGACTATTTTTACCAGAACAGGAACTACAGGAAAGCAGCCTTTTATTATGAGACAGTTAACCGTCAGGAGCTTGAAGATGCGAGGCTTGCTGAGTACTTTTTCAGATACGGTTATTCTCTTTATTCGCGAGGGGAGAGACCAAGAGCCCTTCTAATGTTTTCGGAAATAAAGGATGTTGACACCGAATATACTGCACCAGCAATATACTACTATTCTCACATCGCATATGAACAGGAAATGTACGAGACTGCATATGAGGGATTTTTAAGGCTTCAGGATGATGAGACCTTCGGACCTGTTGTTCCGTTCTACATAGTGCAGATTCTCTATCTGAAGAAAGATTATGATGGCATCCTTGCCATGGCACCGGATCTTATCCAGTCATCTCCCAAAGAAAGAACAGTTGAACTTTACCGGTTTATCGGCGATGCTTACTTCAATAAGGATATGTTTAAAGAGGCTCTGCCGTACCTTGAAAGCTATACGGCTGAAGCCAGGGCAAGTGCCAGGGAAGATAAATACCAGCTTGGTTTTTGTTACTACAAGACCGGCGCGCTCGATAATGCCATTAAGGTGCTGCTTGAGACAGGAGCCAGGAATGATATACTCAGTCAGAATGTATGGTTTCTCCTGGGCGACTGCTATCTGCAGAAAGATGACAAGAAACGGTCTCAGTTTGCTTTCGGCGAGGCGGCCAAGATGAATTTTGACAGTAAGCTCAGGGAAGAAGCTCTCTTTAACTATGCCCGGCTTACCTATGAGACATCAAATTCTCCATTCGGTGAGGCAATAGCCGCTTTCCAGCAATACATTGACCTTTATCCGGGATCAGACAAGGTAGGAGAAGCTTACAACTACCTTGTAGCCACTTTCATGCAGATTCGGAATTACAGGTCAGCCCTGGCAGCGCTTGACAAGATAAGTATCAAGAACGACAAGATGGAGGAAGCTTACCAGAAAGTGACATTTTTCCGTGGACTCGAATATTATAAGAACAATGAGATTGAGCCGGCTCTGGCTATGTTTGACAAATCACTTGAATTTCAGAGATACAGCCATGAGATAAGGGCACGGACCCTTTACTGGAGAGGTGAAACAAGATACAGACTGGGACAATTCAGCCTGGCAAGGGATGATTATGATAATTTTATGGGTATCCCCGGTTCCCGCCAGCTGAGCGAAAACAACCTTGTACGATATAATCTCGCTTATACTTATTTCAACCTCGACGATTTTACAAACGCACTTACTCATTTCAGAACATTTGAGAAGGAAGCCACTGTGCCGGGAGCTGATGCCCTTACTGATGCCAGATGCCGGATAGCCGATTGCTACTACATAACCACACAATATAAGGAGGCAATATCCTACTACGACAGGGTAATCGAATTCGGGAAGACCGATGCTGATTATGCCATGTTCCAGAAGGCTTTTGCCCTTGGCCTGATGAATAACCAGAGTGGGAAGGCAGAGCTTCTGACTACTCTTGTTTCAAGGCATCCCAACTCTGCCCTGGTCCCCAATGCTTACTTTGAAAGAGGCAGGGCTTATGTCGTGATGGAGGATTTCAAACGAGGGGAGGCTGACTTCAATACCGTTATACGATCCTATACCACCAGCCCTTTCGTGCCAAGAGCAATAGTACAGCTCGGACTGCTCTATTATAACCAGGGGGATAATCAGAGAGCTGTCGCAGAGTTCAGGAATGTGATCGAGAACTACCGGTCAACCCCTGAGGCAAGAAATGCAATGACGGGTCTCAGGAACGCCTATGTTGATATGAACGATGTCGAGGCATACTTTGCATACATACGAACACTCGGCGGGTATGGCGATATTAATCTCGCGGAAAAGGATTCACTACTCTATATTTCGGGTGAAAACCTCTATATGTCAGGCCGGTGTGACAGGGCCACGGAGGTTTTCCGGAGTTATCTCAATGAATTCCGCAACGGAAGCTTCAGGCTGAATGCCCAGTTTTACCTCGCTGAATGCCTCAATTCAACCGGCAATCAAAATGAAGCACTGAAGCTTTACCAGGAGATTATTGAGGTACCAAATACGCCATTTACGGAGCAATCACTGATAAATGCCTCGTCAATATTATACGGCAGGGAAGATTTCTCAACAGCGTTCAGCTACTATGAAAGACTGGAGAATGTTGCATCCACTCAAAGTACAAGACTGACGGCAATGAGGGGCCAGTTAAGGTCAGCCTGGCAGACAGGGGATGCACAGTCGGCTATAAGGGCAGCAAATAAGATCGGACAGGCTGCAAACATGCCGGATGAGCTTGCACGAGAGGCAACATTTATCAGGGCAAAAGCCCGTTACAGCCTTAATGAATTTGATGAAGCCCTTACGGATTTCAGAAGAGTCTCTTCCGAAGTCACTACTGCAGAAGGCGCTGAATCGAAATACCGGGTTGCAGAGATCCTGTATAAAAAGGGAATGAACGGTGAATCAGAAAAAATAGTGACAGAATTTATAAATATGAATACGCCTCACCAGTACTGGATGGCAAGGATATTCCTTCTCCTGGCGGATATCAGCATAGAGAAGGGCGATACTCTTCAGGCACGGGCAACACTGCAGAGCCTGAATGAATATTATTCGGCAGATGATGACGGGATACTTGACGAGGTGAGAGCTAAACTGGCATCACTTGACAATTAGAATCAGAAACTTATAGTGAAGAACAACTTATGTTTTTTGAAAAAATACATAGAACAGGATACGAGATGAATAAAATAATGAGAAGCCTTATAGTAACCGTAATAATGTTGTCTATCCTGTCTCCCGCCATATCGCAGACAGGGAAGCAGGAGACAGATCTGAAGAGGGAGATCACCCTCTATAATCCTTACAAGCCAAGTCTCCCCGATGTAAGGAAAAGGATTTTCATGCCCGACATGAACGACACATCACGAATAGAAGTCTCGGTCAAATATGACGTGCAACCTAATAAGTTTTCTCCGGATTATACCATAAGTCCGATAAGGCCGGCTGCTCTTCTGCCCGATCCGCTTCCAAAACTTTACAAAAGCTATGTCAACGCCGGCTTTGGCACCTATGTAACCCCCCTGCTCGAAATTAGTATCACGAATGAACGTTCCCGAAACGGAGCCCTCGGTTTTTACGGAAGACATAATTCATCCATGGGCAATCTGCTGCTTCAGAACAATGAATGGGCTTACGCCGGTTTTATGGATAATGAAGCATCGCTGTTCGGGAAAAGGTTTTTCAGGGATAATTTTATAGAAGGCTCGGTTGATTTCAACCAGCATAACAGGTATGCCTACGGTTATAAACCCGAAATTGCAGGGTACAATCCCTCAAAGAAAGAGATCAGGTTGCCCTATAATAATTTCGGTGCTGACCTTTCATTTGCTTCCCTTAACCTCGATTCCACAAGCTTCTCTTACGATTTTGACCTGGCATGGGATTATTTCACCAACACAAAACATTTTACTCAGCACCATGGTGCTTTTTCAGGGAATATGGCCAGGCAATACAGAGGTTTCTATGTTGGGGCGAAAATAAATTATGACCATTTTAAAATATCAGATACCCTGATGTTCAGGCCGAAATTTATTTTTTCAGCAAGCCCTTTCGTAAGCAAAAACACAGCACAATATAATTTCAGGCTGGGAGCTCAGATTATGATGGAAAGGAACATAACAATTTCATCACGGCTTCATATCTATCCCGACGTCAGTTTCGGATTCAGTGTGGTGCCTGAATATGTCAGATTCTATGCCGGACTGGGAGGAAAGCTTGAGATGAACGATCCGCTCAGGGCAATAACGGAGAACCCTTATTTAGTGCCTGACGGATCCCTTTTCATGCTTCCGAATACCGACCATGCACTTATAATATCTGCAGGACTGAAGGGCAATAACGGCATAGGGGGGAAATATAACCTGTCGGTAAGCTATTCCCTCATAAATGACCTTCTCCTCTTTTCTAATATCGTCTACCCCGACACGGCATCATCGGTTCAGAGAGGAAACTACTTTATCGCTCTTCCCGATGAGGCAGAGATCCTGAATATTCACGGAGAAATGAGCGGCAACATCACCACCGGGATCTCCTGGTATGCCATAGCCAATTATAACAAATACACCCTGTCAGCTAACACCTGGCCATGGAACAAACCGCCATGGGACGGTAAACTTGGGGTCAATTATAATTTAAGGAATAAGATAATTGCAGGAGCAGAACTCACACTACTGGGTAAACGGCGTCAGATGGTCAGCGAGAGCCAGACAGGCTGGATGACGCTCGAACCGGTAATAATAGAAAGGCCGGCCCATGCCAACCTCAACCTGAGTGCAGAGTACCGTTATACAAAGATCCTTTCGTTCTGGGCCAGAATAAATAATATTTCATATAACCGCTATCTGGAATGGGCCTACTATCCAACCCAGAGATTCCTGATCATGGCAGGGTTCACTTACAGCCTCTGAAAGTGAAGGATCATATTATTATATCAAAACAGGTATTTCGACTGTTAATTTCTTGTTACTAATTGTGCATTACTTTCCCTGTGCGGAGATTCAGAAGTCTTTTATTATCAGTATATTTGTGCGGGGAATTAAGAAACATGAAAATCAGATTGTTATTGGCTGATAACGAGAATGAATTTACATTGGATGACAATATAAAAAGTATCGTGGAATGAGTGAGAATGAAAAAAGATTGCAGGAAAGCAGTGAGTATTCAGCGGAGAGGATCCAGGTGCTCGAAGGTCTGGAAGCAGTCAGGAAGAGACCTGCAATGTATATTGGGGATACAGGAGTCAAGGGATTACATCATCTTGTTTATGAGGTTGTTGATAATTCAATAGATGAAGCTCTCGCAGGATATTGTACAAGGATTGATCTTGTTATAAATGAAGATGGTTCAGTTACGGTTACCGACGACGGCAGGGGTATCCCGGTCGGAATGCATGAGAAGGAGAAAAAATCAGCCCTGGAAGTGGTGATGACTGTACTGCATGCCGGGGGCAAATTCGACAAGGATTCATATAAAGTATCAGGTGGTCTGCACGGGGTGGGTGTCTCCTGTGTTAATGCCCTTTCAGAACGGCTTGAGGCTTTAGTAATGCGACAGGGGAAGATCTTCAGGCAGATTTACGAAAGAGGCAAGCCGGTTACCCAGGTAGACGAAATAGGCGTAACAGATAAATCAGGAACCATTATTACATTCAAGCCTGATCCGTCTATATTTCAGACAACTGAATACAATTTTGAGATACTCGCAGCACGCCTCCGCGAGCTTTCGTTTCTCAATAAGGGTATAATTCTGACAATAAAGGATCTGAGAGAAATGGTGGAGAATGGTAACGGAGACAAACATCGTTACCAGGAGTTCCTTTCCAACCTTGGACTAAAGGAGTTTGTGGATTATCTCGATGCCAACCGGGTGAGGATAATTGAAACCCCTGTTCATATCTCTTACGACAAAACGGATGTGCCGGTCGAAATTGCTCTGCAGTATAACAGTTCTTTCTCGGAGAATGTGCACTCCTATGTGAATAATATCAATACCATAGAAGGAGGGACCCATCTTGCCGGATTCAGGAGGGGGCTGACACGGACACTGAAGAAATATGCGGAAGATTCCGGAGCCACCGCGAAGCTTAAATTTGATATAAGCGGTGATGATTTCCGTGAGGGACTCACAGCAATAATATCGGTGAAGGTTGCAGAGCCGCAGTTTGAAGGCCAGACAAAGACCAAGCTTGGTAACAGCGAGGTGATGGGCGCTGTTGATCAGGCTGTCAGTTCTATGCTTACAAATTATCTTGAGGAGAATCCGAAAGATGCCAGGATCATCGTCCAGAAAGTGATCCTTGCAGCCACTGCCAGACATGCTGCACGAAAGGCAAGGGAACTTGTTCAGCGCAAGAATGAGTTCTCAGGTTCAGGATTGCCCGGCAAACTGGCCGACTGCGCCGACAGGGACCCGTCAAAATGCGAAATATACCTTGTTGAGGGTGACTCTGCAGGAGGAACAGCAAAGCAGGGACGCGACCGGAGGTTCCAGGCAATACTCCCGCTGAGAGGGAAGATCCTTAACGTGGAAAAGGCAATGCACCACAGGATATATGAAAGCGAAGAGATCAAGAACATCTTTACTGCACTGGGCGTAAATATCGGCACCGAAGAGGATAGTAAAGCCCTTAATATAAGTGGCCTGCGTTATCATAAGATCATTATCATGACTGATGCCGATGTGGACGGGTCACATATTACCACTCTAATCATGACATTCTTTTTCCGCTATATGCAGGATCTGATAAAAGGCGGTAACATCTTTATTGCCACCCCGCCTTTATACCTGATTAAGAAAGGCAAAGCAGAAAGGTACTGCTGGTCGGAAGAAGAACGTGAAGCTGCTGTTGCGGAGATGGGACAGGGGAAAGATTCATCGGTAAGCCTGCAGAGATATAAAGGTCTCGGAGAAATGAATGCGGAACAACTCTGGGAAACTACCATGAACCCTGAGACAAGAACTCTGCGGCAGGTAACAATCGAAAGTGCCGCAGAAGCTGATCATATTTTTTCAATGCTTATGGGCGATGAGGTGCCCCCGAGAAGAGAATTCATCGAAACACATGCCAGGTATGCAAGGATAGATGTGTGAGACCGGTGTCAGTCACCAAAAAGCTTCCTCCTGATATCAATGGCATTGGACGTGCATACCTCTGCGCAACAGAAACATCTGATACATTTACTGTCGGTCAGCACAACATGGTTCTTCTTTACAGGATGCATTTCGATGGCATTCTTCGGACATATTCTGATGCAGTCCCTGCACCCGATGCAATTGTCATGCAGAAACACGGGTCTCCGTTGTAGCCTTCTGACCGAGAGGAGACGGTTTCTGATGAATTTGACAGCGATATTCCTGAATGTGTCTGCGGGAATCCTTATGAACTCTTTTTTTATCAGCGACTCCAGATCAGGTCCGTCATAGATTATCTCATCCTGTGAGTTAAGCCAGTGGCCTCTGGCGAGCGCTATCTGGTTGGTTGGAATAGTAAATGGATCGTAACCAGCTATCGTAGAGGCGATTATATCCAGAGCCAGAGGATTGACCGACCCCAGAAGTACACCTGTATCAGCAGGAAAGCCCTGTGCCGGTCCCTTTCCCTGCATAGCTTTAATGCCGTCCATGAGAACGAAGTGGACAGGAATTGCATCATTAAGGTTAACCAGGAATGAACTGAACCTGTCGCGATCCTGGTAAAGGGCATGCTGGGCAGCCTTGATAAATCCGGGGATAAGGCCCATTGTGTTTTTCAGAGCCCCTGTGAAATATACCAGCTCGTGGTTCTTCAGCTTGGGTAATGAGATGATGAGGTCAACCTCATTTATTGCGGCTGCAATTCTGACAGTTCCACTTTTTAACTTCAGCGATGAAGCCCTTTTCAGGAAGTCAACCCACTCCGCGCCTGTCCTCTCACACACATCTGCCACACCAGATTTGACCGGCCGGAATGTCCTGATATGTATGGAGGGGGAATCACCAATCATCACAGCAGCACCGTTATATTGCAGGAATCTGACCATAGCCTCTATAACCGCCGGATGAGTGGTCATGCATTTTTCAGGATATTCATCCAGCAGCAGGTTGGGCTTTAGAAGAACCCTTTTTCCTGCTACAGGGGGGCCCCCACAGGTGGTATAAATGTCTGCAATTATCTCTGCTATCATATCCGCGTTGTAGGCGGAGCACTCGCGTACGGCAACCTTACTGTTCATTATTATTTTTGGGCTTGGCATATGGAAATCCCGCTTCAATTTAAAATTACTTGTTTCAAGAGTTCCTCAATCGATCTGACAGTCTCCTGGGAGGAGCCGGTGAAATTATTGATTATTATACAGAATGCCAATTCTTTTCCTGAAATAGTGGTTAAGTACCCCGCGTAACTTCTTACCCTCGCCATTGACCCGCTTTTAGCTCTCAGCCTTGAGTCAAAAAGAGGATCACCGAAATGGCTTTTAAGGGTCCCCTCTTTTCCGGCACCGGGAAGCGACGAATAAAACCAGGTATAGTGTTTGGATTTATTTCTCATATAAAGCAGCAGATCGACCATGCCCGCTGCCGTGACGGCGTTGACGGGAGAGAGGCCGCTGCCGTCCTCAATGAAGAAACCCTCAGCCTCAATCCCTGAGTCATTAAGGAATTGCATCACAATTTCGGTCCCCGATTCTGTTGTTCCTTCGTTTAAGAAAACTTTCCCGAGTTCCTTAACAAAATGTTCCGCATAAAGATTCACACTCTCCTTGTTCAGCATCTCAATCAAATCAGCAAGGGGTGGAGAGATTATTGTATCAAGAGGTGTAATCTCACTATATTCCGGGCCAGGCTCGATTCTGGCAGTTGATGGATTCCCTTTAATTTTTATCCCAGCTTCTTTCAGCCTTTTATCGGTCATTTCAGCAATAAGCATAGGAGGATCTGGTATCGATGCTTTAAGTACGAAGTTTTCCCTTCCGGCAGGCACCGAACCCTCTATCCAGCCAATTCCGCTGTAAGGAGCTGCAAAAACGTATCCCTGATCGGTGGTGCCGGAAGCCACCAGACGGTTTACAAGCTCTGCCCTGCACTCTTCAGGTACAATTTTTTCAATTACCGGGCTCGAATTGACGGAAGAGGTATTAAGATGTATCTCATAAGTATTATCAAAGAGTGCCAGGCCAAATGCTCCTGCTCCATAGTAATTGCCGATATCTTCCCAGAGCCACCTGGCCGGAACAGGTTGATAATCAAAGTATGTATCATCTGCAATTACCCTTCCTCTCACTTGCTTTATCCCTGCAGCCCTGATTACAGAGCTCCATCTGACTACCGGATCACCGTAATGTTCAGGAAAACGGGGAGATCCCAGGGCCGGATCGCCTCCTCCCCTTATGACAATATCCCCGTTTAACCTGCCGCTACTCTTATTAAGGGTGCCTGTATAGCCTGTTATGGTGGAGAAACGATGCTCCGGACCGAGTAATTCAATGGCTGCAGCGGAGCTTACCAGCTTCATAATCGAAGCCGGTTTGAGGCTTACCCGGGTGTTGAATTCAATCACAGGCAGACCGCTCTCTGCATCCCTGATGCATACTGCCACGGAAGCATGCTTCAGGGCCGGAACGGAAAGCAATTCATCAAGATATGATTCCTGCGACACTGCAGTCAGATGAACGAGACAGATTATCAGCGTCCAGATTGTTTTTTTCATTTTTTCTCTCTTCTGTTTTGTTCAAGTGTCGATAAGAGACCGCATGCAGCATCAATATCAAGGCCTCTGCTTGAACGGATTGTTGCAACTATGCCTTTCCTGTTAAGCCTCTCCCTGAATTCAATGGATATGGCTTCGCCGGGACTAACCAGACCGGATCCCGGTATGGGATGGAAAGGGATAATGTTTATGCGGCACTTTATACTGTTAAGAATTCTGGCCAGCTCATTAACATGGCGCGGAGAATCGTTCAGTCCTTCAAATAGTATATATTCAAAAGAGATCCGCCTCTGCCTGGCAAGGTCATAGTTCCTGATTATTTCAAGTATCTTCCTTATAGGGTTTGTTTTCTGGGCAGGTATCAGCAAGGCTCTCTCCTCATCAAAAGGGGAATGAAGGCTTACCGCAAGATGACACCGGCTGTTGTCAAGAAACTCCGTTATCCTGTCAGCAAGGCCTATGGTACTGACTGTTATCCGGGAAGGGCTCCATCCGAATCCCCATTCTGCTGTCAGTATCTCAAGGCTTTTAAGCACCTCCGCAAGATTATCCAGAGGCTCACCCATACCCATATAGACTATATTGGTCAGGCCGTTGTATTCAGGGATGCTCCTGAACTGGTTAAGTATCTCGTTGCAGGTAAGGTCTCCCTGGAATCCCTGCTTCCCTGTCATGCAGAAAATGCATCCCATCCTGCATCCCGACTGTGAAGAGACACATAATGTTGCACGCTCTTTCCCGGGGATGTATGCTGACTCAATGTATTGATTATCCAGAACCTTGAACAGGTACTTTTTTGTGCCGTCTGAACTTGTTGCAGAACTGACAGGATTGCTTAAGCCGAATTCGTAGTACTCATCCAGAAGCTCTCTCATCCTCTTCGAAAGATTGCTCATGTCGTCAATGGTCCGGATCTCCTTTTTATAAAGCCAGTCGGCAATCTGCCTGCCGGCATACCCGGGCAAGCCAATTCTACCGGTAACCGCCACCAGTTCATTCATTGTCTTCCCAAAAAGCCTCTCTTTACCCATAACCTATTCCGCTATCGCGGCATCTACACTTCGTTTCGATCGCCTATAATAGATTTCTTCCGTCTTCCGTCTTCCGTCTTCTGTCTTCCGTCTTCCGTCTTCTGTCTTCCGTCTTCTGTCTTCCGTCTTCCGTCTTCTGTCTTCCGTCTTCTGTCTTCCGTCTTCTGTCTTCCGTCTTCCGTCTTCCGTCTTCCGTCTTCTGTCTTCCGTCTTCTGTCTTCCGTCTTCCGTCTTCTGTCTTCCGTCTTCTGTCTTCCGTCTTCCGTCTTCCGTCTTCCGTCTTCCGTCTTCCGTCTTCCGTCTTAGTAAAACCCATACCCTGCCTTCGTAAGATCCCTTACCGACTTAAATGGAGCGGGCGGATTAAGGTACCTGTTAAGGTGGTTATAGATCTTCAGTCTTATCTCCCTTGCTTCTTTATAATCCATTCTGTCAAATGAGTGTCCTCCCGGCATGCTTTCGAATATTTCATAGGAGAAGTTCTTTTTTCCTTCTGCCTTAAAGGATTTGATCAGATGTTCCACTTCCAGTACATTCACATCCTCATCGTTGGTGTTTGTATGTATCAGGAGCGGAGTGTTCCGGTATCTGCTTACCTGCCATGCAGGAGATCTCTTACGGTATTCGGCAACATTCTGATAGGCCTGCTTGCCAATTGCAGCCTGTTCTGAGAACAGGTCACGGTATGACTGGTCCTTATATCCCATGCGGGCTATAAGATCGCTGACAGGCACACCGGTGAAAGCCACCCTGTAGTTATCGGGGTATTCGAAAATATTAAAGAGTGCTATATACCCACCGTGGCTCCATCCGATTATCCCAACCCGGTCCCTGTCAACGATTGAATAGTTATCGATCATGTACTGCCGGCTTGCATCCACATCCTGCACTTCCAGACCCCCGTAATCGATCATATTATACATTCCGGCGCCGTAACCTGTTGAGCCTCTGTATTCGGCAGCAGTTACTATGTAACCCTGCGAAACCATCTCCCTGATAATATGTGTATAATATGTATTGAAATTGGAATGGACACCACCATGAGGAAATACCAGAAGCGGATATTTCTTTGAAGGATCAGCATTCCGGGGTATAAAAATGTATGTCCAGAATTTTACGGGATTGCCTGCTCCCTGTCCGGTCGGATTCCTCTCCACAGCCAGGGGAGGCCCGGTAATATATACTTTGTCAATATAGGCAATGTCGCCTACCTTGTTGTACCATAAAATATCATCTATCTTCTTTTCCAGGATGTCGAACTGATGTCTCAGATTATTTAATCTTTCATCTGCCTTGCTGATGGCATCCATCAGTTCCATTGTCCCCGGCTGTCCTGCAAGTCTGAATGAAAAAAGAACCGCCGCAATAATGGTAAGCATGAATTTCTGAATAGTCTTGTTCATATCATTTCGTGTTGGTTAGTCACAGATTACATTGATTTTTAAAGATTTACACAGATAATCCAAAACTGGTTCTGCCGCAGGGGCTGTCAGATATCTATTTCACCTTTAAATACGAATGTGGCAGGACCTGAAAGCCAGATATCAGTAATTGTATCTCCCTCTACCCTGAACCTCACATTCAGCTCGCCTCCTCTTGTCAGGACATTTACAGGTATTCTGTCAAAATGTCCTGAAATAACTGCAGCTATGGCAGATGCTGTTACTCCCGTACCGCAGGATAGTGTTTCTTCTTCCACACCTCTCTCATAAGTTCTAACGAAAAGTTTGTTTCCGGTAACTTCCGCAAAGTTGACGTTGGCTCCTCCTTCGGGAAGGTAGTCTGCCCACCTTATCGCTTTACCCTCAGAAGAGACATCTATAGTGTTGATATTATCCCTGAACAGGATATAGTGAGGCGATCCGGTATTTATGAAGTAGTTGTTCATGATGATAGAGATTCTGTTCACATCGTTCATCTGCAGCCTGATGATGCCTCCTTCCGCAATCGCATAATGGGTCCCGTCGGCAGCCCTGAAGGTCATCTTTTTGTCTGCAATACCGGCCCTGATGGCGAAATCAGCAGCACACCTTCCGCCATTTCCGCATAGTGTGCTTTCATATCCGTCGGAATTATAATACCTCATTTCAAAATCATGATCTTCCGATCCTTCTATCAGAATAAGACCGTCCGCACCAATTCCTGTACGCCTGTCGCAAATTTCCCGTATATTTGATGAATTGCCGGGATTAAACAGAGCATTCCGGTTGTCTATTATTATGAAATCGTTGCCGGTCCCGTGATATTTGTTAAATGTTATTGTTCTCAATGTTAAAGTGTTGTTAAAAAATCCCGGTAATGTCGTCACATGGGAAAAAAATGCATGAACTTTGTAAACAATTTACCGGTAAACTCGTTGTAAAGATAGAAATCTTTCTTAGGCACAATTGAACACAATATGGGAGAAAAGATAAAAAGGAATAATAACTAAAAATATTACCATGAAACCAAAAAATTTATTCGGGGCACTGGTGATGGCCATTATTGGAGCAGCCATCGCCTTACTGGCATATACCCAGATCATTGTAAAGCCCGAACCGATAAGGGTGACCGACAGTTCAGGCATCAGCATGAAAGATGCTTCAGCGATACTTACTTCATATATGCAGCAGGGAGGCCAGGTTGATCTGACATATGCCGCAGAGATGACGGTCCATGCAGTCGTCCATGTTAAAACTAAAACCATTACGGGAGGGCAGGCAAGCAATCCGATACTCGAGTTTTTCTATGGTGAACGATACACTCGCCCGAGGGAAGTGCAGGGTTTCGGATCAGGTGTTATAGTTTCGCCGGACGGATATATAATAACAAACAATCATGTTATAGAAAGAGCTGATAATGTAGATGTTACACTTAATGACGGCAAGGAGTTTACAGCGCAGGTAGTCGGGAGGGACCCGAGTACCGATATTGCTTTACTAAAAGTTGAAGCAAATGAGCTCCCTTTTCTGAGGTATGGTAATTCGGATGAGCTGAAGCTGGGTGAATGGGTACTGGCTGTAGGCAATCCCTTCAATCTTACTTCAACGGTTACTGCAGGTATTGTGAGTGCCAAGGGACGGAGCCTTGGTATTATAGAAAGGGATTTCAGCGTTGAATCATTTATACAGACCGATGCCGCTCTCAATGTAGGTAACAGCGGAGGTGCTCTGGTGAATACAAAAGGTATGCTTGTTGGAATTACCACGGCTATCTTATCTCCCAGCGGCGCTTATGCGGGCAACTCATTTGCAGTGCCAATAGGCATTGTGCAAAAAGTGGTGGAAGATCTGAAAGAGTATGGTGAAGTGCAGAGAGCAATAATAGGAGTGGTCATAACACCGGTTACATCAGAAGATGCTAAGAATAATAACCTGGCAGAGGTAAAAGGCGCAAAAATACAGGAGGTAGTTTCGGGAGGATCTGCTGATGAGGCAGGGCTGAGGGAGAATGATATTGTGATCAGTGTAAACAATGTTCCTGTGACGTCACCGTCAGAATTACAGGTGCAGATAAGTAAATACCGTCCGGGCAACAGAGTCTCGGTTACTTACGTACGTAATGGCAAGGAAAGTACAGTACCCATTCTGCTGAAAAACGTTGCAGGCAATACGGGGGTAGTTAAACCCGGAGAAGGCACGGGTGCCGGAGTAGTGTTTGGTGCAAGAATCGAGACTCTGAGCCAGTCGGAGATGAGAAAATTCAGGATCGACCACGGAGTAAAGGTTGTGGAGGTTAACGAAGGCAGGTTCAGGGAGCTTGGCATAGGTAAAGACTACATCATTACCAGCGTGAACGGCAACAGGGTAAGAAATGCCGCTGATGTTCGAAGTGCAACAAACAATGAAAAGAGTCTGAATGCTATCGAAGGATACCAGCCAAACGGAATGTATTTCAGTTTTCAGTTCAGGCGTTAATTACTCTCTTCATATAAATAATTATAATTCAGTAATATAACAAGTCTGTATATCTTGTTGAAAACAATACTTCGATATTTTTGTTATTAAACATAAAAGCAATATCTTTGCGAAAATTTTTTCGGAGGCATAATGAGACAGCTAAAGATTACCAAATCCATAACAAACAGAGAAAGTGCATCGCTTGACAAGTATCTGCAGGAGATTGGTAAAGAAGAGTTGATATCGGTTGAGGAAGAAGTTGAATTGGCCCAGAGAATAAAGAAAGGAGACAGAGCTGCTCTTGAAAAACTCACCAAAGCAAACCTCCGTTTTGTAGTATCGGTTGCCAAGCAGTATCAGAACCAGGGTCTTAGCCTTCCTGATCTTATCAATGAAGGAAACCTCG
>Ga0334882_1001567_pt1 | contig 26767 bp, 27 predicted proteins | sample GraSluR1_MG_5_FD_207226 | JGI IMG/M metagenome (GOLD analysis project Ga0334882, IMG submission 207226) | Sludge microbial communities from methane-producing bioreactor in Wageningen University, Netherlands - Granular Sludge_15_04-R1 | ecosystem: Engineered > Bioreactor > Anaerobic >...
TATCTGCCGGAGAGAATAAAAATAAAGATCATCAGTGCAGGAGAAGGAAACTCCATTATCATCCAGGCCCATCGGGTCTTTATCACAGGACCCCAACCCTTCCTTTGAAACTTGCCATAGGGGGCAGTAACAAAGAACAGCAGGGCCAGAATGATTACGGCAAATGAAAAGATAAGGATCAAAGAATACTGATAAAAAAGAGACATATCTGAATTTCAGTTAATAAGGTAAAAAAGTGTCGAACCTCTTTCAAACCATAATTTTAATATATTTGGCGCAATTATCAACATCATTCAGATGGGAATATTACAGGACAAGCTATCCAGGTATGACGCTCCGCAGAAAGCTATGGAAGCAGGCATTTACCCCTATTTCAGGGAAATCGAATCTGATCAGGATACCGTTGTGACCATAAAGGGTCAGAAAGTCCTGATGTTCGGATCGAACAGCTATCTGGGACTTACGAACCACCCGGGGATCAAGGAGGCAGCAAAGAAAGCCATAGAGAAATATGGCACGGGTTGCGCCGGATCAAGATTCCTTAACGGAACTCTGGATATCCACATCGAACTGGAGGAGCGTCTGGCGAAACTTGTAGGAAAAGAGGCGGCACTCTGTTTCAGCACGGGTTTTCAGGTAAATCTTGGAGTGGTGTCTGTGCTTACCGGGCGACGGGATCATGTGATACTTGATGAGCTCGATCACGCCTCCATCATCGAAGGCAGCAGGCTCTCCTTTTCGAGGGTCCTGAAATTCAAGCACAACGACATGAAATCGCTTGAAAGCAAACTCAGGATTTGCTCGCCGGAAAGCATTAAACTGATAGTTGTCGATGGGATATTCTCTATGGAAGGAGATATAATTAAGCTGCCGGAACTTGTCAGCCTGTCGGAAAAATACAATGCCACCATTATGGTTGACGATGCTCATTCGATCGGCGTACTCGGGGAAAAAGGAGCCGGAACTGCCTCACACTTCGGCCTGACCGATAAAGTCGACCTGATAATGGGCACCTTCTCCAAATCGCTGGCTTCGCTCGGAGGTTTTATTGCAGCAGATGCTTCAGTAATTAATTTTATCAAGCACAACTCAAGGTCACTGATCTTCAGTGCCAGCATAACCCCCGCATCTGCGGCATCTGTTCTCGCTGCAATGGATATCATGGAATCCGAGCCTGAGAGGATTCAGCATCTCTGGGATATTACAAATTATGCACTTAAGAGTTTCAAAGAAGCCGGATTTGATACCGGGAGATCAGAGTCACCTATTATCCCGCTTTTCATCCGCGATAATATAAAAGCTCTGCAGATGACTCAGCTCCTGCTTGCCGACGGGATCTTTGTCAATCCTGTCGTTTCACCTGCCGTTCCAAAGGAGGACAGCCTGATAAGATACTCACTGATGGCAACCCACACCAAAGAACAGGTTGACGAATCAGTCGAAAAGATAACTAAAGCAGCAAAAGGACTTGGAGTTTTAAGTTAATCCTCCTTCATCTGGAAGCACCTTAAATTCCAGATTAACCCCCCTTTAAGGGGGGAAGGGGGGTAGTACAATATGACCTCAGGTAAAACTAATACAGTATGAAAAAAGTAATCCTTATTACAGGAGTATCTTCCGGGTTTGGAAAACAAATCTCAAGGCTTCTTGTCAGGGCAGGTCATATCGTTTACAGAACAGTAAGGTATGAACCCGGAACAGGAACCACAGAACATCTTTTGCAGATGGATCTTACGAATATTATATCCATCAGAAATACTGTCAGAACGGTTATCCGGAAAGAGGGAAGAATTGATGTACTGATCAACAACGCCGGCATGCATACCGGAGGTCCTGTTGAGATTACACCAACCAGGAATATCAGGCTTCAGATGGAAACTAATTTTATGGGAATGGTAAATCTCACCAGGAAAGTACTTCCTGTTATGAGAAAGCAGGGAGGCGGGACCATAATCAATTTCAGCTCAATAGGCGGATTGATGGGGCTTCCGTTCCAGGCATTCTATTCTGCAAGTAAGTTTGCCATTGAGGGATTTAGTGAAGCCTTACGAATGGAGGTTAAACGGTTTAATATCAATGTCATAGTCATTAATCCGGGTGATTTTCATACTAACAACACTCTTAACAGAAGGAAATTTCTTCCAGGCTCAGATAAAGATGATCCGTACCAGGGTCAATTTTTAAAAACCCTCGAAGTGATCGAAAATGATGAAAACAATGGTTGGCTTCCTGTTTTCCTTGCAAAGAAGATTGTAAAAATAATAAAGAAGAAGAATCCAAAACAACGTTATATTATCGCACCTGTTGACCAGAAGCTGGCAGTGATACTCAAAAATATCCTGCCAGGTAAATTATTCCGCCTGATCCTGGAATCCCACTACAAAATCAAATAACTATTGATATTTTTGATTCTTCTTATTGAATACCATTCCAAATGGAAAAGAAGACAGGAAAACAGAAATTCAATCTTAGAAGCTTTACCACCTTTTCTCTGGTCATCTCAACAGTAATAATGTCGGTATCGGGCTTCATTCTCTACGTTGCACCTCCGGGAAGAATTGCCAACTGGGGAACATGGAAGCTGTTGCTCTTCACAAAGGCCGAATGGCAGGCACTTCATACAATTTTCTCATACCTCTTTTTCATTTTTTTTGTCATTCACCTCTTCTTTGTGAACTGGAGAGGTTTCCTGACATACTTCAGAAGCAAGGTGCGGGCGGGACTGAACAGGAAGTGGGAGCTGGCGACTTCGATATTACTTTCATCCGTAATCTTTGTCGGAACATTGCGCTACTGGACACCTTTCGGACCAGTAATGGTTTTCGGTGATAAGGTGAAAGAGAGCTGGGCCGGCAAAATTGAGATCCCTCCTGTCCTTCATATGGAGGATTTTACGCTGGACAGCCTGTCAGTAAGATTTGGCGATATTCCTGTAGAAGAATTATTAAAGACGTTGATTGAAAGCAAAATAAGAGTTTCTGATAACAATAACACTCTTGAAATAATTGCAAGGGAGAATAATACGACACCTGCTGCAATCTATAGAGTGCTTAACTCGAAATATAACACCGTCGGAAAGGGAGCGGGTGGGAAAGAGGGAGCCGGAGGCGGAGGAAATCAGGCAGGATACGGGAAATACACTCTAAAAAATGTTGCCGAAAGCACCGGATTAGAACTATCTTTTTTTATCACAATGCTTAAGGAGATGGGTATTGAAGCTGACGGCAATACCACAGTCAGGGCAATAGCCGACAGGCTGGGAGTTACGCCAAGGGAGGCTTATGATATGCTGACAGAAGAGTAAGCGAAGAGCGAGGGGGCGAAAGAGCGAAAGAGCGAGGGGGTGAAAAAGCGAAAGGGCGAGGGGGTGAAAAAGCGAAAGGGCGAGCGAACGAGGTTGTTTGATTTGTGAATAGTGATTTTAGAATTGTGATTTTTGATTTAAATCACAAATCAAGACTCACAAATCACAAATCACAAATATTTTTTTCTTCCTTCCGTCTTCCCTGCCCGACTGACTGCGTCAGCGGTCAGGCGGGGGTCTTCGGACTTAAAGGCTCTGAACGATAGAACTAATAAAACAATGCAAAGATGAGTCAGCTAGAGAAATATTTCAGTCAGTTTCGGCAGAATATCGTGGGTATTGATGCTGAGATAGAGACGCCTTACGGAAGAAAAAATCTGGTTTATGCCGACTGGATAGCAAGCGGAAGGCTATACGGGCCGATCGAAAAAAGGATCCTCGAGGAGATAGGTCCCATGGTCGGCAATACCCACTCTGAATCGACTGCCACCGGAAACGCAATGACACAGGCTTATCACATTTCACAGAAAATTGTTAAACAACATGTTAATGCAAGTGAGGAAGATATCCTGATCTTCACAGGGACCGGCATGACCTCTGCCATCGCCAAGCTTCAGAGGATCCTGGGATTAAAGGTCCCTGAACAGGCTATTAACTACTGCGTTTTCACCCATGGTGAATATAACTCCTGCCGTGATATCCCTAATGAGAACCGTCCGGTCGTATTTCTTACCCACACCGAACACCATTCAAACCACACATCGTGGTTCGAGACTCTGGCAGATGTGGTTGTACTGGAACCCTCAGCCGATCTGACAGTCAATCCCGATGCACTGCGAAAAGAGATCATAAAATATAAATCGAGACCACTGCTGATCGGTTCTTTCACTGCATGTTCAAATGTTACGGGCTATATGCCGCCGTTCCATGAACTGGCAAGGATAATGCATGAGCATAATGGCTACTGCTTCGTTGACTTCGCCGCCTCGGCCCCATACGTGGATATCAACATGCATCCTGCCGAAAAGATGGAACAGCTCGATGCAATATTCTTCTCGCCCCACAAATTTATTGGCGGACCCGGAAGCGCAGGAGTGCTGATCTTCAACAAAGAGCTTTACAAAAACTACACCCCTGACACGCCCGGGGGAGGAACCGTCAAATGGACCAACCGCTGGGGTGAATACAGCTATATAAGCGACATTGAGGTGAAAGAGGACGGCGGCACGCCTGGCTTCCTCCAGGGAATAAAGGCTGCCCTGGCAATAAACCTGAAGGAAAAAATGGGGACAAGACTTATACATGAGAGAGAGAAAGAGCTTATTGATTTGGCATTCACCAGGTTATCAAAGATCAAAGGATTGCATATTCTTGCAGATAACATCACCGGACGTCTCGGGGTATTCTCCTTCTGGCTCGATAATATACATCATAATCTTGTTACAAAACTAATGAATGACAGGTTTGGTATTCAGGTAAGGGGAGGCTGCTCCTGCGCCGGAACATACGGTCACTTTCTCCTCAACGTCGATTTCAGCCTCTCAAAAGAGATTACTGACAGGATTGATGCCGGGGATTTATCTCTGAAACCTGGATGGATCAGACTCTCCCTTCACCCCACTATGACAGATGCAGAACTGGTATATATTATTGACGCTGTCCGGCAGATATCGGAGAATGCTGATGAATGGGGACAGGATTATTGTTACGATCCTCACACCAACGAATATCACCATTGCAGCAACAAGGATAAAGATATTATCCAATTCACTGAATGGTTTAAACTTTGATCACCGGTCAATTAAATGCACTGCCCATGAAGCTGAAACATCTGTTTAAAATACTTTCAGTCACAGTGATGCTTCTTAACGGATGCTCAGGAACCGGGAAGGAGATGATCATTTGTGAGCTGACCTGTGAAAACCTTACTGAAGCGCCTGGAACAGGAACAACAGCTCCCCGGCTTAGCTGGAAAATCAGATCCGGAAAAAACGGTACAAGGCAGACAGCTTACCAGGTGCTTGTCGCAAGCAAAATGAGCCTGCTTGATGAAAAGAATGCTGACCTGTGGAATTCCGGGAAAGTCGTATCACCAGCCAGCATCCTGGTCCCTTATCAGGGCAAAGACCTCTCTTCAAGATCCTTATGCTTCTGGAAGGTCAGGGTATGGGATGAAAATGACAGATTTTCGGACTGGAGTTATTCTGACTCTTTCAGTATAGGTTTATTGAATGCATCCGACTGGATTGCAGATTATATCGGATTGCCCGACAGGGAAGGCAGGTCAGCGGCCCCGCAGTTGTGGAAGAGATTCGAACTGCCGGAAAAACCTGAAAAGGCACTCCTGCATATCAATTCCCTTGGATACCACGAGATCTGGATCAACGGAGAAAAAGTGAGTGATTATGTGCTGACACCGGCTGTATCGCAATTTAATAAAAGATCACTGGCCAACACGTATGACATTACCCCTCTGCTAAAGACCGGAAGAAACGACATTGTCCTCTGGGTGGGCCAGGGCTGGTACAGCACAGGATTGCCGGGTGTGGCGGATGTGAGTCCTCTTGTAAGGGCTCAGATTGAGCAATTAACTGATGATATGTGGAATCCGGTTCTATGGACCGACTCAACATGGACAGCAAGGAACAGCGGGTACTATAACACAGGTACATGGAGACCCGGCAGATTCGGCGGAGAACTGGTTGACGGATCCCTTCTTCTGTCCCATCTGTCAGGAGAAACACTGGATAAGGCAGTATGGCAGCCTGCGATTACAGTAATACCGCCGGAGCATGAGGTGTCTCCTCAGGTAGCTGAGAACAACAGGATCATTGGGGAAATTAAGCCTGTTAATATTCAACCGGACGGCGACAATACCTGGCTTATTGATATGGGTACATCCGTTACAGGATGGATTGATGTAAGATTTCCTCAACTGAATGCAGGAGATGAAATAATGTTGGAGTACAGTGATCGTCTCGACAAATCCGGTAAATTTGCCAATCAGAATCAGCGGGATAGTTATATAGCTTCCGGAAAGGACAACGAATTCTTTCGAAACAAGTTCAATTACCACTCTTTCAGGTATCTGAAGATGTCAAACCTCAGGCAGGAACCTGCCAGGGAGGATATTACCGCTTTTCTTATCCATACTGATTACAGGGCGGCCTCATCGTTCGAATGCTCCGATCCGGACCTGAACAGCATACACGATATGATCATGCACACTCTCAGATGCCTGAGCCTGGGGGCTTACCTGGTCGACTGTTCCCACATTGAGCGCCTCGGTTACGGGGGCGATGGCAATGCTTCCACTCAGACGGCCCAGATAATGTTTGACCTGGCGCCCCTTTATAACAACTGGCTGCAGGCATGGGCCGACTGTGTCCGTGAAGACGGCGGTATGCCACACACCGCGCCAAATCCTTATCGTGCCGGAGGCGGACCCTACTGGTGTGGTTTCATTATTACCGCTTCATGGAAAACTTATCTCAATTACGGCGACAAACGTCTGCTGGAGAGTTATTATCCCGTTATGAAGCTGTGGCTGGACTATGTTGAAAAACACTCACCTGAAGGTTTACTGGAGCCATGGCCCGAAACAGATTACAGGTCCTGGTACCTGGGCGACTGGGCTGCACCTGAAGGAGTGGATCAGACCGACCCGGCCTCCATCAGCCTCGTAAACAACTGCTTTGTAACCATCTGCTATGAGACGATGGAAAAGATTGCAGAAGTCATCGGCAAAACTGACGACATAAGGATCTTCACAGGGAAAAAAGAACAACTAAGAAAGCTTGTTCATGACAGATTATATGATATCTCACGGAAAATATATGGCAGCGGATCGCAGATCGATCTGACATATCCGCTCCTGGCAGGGATCGTTCCAGACTCACTTAAAGAATCTGTCAGGCAGAATCTCCTTGACGAGATCAAAATTAACCATAAGGGTCATTTTGCATGCGGACTGGTAGGGATCCCTGTCTTTACTGAATGGGCTGTGAAACAACATGAAGCTGAACTTGTGTATTCGATGCTTAAAAAAAGAGAATACCCTGGATATCTGTACATGATCGATAACGGAGCAACTGCAACATGGGAGCACTGGGACGGAAGCAGGAGCCGGATACACAACTGCTATAACGCGATCGGCTCATGGTTTTACGAGGCTGTGGGCGGTATCCGGGCCAATGAGAATTTCCCGGCCTGGAAGCGTCTGGTAATAGATCCGCAGATACCCGAAGGCATCACATGGGCAAATACAACAAAGGAGATTCCGTATGGTACCGTTACGGTTAACTGGAGCATGGAAAAAGAGATTCTTGAAATATCAGTAAAAATACCGGTTGGATGCACTGCTTCCCTTACCATTCCCGAAAATACGAAGAGCTTCAGGCTAAACGGAAGAGGTGGTAAAACTGATGAGCCCTTCGTTGAATTGGAAAGCGGAGAGCATTTCTTGCGGTTCAGAGTACAATAATGCGTCTGCCCCGTCATTTGGCCTACGGCCGTCATTAATGGTCATTCGCGCTTCCACCTCCGCTTTCGCTTCGGTGGACAGGTCGCGCATCATTCGGCTTCGCCGCTTTGCCCTCCAAAGATTTATCGAAGGAGGGTCATTCATTGTTAAACTACTGAATGACTACTGAATGACTACTGAATGACTATTGAATGACTATTGAATGACTATTGAATGACAATCGAATGACCATCGAATGACAATCGAATGACCATTGAATGACTATCGAATGACCATTGAATGACCATTGAATGACTATCGAATGACTATTGAATGACTATCGAAATCTTACCTGACATTTCCGTCTTCAGGCAAATTATTCTTGACACATATCCATCTCTTTATTACCTTTATCATAAAACTGAAAAAAGGATAATCCATTCCACAACAAATCCATTTATGGCACACGACGTTTTTATAAGCTACTCCAGCATCGATAAAAATGCTGCTGAAACTGTTTGTTCTCACATGGAACAAAACGGTATCTCATGCTGGATCGCACCCAGGAATATTACTCCGGGACTTGATTTTGCAGAAGGCATCATCGATGGAATTAAATCATCGAAACTGTTTATCCTGGTCTATTCATCAAACTCGAATAACTCCAAACAGGTAATCAGGGAAGTGGACCGGGCAGTACATTTGGGGCTTCCGGTCATTAACCTCCGGCTCGAGGATGTACCCCTGTCAAAACAACTTGAATATTACCTGAGCAGTGTCCACTGGCTAGATGCAAAGAGCCCTCCTTTAGAAGAGCATATTAATAAATTATCGGGAGTAGTTAAAATCCTGCTCCGGAAAGATGATGCCAGAGATGATGTTCTTGAAAAAGCCATAAGGGATGGAATATTGCAGGTGGGACAAGATAAAAAATCCATTGCCGTCATGCCCTTCAAAAACATGAGCAACGATCCTGAACAGGAGTATTTCAGTGACGGGATGATGGAGGAGATCCTTGACCGTCTCTTCAAGATCGGTGATCTGAAGGTGATTTCACGAACTTCATCAATGAATTATAAGAATAGTGACAAGTCGATAAAAGAGATTGCCCGTGAACTGGGAGTTGCAAGCATTATTGAAGGCAGTGTTCGCAGAGCAGGCAATATGGTACGCATTGCCGTTCAGCTGATTGATGCCGGAACCGATGCCCACTTATGGTCGGAGATTTACAACGGAGATCTGAGTGATCTGTCGCGCATATTCTTCATTCAAAGTGAGGTGGCGCAATCTGTGGCCAAAGAGCTCAAAGCAGTCATATCGCCTGAAGAGAAAAGAATTATTGAGAAAGTACCAACTAAAAACCTTGGTGCATATGAAGATTTTCTTAAAGGCAGATTCTATTTATATAAATTTACCAGCAATGATTTTGAAATTGCAATAAAATATTTCGAATCTGCAATTGCAAAAGACCCGGAATATGCTCCGGCTTACGCAAATGTTGCAATCACCTGGGCGGCAATAGTCCAGTTTGGTTTTAAATCTGCTGAAGAGGCTGGTCCATTTATCCAGGAGTCACTTATGAAAGCGCTTGAACTGGATAGCGACAATCCAGAAGTACAATATACACTGGCTGTAATAAATATTTGGGTAATGTGGGACTGGCAAGGTGGCGAAGAAGCCTTTAAGAAGACATTATCCATAAATCCTAACCATGCAGAAGCGCATGCTTATTACAGTCATTTTTTGTTAATTATGGGAAGACCTCAGGAAGAGGTCATGAAGGAAATTGAAACAGCTCTTAAGCTTGATCCTCTGAACCCGCTGATACTGTCCTTATGCGCAGTCTCACAAATAATTTTAAAGAGACTCAGCGTAAGTATTAAGTTATTTAATGAAGCTTTACAAATAGATCCTTATTATGGTTTCGCCCTGAGTAATCTGGGCGAGGCACTTTACTTGTCAGGCAGGACTGAAGAGGCACTGGAAAAGTATAAAGCATATTGTGTAATCATGAATCTTGATAATGTGACAGAAGCAATTGAAAGGGGAATAAAAGAGGGGGGTAGTGAAAAAGCATTTGTTTATATGGCTGAAGCCTTTGAGCGCAAGTTTCAGGCAGACTATTGGGCACCGTTTGAAATCGCCTCAAGATTTGTTCAGGCCGGTAATAAAAACAAGGCTCTCGACTGGCTGGAAGTCGGATATGAAAAGCGTGATCAGAATATGCCATACCTCTGCTTTCCTCTGTTTAATTCTCTCCGGGATGAGCCTCGATTCCAGGAGATTGCCCGCAAGATGGGACTGCCGTATAAATAACGGCGTAACGGCGTAATGGCGTAATGGTGCAGGGGTACAGAGGTACAGGGGTACAGAGGTACAGGGGTACAGAGGTACAGGGGTAAAAAGGTACAGGGGTGCAGAGGTACAGAGGTACAGAGGTAAAAAGGTATAATGGGATCCCGTCTCCCCGCACAACGGTTCTACTTGTCTCCCTTCCCCTGCTTCTCCTCTTCTCCTCTTCTCCCATTCTCCTCTTCTCATTTTTATTTGCCTCGTATTTCCCTGTTTCCTATCTTTATCATATTCATATCTTAAGAAACAGACCCGAACATGGCTCATGATGTATTCATCAGCTATTCCCATAAAGATGCCAATGCTGCTGATGCCGTATGTTCTATTCTGGAACAAAAAGGGATCCGCTGCTGGATGGCGCCCCGCGACATCACTCCGGGGGCTCCTTTTGCAGAGGCTATTATCGACGGGATAAAAGGATCGAAAGTCTTTATCCTTGTCTATTCATCCAACTCCAACCAGTCCGCCCAGGTTATCAAAGAGGTGGACCGGGCGGTCCACCATGGGCTGGCGATCATTCCCCTCCGCCTGGAAGATGTTCCCATGACAAAACAGCTCGAGTATTACGTAAGCGATGTCCACTGGCTCGATGCACTCACCCCTCCTCTCGAAAGGCATATAAATAAACTGTCCAGCGTTGTTCAGATGCTTCTGAAGATGGATGAGGCTGACAAGGACGAAATAAAGGAAGCCATCAGGGAGGGTATCGATGAGCAGGCAGAGCCGGGCAGACACCGCAGAAGAATTCTACCTAAAAAGATTCTCATCCCCGCAGCAGTTTTAATCCTCATTGTCGTGGTAACCGGTGTGGTCTCGCTCTTTAAACGACAGTCAGAAATAAAATGGGCAAGGGAGGTGGCATTGCCTGAAATAGAAAGAATGATTGACGGGAACGATGTATACAGGAACCTTACAGAACCTTATTATCTGGCCGAACGGGCTGAGGTTATCCTTGGAAATGATACCCGGCTTGCTGAACTATTCTCAAAAATATCACTGAATATCGATGTCATTACCGATCCACCCGGAGCAAGTGTCTTTATCAAGGAATACAGCAAGCCCGACGAGGATTGGAAATATCTGGGTATCTCACCCCTGGAGAAAGTAAGGGTTCCTGTCGGGATCTTCCGCTGGAAGCTAGAGAAAGAGGGATACGCGACTGTTATGGGGGCTGCATCCAGCTGGAGAATGCTTGGTTCAGAAGGAAAACAGGGACAAGTGGGCCCAAATACTTTTCTCAGAAAAATGGACGAGATTGACAGCATACCTGCGAGGATGGTGCGGGTTCCGGCAACTGATACCCCCATGGGCCGGGTGAATGATTTTTTTATTGGCATATATGAAGTGACGAACAGTGAATACAAAACTTTTATTGATGCCGGAGGCTACAGAGAGCCTGAATACTGGAAGCACAAATTTATGAAAGAGGGCAAGGAACTGACATGGGAAGAAGCTGTAAGGGAATTTGTTGATCAATCGGGTCAACCCGGACCATCAACATGGATAGGAGGCGACTTCCCTGCCGGTCAGGGTGATTATCCTGTATCAGGAATAAGCTGGCACGAGGCTGCAGCCTATGCCGGATATTCAGGCATGAGCCTGCCTGCAACAGAGCATTGGAACGTGGCAAGAGGCGCATATACTCCCATGGTACGGGTCTTTCAGCTGGGAGGCTTTGCCCTGCTTGCCCCTTTCAGCAATTTTGGAGGGAGCGGACCGGTGGAGGTAGGTTCACTTCCCGGAATCACCCCATATGGTGCATATGATATGGCAGGAAATGTCAGGGAGTGGTGCTTGAACAAAACACCTGCCGGAAGAGTTATCAGGGGAGGTGCCTGGGAAGATAACACATATGAATTCGGCAGTCAGCGACAGGCACCTGAAATGGACCGCTCGCGAAGGAACGGGTTCAGGCTTGCATTCTATCCGGAGATTGATTCCATTCCCCCGGAATTATTTGCTGATGTTACTCCGCCAGAACAACAAGACCCTGCAAAGATCAAACCTGTCAGTGATGAAATCTTCAAAATTTATCTGGGGCTCTTTTCCTATGATCCTGCTGAGTTGAATTCCCAAATTGAGTATAATGTTGAAAGTCCCGGCGGATGGATCAGGGAAAAGGTCTCTTTCGATGCTGCATACGGTGGTGAAAGGATCACAGCCTACCTGTTTCTTCCACAGAATGCCACACCTCCCTATCAGACAGTAGTTTACTTTCCCGGCAGCGCCGCAACGAGGATGACATCAAGCGATCAAATTGAGGAATATTATGAGTTCCCGATGTTCCTGTCTTATTATGTAAGGAACGGACGTGCAGTACTATGGCCGGTTTACAAAGGGACATTCGAACGCGGCAAACCGGAACTCGCAGCTATCCACGGAGGAAACGAATCTCATGCCTTCACTGAATTCATGGTTCAGGTTATTAAAGATTTCCGGAGAAGTATCGACTACCTCCATACCCGGGCTGATATCGATATCGGCAAACTTGCCTTTTACGGCATGAGCTGGGGAGGCTGGCTTGGGACCATCATACCTGCTGTTGAGGATCGCCTGGCCCTGAATATACTTGTAGCGGGAGGTTTGAATGCCAGTGGCCGTCCTGAGATAAACGCGGTTAACTATGTTACCAGAGTAACAATTCCGACTCTGATGCTGAACGGAATGTACGACAGGTGGATCGATCAGGAAATAAAACCCATGGCCGACCTTCTTGGGACACCACCTGAACATAAACAAATCATACTCTACGAAACCGACCATATACCCCCGAAAGCCGAGTACATCAGAGAGACCCTTGCCTGGCTCGATAAGTATTTCGGACCTGTCAGGTGATTTAAACAAGACTATCCTGTTTTACTCAATTTTCACAAGCGTTGCTCAATTTCTGTCTGCTTTAGCTCAATTTCCGTCAGCTTCAGTTGACGGAAAAAGGGCTGAAAATTTCGTCTGATAAATTTGGATTTTTGAACTATTGTTCATTATCTTTGTATTGAACTATTGATCATATTATGTCGCCACGCCCCACACGATTGAGGAAAGTAAGCAATCCCCCGGTAATATCGGGGTTTAAACCCTATGGCGGCAAAACAAAAAGCGGCAGGGCCGAAGCCGTATTTCTTCATTTCGAGGAGTATGAGGCAGTACGGCTTTGTGACCACGAATCGCTCAATCATCACCAGGCTTCAGTGATTATGGACGTTTCCCGACCCACACTTACCCGCATATATGCCAGAGCCCGGCAAAAAATTGCTGATGCACTGGTAACCGGGAAACAGATAATCATTGAAGGAGGCAAGATATACTTCGACAGCGAATGGTTTGTCTGTAACACCTGCGGATGTTATTTTAACAATCCCTTCAAGCAGGAAGAGATAAGTGAGTGTCCTTTATGCAAAGGAAAAAAGATCTCAAACTACGACAAGGTCACTTATGAAACGGAAGAACATGTAATAAATAAAAACAGAAAACATGAAAGTAGCCATCACCAGCACGGGAAACACTCTGGAAAGCAAGCTTGACCAGCGCTTTGGACGTTGTGCCTTTTTTGTCATCTATGACACCGAAACCGGGGGGACTGAATTCATTCCCAACCCGAACAAGGATGCACTCAACGGAGCTGGTCCCGCATCAGTGCAGATTGTTGCTTCACGGAACGTCAGCAAGATCATCTCAGGAGAGTTCGGCATCAAGATTAAGTCGTTACTTGACAGTCTTAAGATACAGATGATTGTAATAAAGGATACTGAAAAAACCATCCAGGATACTATTAATATGTTAAACCAGTAAAATATCATACCATGCCACGAATGAACGGAACGGGTCCTGAAGGAAAGGGACCGGGATCAGGCCGCGGAATGGGCCGGTGCAGAAAAAAATCAGATGAACAGGATCCGGGAAGTCCCGGCAGAGGCCAGGGCAGACGTGGGCAGGCCGGTGGAGGCCAGGGTAAAGGTCGCACATCCGGCGGAGGCCAGGGATCGGGTAAAGGCCGGCAGGGCGGATCCGGAGGCAGCAGACCCTGATTAGCAGTAAAGACAGGTCTCAGACCTGTCTCAACAGGATAGCAGTAAAGACAGGTCTCAGACCTGTCTCAACAGGATAACAGTAAAGACAGGTCATGACCTGTCTCAACAATAATAGATACCACACTATGAAAAAACGAATCGCCATCCCGCTCGAAAACGGGATACTATGTTCCCACTTTGGCCATTGCCGGCAGTTTGCAATAATGGATGCAGACGACGGTTCCGTCTCCGAAGAGACACTGGTCACTCCCCCACCCCATGAACCGGGACTTCTTCCTGCCTGGCTCGCAGAAAAGGGTGTTACGGATGTTATAGCAGGAGGAATGGGCCAGAGAGCAATAAGCATCTTCAATCACAACAAAATCAATGTGTTTGTCGGAGCCCCTGTCAAACCCCCGAAAGAGCTTGCTGCCGATCTGATAAAAGGCAGACTCGAAACCGGAGCAAATTATTGTGACCATTAATCTGAGGGTTGATGATCTCCGACTACCGGTGCTTCTATTGTTTCGTCAGGGCTTTTGGGAAAATACTTGAGAAAGAACCCATTTCATCTGAGAAAAAAGAGAGTTTTACGGTCGATATGGTAAAATTTTACCTGGATAAACGTGGTAATCTTACCGGACCACTTTTCTCGAGAGAGCTTCATAAAATGCTGCAGAGCTACACCCGGAACACCGATCCCTTTCGGGAAGAAAAGAAGCATTACAACGACAAGGCCCTCGGCATGATGCCGGGACTGGAAAGAATAATCCTGGAATCGGAAGAGAGGTTCGACACTGCGCTGAGGCTGGCAATTGCAGGGAATATTATTGATTTTGCCGCAAATAGCAAATTCGATCTCGAGGCAACCATCGAAAAAGCATTGAAATCAGATTTCGCGATTAACCATAGCCGGGAGCTCAAAGAGAAGCTGAAAAGTGCCCGGTCAGTATTATACCTGGGCGACAATGCAGGAGAGATAGTGTTTGACAGGTTGTTTATCGAGACACTTAACCATCCTGATCTTACATATGCAGTGAGGGGAAGCCCGGTGATTAATGACGCTACAATGGAAGATGCCGAATATACAGGGTTGACATCTGTCGTTAAAGTCATCTCAAACGGGTATGATGCCCCCTCCACAATTCCTGAGAAATCATCAGGGGAGTTCAGGAAATACTTCAATGAAGCTGATCTGATTATTTCCAAAGGTCAGGGAAACCTGGAAGGGCTACTCCCACTCAATGACCCCAGGATCTTTTTCCTGCTGATGGTAAAATGTAATGTAATGGCTGAATTTCTGAAGGTCGAAAAAGGATCCCTTGTTGTTTTCAACAGAAGCTTCCTTTAAAGCATCAATATAATTAGAAACCTCAAACACCAATGATAAGCTTCGGACCTGTACCATCAAGACGACTGGGTAAAAGTCTGGGAATAAACAATATCATTTCTCCCAAAGTCTGTTCATACGGATGCATTTACTGCCAGGTCGGGCAAACCCCCAGGAAGAGTATTATCAGAGATACTTTCTTCAAACCGGAATATATTTACAGGGAGGCGGCAGAGCATCTTAAAAGACTGAATAAGGATGATTTTCCTGACTATATTACTATAGTATCAAATGGTGAGCCCACTCTCGACATTAACCTGGGAAGAACAATAAAACTCCTGAAAACTCTTGAAAAACCGGTGGCTGTTATTACCAATGCCTCATTGATTGATCAGGAGTCAGTCAGGGAAGATCTTCTTCTTGCCGACTGGGTGTCTCTTAAGCTGGATGCACCCGATGAAGCCACCTGGAAAAAAATTAACCGCCCGGCTCCCGGTATTGATTACCACAGGATGCTTGAACATATGTGTCTTTTTGCAGGCTTGTATAAGGGAGAGCTTCGAACAGAAACAATGGTTGTTGCCGGATTGAATGATTCTGAAGACAAATTCTCTTCACTGGCAGAATCAATTAAAAAGATTAATCCGGGTATAGCCTACCTGTCGGTTCCCACAAGACCTCCGGCCGAAAGAACAGTCAGCCCGCCTGATGCCGATAAGCTTAATCATGGATGGCAGATCTTCACAGACATGAATATTAAAACTGAATTCCTGACAGGTTTTGAGGGAACCAACACAGGCCATACAGGAAATATTTACGAAGATATACTCAATATTACTGCAGTACATCCGCTGAGAGAGGACTCGCTTGCCGAACTGCTCAGGAAGGATAATGCCGGTCCCGAAGTGATTAAGTCGCTTATAAAACAGCGTCTGATCAAAACTTCAAAATATAAAGGTCACAGATATTTCATCAGGGAATATCAACATAATTATTAAGAATAAATATCAAAATCAGAATGGCTTCATTATATGAAAAGCTTGAGAAGGATGTCCGCTTTAAGGAAGGCATGAAGGCATGCATGAACTGCGGTGTCTGCACTGCAATTTGTCCTGCTGCGGAAGTAAGTGATTACGATCCGCGAATGGTTGTGAATATCGTTCAGGTAAGAGATGAATCAGAGCTCGAAATGCTTCTGAAAAGCGACACTATCTGGAGGTGCGGTGAATGCCTGTCATGCAAAACGAGATGCCCCCGCGGTAATGTTCCGTGTTATATTATCCAGGCATTAAGGGCTCTTTCCATCGATACAGGCTTTTTTATTGAAAGTGAACAGGGCAGGAAGCAACTTGCGATTAAGCGGACCGTGGGGGATCATATCCTGAAATATGGTTATTGTGTTTACATAGACGAGGTTGATCTTGAAACCTATCCTGAGCAGGGACCTGTATGGGATTGGCTGAGGAATAACAGGGAATCAATGATGAAACGGCTCGGAACAAGTTACGGAAAAGAGAGTTCAGGCACACTTCGAAATACAATGAAGGAATCACTGGATGACCTCAGGAGAATTTTCGATGAAACCGGAGGGACACAGAGATTTGAGAAAATTGAGAAATACTCATCTGAGAAAGCAAAGGAACTTAATAAAGAGTTCAGTGAAGGACAGGACGAATACTGGAAATTTATTTATAACCGATAATCAGAGATCAATAATTCAATCAAATACGTATATCCCGTGAAAATCAGGAAAAATGAGATCTGGGCGGCGTACCAGAAAGAAATAGCAGATGACAAATATTATTTTGCGAGGAGTTGCATCAGGCAGAATATATTCCCCGCAGCAGAAAACCTCTTTATAAATATCCTGAGGGATATAACAGGTAAAGACATTTTTGACGATAAACGACAAACTACCTGTACAGGCATTGCTTATCATTCAGGATTAATTCCCATGGAAACGATAATGACAGTTGTTGCACGTCAGTTTGCGCTCATGAATCAGGCAGGGTATGAGAATTTTGTTGTCTCGTGTGTAACATCGTTCGGCATATATATTGAAATGCTCGAGACCTGGAAACATTTTCCGGAAACAGAAGAAAAGACCCGGGAAGCTCTTATAAGGGCAACGGGAATGACTTTCACAATACCAGCAAACCTCGTGCATGCAAGTGATGTTATCTATAAATTCCGTAAAGAGATAGCTGAAAAAGCAGGATTCCGGCTTGTCAATTCAAAAACCGGGGAGCCTCTCAGAGTAATTGATCACATTGGATGCCACTATGCTAAGATCTTCCCTGTTCATGGTATAGGAGGGGCAGAATATCCTTATGTTCTGGCAGGCATGATTGACGAATGGGGAGGCAGTCAGGTTGACTACCCGGAGAGACGCCATTGCTGCGGCTTCGGTTTCAGACAATACCTCCTCAAATCGAACAGAAGCTACTCGGTTTCCAATTCAAAAAAGAAACTCGACTCAATGCTGCCCTACAAACCTGACCTTATAATAGCCAATTGCCCCGGGTGTACATTTTTCCTCGATCGATGGCAATATGTGATCGCAGAAATGGAAGGGAAAACCTATAGTGATAATGGATATGGGATCCCTGTACTTACATACGAAGAGATAGCAGGACTTTTACTGGGATATGATCCATGGGATATTGGCCTTCAGGTACACCAGGTTTCTGTTGAACCGTTGCTGGATAAACTGGGCATCCCCTACAATCCGGAAAATAAGTATAAAGGAGTAAATGGAGAAGATTTAGGAAGACCTGCCTTGCCTGAGGTTCTTAGATGCCATTGATATTATTGATTATTAATTAATTATGATAAAAATAGCGATCGCGAGCGGCAAGGGAGGAACAGGAAAAACATTTGTTGCAACAAATATTTTCCACACCTTAATACAGAATAACTACAGTAGCATTCTGGTGGATTGTGATGCTGAAGCACCAAATGCAATCGCTTTCTTCGACAACAAAGTTTTTACGGGTAAGGACGAAGTCTTCCAGATGGTACCTGTTATTGATACAGAGAAATGCACATTCTGCAGCAAATGCCACGAATACTGTAATTACAATGCCATCTTCATAATACCTCCCTCAAAGATCATTAACGTGATAGAAGATCTTTGCCATGGTTGCGGAGCCTGCAGCGTGGCCTGCGAATATGGAGCAATTACGGAGTCACCGGTTTCCCTTGGAATGGTATCAAGATATAACCTTAACGGTGAGGCTGCAATGATTGAGGCACGTATGAATATCGGCGTAATGTCACCAGTGCCTGTTATAAAATCGGCGTTAAAACAAATAAATGAACAGGCCGGAGTGGCTATTCTCGATTCACCGCCGGGAACATCATGCCCGTTTATTCAGACTGTTGCGAAAGCAGACTATATAATTCTTGTAACAGAACCAACCCCTTTCGGCCTGAGTGATTTAAGGCAGAGTGTGGAGACATTGAAAACAATGGGGAAACCATTCGGTACAATTATTAACAGGGCAGGGCTTGGAAATAACCAGGTGGTTGAATATCTGTGGAAAGAAAAGATCCAATTATTGCTGGAGATCCCTTTTAAAAAGGATATTGCAAAAATGCACTCAAGAGGGGAACTTGTTTCGGCAAAAGATAACTTTTTTGCCAGACAGCTTACAGAAGTCATTGATAATATAATAAGGGAAAATGGAAATAGCTGTTATCAGCGGTAAGGGAGGAACGGGTAAATCGAGCATCAGTGCAGCGTTCGCAACTCTTAATCATGAGGTTGTGCTTGCCGATTGTGATGTGGATGCGGCCAACCTGTACCTGCTCTTTTATCCTTCAATAGACAAAGAAGAGATTTATGTGGCCGGCCATAAAGCCGTTATTGATTACGACCTGTGCACCGGTTGCGGGTATTGCATCGATTTCTGCCGGTTTGAAGCAATTTCACATAATAATAGTAGAGTTGAAATATCGGAAGTATCATGCGACGGATGCTTTCTGTGCCATCGGATATGCCCCGAACACGCCATCAATATGATCCCCAACAATAAAAGCCGGCTCTATGCAGGCTCATTCAGAAATGGTAAAATGGTTTACGGCAGGCTCGCTCCGGGTGAGGAGAACAGCGGGAAACTCGTAAATATGGTCCGGGAGGAAGCCCGTAAATTATCAAAAGAAATTGGAGTGGAAACCATTATACTTGATGGTCCGCCCGGTATCGGTTGCCCGGTTATATCCACCATCACCGGCGTCGACAAGGTTGTTATCGTTACTGAATCAACTATTTCAGGTCTGAGCGATTTGAAAAGGACAATTGGAATTGTTGACAAATTCAGGCTGAAAGCCTTTGTCGTTATAAATAAATATGACCTTAACAAATCAGTTTGCAGACAGATTGAAACCTGGTGCAAAAGAAATGGTATCATTATAGCCGGGAAAATACCCTTTAATGAACAAATGGTGGAAGCCATGGTTAATGGGAAAACCATTATAGAATTCAATAAAAATCATGAAATTAGCAGCAGTATAAAATCTATATGGAATAAAATCTTAAATTACAATTAATTATGAGTACATTATTTGAAAAGATCCCCATGGAAGGGGTAAAAAATATTATTGTCGTAGCATCAGGGAAAGGCGGTGTGGGAAAATCAACCGTCGCAGCAAATCTTGCAGCAGGACTCGCCCGTAACGGATACAGGACAGCTCTCGTGGATGCAGACATTTACGGACCATCAATACCCCGGATGTTCGGTATTGAGGATGCCAGGCCCGATGTATCGGCTACCGGCGACAAACAGATGATCTTTCCTGTTGCGAAGTTTGGGGTACAGATAATCTCAATTGGTTTTTTTATAGACCGCAGCCAGTCACTGATCTGGAGAGGCCCCATGGCTGGCAAAGCCATTACACAGCTGTTCGAGGATACCGTATGGGGCGATATTGACTACATGATAGTTGATTTTCCTCCCGGAACGGGTGATATACAGCTCACAACCGTACAGAAGCTTAATCTTACCGGAGCAATTATTGTAACAACACCTCAGGAGATCTCACTCAATGATGCAAGAAAAGCCACTTCAATGTTCACCAATCCCGATCTTAATGTCCCGGTCCTGGGAATAATTGAAAACATGTCATGGTTCACCCCGGCTAAGCATCCCGATGAGAAATATTACCTTTTCGGCAAAGGGGGAGGTCATAAACTGGCACACGAGTTTAATACATGGCTCCTGGGGCAGATCCCCTTCGTAATGGAAGTGGGTGAAGCAGCGGAAGCAGGACTCAATGTATTCAGCCAGTCACACAAACCCGCTGTGGAGGCTTTTGAAAAAATAATTGAACTTCTCCTTTCAAAAACTGAAACTTCTTCCTGAAATTAACCCATAACAACACGATAGGCAAAAAAATATTACATTTGTCTAAAATCGTGTTACCATGAGTATTGTACGTTTCAGTATCAGCATTGAGGAAGAGCTTCTGAATGAGCTCGATAATTATGTCGCAGACAGCAGGTTTGCGAACAGGTCACAGGCACTGAGGCATCTCATCGAAAAGAATATTGTTGAAAGGAAATGGCATTGCAACAATATTGTTGCCGGTGCTATCGTAATGATCTACAATCATCATAAGAGGGAGATACTTACAAAATCGAACGAGACCCAGCACGAATTCCACGATGCTATCCTCTCTTCTCAGCATTACCATCTAAGTCATGATATCTGTCTCGAGATTATTGCAGTTAAAGGGAAGGCTAAAACCTTAACGGAACTATCTGAAAAGCTGATAGCCATCAAGGGTATTATGCATGGTAAACTTGTTATGAGCAAGGCAGATTAAACTTAAAAATCTACTGACAGTTTGAAACATTTTAAGAAATATTTGCTGTTTTTTGTTTTTGCAGTCGTCTGTCTGATCCACTCATGCAAGTATCAGAATTCAGATCATAGTACGAGCAGAAGCTATATTGACTCCTGTGGCAGGATTGTCGATATACCCGACACACTAAAGTCTGTTATAGCGTTAAAATCGGGAGCCCTGAGGCTTCTCTGCTATATGGATCTGGAGGAGAGGGTCCGTTATGTTGAGGGTAATGAAAAAAGAAGATCGGTCCCTTATCTTTTCGCCAATCCTGAACTGCAAGAGCTTCCTGTAATAGGGACTGGTAACAATCATGATCCTGAAATGCTGGCTGCCAGCAGTGCCGATCTCATTGTAGTTACATTTATGACATGCGGTGAAGCAGATAAGTTACAGGCTGTTACGAAAAAGCCGGTTTTTGTATTAGATTATGGAAACCTGGGTGAGGGTAAAGAGCATCTTTATAACAGCCTGTCTCTTCTGGGAGAAATATTCAACAGAAAAGGCAGAGCCGATAGTGTAATAAATTATTTTGAATCAACAATAACTGAGATCAGATCCAGGACAGGCGTCTCCGATAAATCCGTTGTTACTGCATATATAGGAGGTGTTGCATTCAGCGGATCACATGGGATCACATCAACGGTGCCTGATTATCCGCCTTTTAAAATTGCATCTGTCGCTAACGTTGCAGAATCAATGACAGAAATCCTGGATAATGCGGGAGCAAGTCAGAGTAACACCGTTTTTATTGTGGATACGGAACAGCTTATTAAGTGGAATCCCGAATACATATTTCTTGATGCAGCAGGTAAAGTGCTATGGCAGAACGAGATTGACAGACCTGTTCTCTCAAGGACACTGAATGCATTGCAAAATCTGAAGGCATATACACTTCTGCCATATAACTGGTATTCTATAAATTACGAGAATCTACTCTGCAATGCCTGGTTTGTAGGGAAAACAATTCACCCTGAAGCTTTCCTCGATATCGACCCGGAGATGAAATGCCGCGAAATATATAGTTTTATCCTGGGTAGTGATATCTATGATGATATGAAAGATATGTACAATCCATTCAGACCTTCAATATAAACCGGGCAAGTGATGAAGGAAGCTGAGATCCTCAGGAAATATAATAGTCATACACGGCTGAGAATCAAATATATCTGGTTTGCCTTTTCTCTTATACTTATCCTGTCGGTCACCGGGATCATCCTGGGTCCAAGCAACATCACAGTCAATGATCTGTTTAAACTAATATCAGGAACCGGAAACGAGACATACAATCATATTATTCTGAATCTTCGTCTGCCAAGGATCCTTGCCGCCGTCCTGAGCGGTATAGCCCTTGCTGTTTCGGGAGTGGTAATGCAAAGTATCCTGAGAAATCCCCTTGGATCTCCCTTTACCCTTGGTATCTCCAGTGCCGCCGCTTTTGGTGCTGCATTTGCAGTTATAATACTTGGAGCCGGGAACACTTACAGCAGCAGTTCGGATTCGGTGATAATAGATAATCCGTATATTATTACTGTTTCTGCTTTCTTCTGGTCTCTCGTTGCCAGCTTCCTTATCCTGCTGGTGGCACGTACAAGAGGCGCCACACCTGAGAACATGATACTGACAGGTATTATCGCCGGTTCATTGTTTACAGCGCTTACTACGGGTCTGCAGTATATCGCAGATGATATCCAGCTCTCGGCGATAATCTTCTGGACTTTCGGCGATCTGTCCAAGGGGGGCTGGAGAGAACTGCTTATCCAGTCGGTTATAGTAATCCCCTCAATGGCATATTTTTTTCTCAACAGATCAAATTACAATGCCCTCGATTCAGGTGATGAATCTGCCCTGAGCCTGGGTACAAATACGCAGAGGCTCAGAATGAACGGAATGATTGTTGCTTCTCTCACAACAGCTGCGGTCGTTTCATTTTATGGGATTATCGCTTTTGTAGGGCTGGTGGTTCCGCATATAGTACGGCGTCTGACGGGCAGTAACGAAAGATTTCTGATACCGGGTGCCGCCCTTACAGGTGCCGCATTTCTGCTTGCATGCGATATTATAGCACGTACAGTCATAAGCCCGATGGTAATGCCTGTGGGAATTCTGACGTCAATTATAGGAGCACCGCTTTTCATTTTTCTGCTCATACGGGGAATTGGTTCATCTCAATGGAAATGACAGAGCTTCAGGATATATTCTTTTCATATAACAGCACACCGGTGATAAATGGCATTTCGCACCGGTTTGAAAAAGGCTCATTTACAGCAATCCTGGGACCCAATGGGTCGGGAAAGACCACCCTTATCAGGCTGATCAATCGTATTCTGAAACCGCGGTCAGGAGAGGTCCTCCTGAATGGCAAACCCATCAGCAAAATGAATGCCAGGCAGATAGCCAGGTTAGTCGGATACGTGCCCCAGTTCCAGAGCAATATTTTTCCCGCAACTGTATTCGATACAGTGCTTCTTGGCAGGAATCCCCATATCAGATGGAACCCGGGAGAAAAAGACAAGATAATCACATCAGAGATACTTGTCAGACTCCATCTTGATGACATTGCCCTGAAAAACATAAATCAACTCAGCGGGGGGCAGAGGCAGAGGGTTTTCATTGCCAGGGCACTCGCCCAACAGCCTTCATTAATCCTTCTGGATGAGCCCACTGCCAATCTCGACATCAGGTACCAGCATGAAGTATTTGAACTGCTGTCAGGCCTGAGTTATACCGGAATTACGATCATTATGGCAATTCACGACCTTAACCAGGCACTCAACCACTGCCATGAATTCCTTATTCTGGATAATGGCACGATTGCGGCAAAGGGTGACAAGGGAGTCTTTAACGAAAAACAACTGGAAGAAATATACAAAGTGAAAGTAAGGATCTTCAGGGAGAAAGATCATACTTATATTCTTCCGGGATAATAATTAAAGTTATGCAGATTGAGATTATCGGTTACGTAAGGAACAAATGGGATGAGGCCGGTCCCGGTCAGGCAGACCTTATTAAGGAAGAGATTTCCCTGATTGAATTACTCGATAATTACAGCGATGGCCTTTTCAAAATTGAAAAATTCAGTGAGATTAACATCCTTTTCTATTTTCATAAATCAGAAGGATACGAGTTGCAAACCCACACCCGTTCCGGAGAATTCCGGGGGGTCTTTGCTTCCTGCTCACCCTTCCGTCCAAGCCTCATCGGTTTAACGACTGTGAAATTAATTGAGCGCAAAAATAATATTCTCAAAGTAAAGGGGCTTGATGCAATAAACGGCACTCCCGTCCTTGACATCAAACCGGTGATAACGCCTGAGGGCTGAGGGCTGGGAGATGAAGTCTGAGGTATGAAGGAAAATTTAATTAAAAGCATCCTATTATTTTTAAATGAACAAATGTTCTTTTAAATTTACGAAGGAAAAAATATGATTTATGAAAAACTGGAGCAGGCTTAAACCAAAAATCAATCTGGTAATTGATGGCATAATGTTTATTGTTATCATGGCTGTTGCAGGTCTGGGATTTCTGATGAAGTGGGTTCTTCTTCCCGGGCACAGGATCAATGAGGTGTATGGGACCAATACAGATCTTTTATTCTGGGGGCTGGATCGTCATCAGTGGGGTGCTATTCATTTGTATCTGGCACTCTTGCTCGTTTTCCTGCTTGTTTTACATATAGTGCTTCACTGGGATATGATAGTGTGCATATTCAGGCAGATGATCCCGTCCGGAACAGTGAGGTCGGTTATAGCGGTTGTGCTCGGCGCTGCCGGTCTTTTACTTGCTCTTTCACCGCTTAATATAAATCCTGAAATTGTGACTTTGGAAAGAAGTTACCGGAACCGGGTACCGGAACGGTCCGTTATTGAGACCCGCATCTCCGATCCGGCAAAATCTGATGAAGTATCAGAGGGACCTCTCTTATCGACAGAGCCTAAGGCACAGCAGCTTCCTGAGATATCTGCAACACGTTCACAGGAAGCTCAAACAACCGGCAGCGAGCCTGACCGACTACATGCTTACCAGACAGATATCGACGGCACTATGACACTTAGTGAGATTTCAGCAAGATACAATATAAGTGTCAGTGAACTGGCAAAAGTGATAAATGTGCCTGCGCAATATGCAAACGAACGTCTTGGAAGGCTGAAAAGAATGTATGGGTTTGAAATGGATGATCTGAGGGAGTTTGTAAGTGCCGGCAGGGAAAATAAATGATCAGCCTGGTGAGTTCACCTGGCAATATAAATTAACCGGCATTTATAGTTATTCTTTCACCGGTCAGATATCCGGTCATGTTTCATTTATTTTGATTTCGGATGTAATTTGCATAACCTTATTATAAACTGCTGATACTCCGCAATACTTCTCCTCCGAGAGGCTTATTGCTTTCTGTAATTTATCTAACGGCAGGTTCTTACCGGTAAACTCATAAATCACATGCATTTTATTAAAATATCTTGGATGTTCTCCTGTAAGTTCCCCTTCAACACTGACTTTAAATCCCTCTATATCAACACGCATTTTCTTCAGGATCGAAATAACATCCATGCCTGTGCACCCTCCAAGTGCAACCAGCATCAAAGGTTTAGGCGGAGCTCCCCTTTTCCCGCCTCCGACATTTGGTTCTGCATCGAGCATGATTTTGTTCCCTTTAACATCTGCCTCAAAGGCCATATTGCTAACCCATTCTACTGTTACTTTTTCCTTGTCTGACATAAAACATTAGTTTTAGAGCTTTTAATTTATTTATCTTCAGAATGTAAGAATATCGCCGGTTTTTACCTGCCTTATACCAAAGCTTTCATAGAATGCTGATAAAGCCGGCAGTTCTGTGCAATGTGATGGTAATACATACTTTACATTATTCTCCCTTAAATATTTTATAGTCTCCTTTGTCTGGTGGTTTATTTCTTTGAGGTGAAAGCCTCCCATAATTCCATATAGTCTATCCACACCGGTAATGCTCCTTGCATGCTCCATAGTATTCACCACACCTGCATGTCCGCAACCTGTTACAATAAAAAGTCCTTCCGGTAATATCATGACCAGAGCGCTGTCATCCATAATAAAATCAGGAGTACCATCTTCAAATGCAAAGCTGGTTTCAACAGATTCGAAACCTGTGAGCCTTGGTATTTCTCCAGCGAACAATATCCTGTCGGAAATAGTGTATGGTTTTGCAGCAGTTATAAGATCAAACCCGGAGGATAATTCGCTCCTCGAATTCTTCAATCCTATATTGGTCTTGTCCTTTGACCGGTAACGATTTACAAAGCATCCCGGGTGGCATAAAAGCTTTCCTCCTGAGATATAGCTGAGACCATTCCCATGGTCAAAATGACCGTGACTCAGGATAATGGTATCAATATCTCTCAAACTTACATCCATTATCCCGGCATTTTTGATAAAAACATCACTCTGTCCGGTATCAAACAGGATTCTTCTGTTGTCAAATTCAATCAG
>Ga0334882_1001569_pt1 | contig 26740 bp, 20 predicted proteins | sample GraSluR1_MG_5_FD_207226 | JGI IMG/M metagenome (GOLD analysis project Ga0334882, IMG submission 207226) | Sludge microbial communities from methane-producing bioreactor in Wageningen University, Netherlands - Granular Sludge_15_04-R1 | ecosystem: Engineered > Bioreactor > Anaerobic >...
CCCGGACGCAGGCCGGCGGCCGTACCGGGCGCGTGGCCACCCGGAAGGCTTCCCGCACGGCCACGCGGGGCACCCACAAGGCCGGCCGGGGCACCCGGCAGGACGTCCGGTCGGCGACGACGGAGACGAAGTCCGGCCTTGCCTCTTGAGCCCATGGATGCCAGTGCCCTGACCACCGAGGGATTCTGGGCGGCCCCGAAGCTGCGGCACGCCCTGGACCGCGAGGTCGTCATCCCCGGGTCGAAGTCGGCGACCGCGCGGGCCCTGGTGGTGGCTGCGCTCTCCGACGGGCCCTCCACCATCACCGGCGGTCTGGATGCCCGCGACACCCAGCTGATGCGCGATGCGCTGCGGGCCCTCGGGGTGCGGATCCACACCAGCTTCCTCGGCGCCGCCGGGGACGATGTGGCCTTCGGCGCCCCGGGCGCCCAGCAGTCGCGTCCGCTCACCTCCGCGGTGTGGTGTGTCCGGCCGCCTCGCCGGTTCGTCAGCACCGGCGACATCGACTGCGGCCTGGCCGGGACGGTGGCCCGCTTCGTCCTGCCGATCGCCGCGATGGCCGAGGGACGGACCTACCTCCACGGCGACGAGGGGATGTCCGCTCGGCCGATCCGCCCGCTGCTGGACGCGCTGGTCGACCTCGGTGCCCGGATCCCCGACGATGCGGTGGCGATCCCGCTCACCCTCACCGGCCGCCCGGACCTGCCCGGCGGGCCGGCGATCATCGACTCCAGCGCCTCCAGCCAATTCGTCTCCGGGCTGCTGCTGAGCGCTGCCCGGTTCCGCGACGGACTCGACCTGCGTCACGAGGGCGCGACGCTCCCCTCGCTCCCACACATCCAGATGACCGTCGACATCCTGCGTGATCACGGCGTACGGGTGGACCAGCCGGAGCCGACCCGGTGGATCGTCACGCCGGGCCCGATCCGGGCCGGCGACATCGCGATCGAGCCGGATCTGTCCACCGCCGCACCCTTCCTCGCCGCCGCGGTGCTCACCGACGGCACCGTCCGCATCCCGCACTGGCCGTTGGAGACCAACCAGCCGGGCGCGCTGCTGCTCCCGCTGCTGGAGCAGCTCGGTGCACGGGTACAGCTGGAGCCGGCGACCGACGGCCGCACCGGCACCCTGTCCGTCACCGGCCCGGGGCACTGGGACCTCGACGGCTTCGACATCGACCTCTCCGACGCCAGCGAGCTCACCCCGGTGGTGGCCGCCATCGGCGCGCTCGCCAACGGGCCCAGCCGGATCCGCGGGGTCGGGCACATCCGCGGTCACGAGACCGATCGGCTGGCCGCCCTGGAGGCCGACTTCCGGGCCCTCGGCGCCGACGTCGACCAGACCGAGGACGGCCTGGCCCTCCGGCCGGCGGTGCTGCACGGCGGCCCCTGGGGGGCGTACGCCGACCATCGGCTCGCCCAGGCCGGGGCGCTGCTCGGCCTGGTGGTGTCCGGGGTGATGATCGACGACATCGGCTGCACCTCGAAGACGATGCCGAGTTTCCCTTCCGCCTGGTGGTCGCTGGCGACCGGGAGCGGCCGGTGACCCCGCGGTACGGGATCCGGGCCGACGACCACGAGGGCTTCGACCGTCCCGGCCGGGGCAGCCGGCCGCGGACCAAGGACCGGCCGGACTATTCCGTCAAGCCGGTCGGCCGGGTGATCGGCATCGACCGCGGCCGCTATGCCTGCATCCTGGAGGGCCGGGTACCCTCCCCCGAGGCCCGGGTAGTGGCCACCAAGGCTCGGGCGCTGGGCCGCAAGGGCGTCATCGTCGGCGACCGGGTCCATCTGGACGGCGACGTCTCCGGCGAGGAGGGCACCCTGGCCCGGATCGTCGAGGTGCTGGAGCGGACCAGTGTGCTGCGCCGCACTGCGGACGACGACGATCCGTACGAACGACCGATCGTCGCCAACGCCGACCAGCTGGTGATCGTCACCGCGCTGGCCGATCCGCCGCCCCGGACCGGGATGATCGACCGCATCCTGGTCGCCGGGTACGACGCCGGGATCCGGCCGCTGCTGTGCCTGACCAAGGCCGACCTGGCCTCCCCCGCGGAGCTGCGCGCGGCGTACGAGCCGCTCGGGGTGCCCGTCGTGGTGATCGACCCGGACGCCTCCTTGGCGCCGCTGCAGGCCGAACTGGCCGGCCACACCAGCGTCCTGGTCGGTCACTCCGGGGTGGGCAAGTCCACCCTGGTCAACCGGTTGATCCCGGAGGCGGACCGGCAGACCGGCCAGGTGAACGCGGTGACCGGCCGGGGCCGGCACACTTCCACCTCGGCCGTCGCCCTGGAACTGCCCGACGGCGCGGGATGGGTGATCGACACCCCCGGCGTACGCTCCTTCGGCCTGTCCCACGTCCGCCCCGCGTCGATCATCGAGGCCTTCCCCGACCTGGCCGGGCACACCCTCGACTGCCCCCGCGGCTGCACCCACGAGGCCGGCGCCCCCGGCTGCGGCCTGGATGCGGCGGTCGCTGCCGAGTCGGTGTCGGAGGTCCGGGTGGCCTCCTACCGGCGGATGCTGGCCCACCGGAACGACCGGGGCTGACCACCCGGCCGGGGCTGACCGTCGCCGACGCCCGGGGACCGGCGGCCGATACGCTGGCCCCATGAGCGCGACCTCCTCCCCGGCCTTCCCCGTCAACGACGACCTGGGGGTGGCGCTGTTGCTGGCCGATGCCGCGGACACCATCTCGCTGGCCCGGTTCCTCGCCCTCGATCTCGAGGTCTCCACCAAGCCCGACCTGACCCCGGTCAGCGATGCGGACCTGGCGGTGGAGGACGAGCTGCGCGAGCTGCTGGCGGGGCTGCGACCGGCGGACGCGGTCCACGGGGAGGAACGGGCGGACACCGGCCACGCGCGGCGGCGCTGGATCATCGACCCGATCGACGGCACCAAGAACTATGTCCGCGGGGTGCCGGTGTGGGCCACCCTGATCGCCCTGATGGACGGCCCGGACGTGGTCACCGCCACGGTCAGCGCTCCCGCCCTCGGCCGACGGTGGTGGGCGGCCCGCGGTGACGGCGCCTGGACCCGGGTGCTCGGCCGGCACGCGGCGCCCTGCCGGGTCTCCACCGTCGCGGACCTGCGGGACGCCTCACTGTCGTTCTCGTCGCTGTCCGGGTGGTTCGACCTCGGCCGGGGCGACCGGTTCGTGCAGCTGACCCGGGACATCTGGCGGACCCGCGGGTTCGGCGACTTCTGGTCCTACATGCTGGTCGCCGAGGGCGCGGTCGACGTGGCCACCGAGCCCGACCTGGAGTTGCACGACATGGCCGCCTGCAGCCTGATCGTCACCGAGGCCGGCGGCCGGTTCAGCAATCTCGACGGACACGACGGCCCGGTCGGCCGCAGCGCCGTCGCGTCCAACGGGCTGCTCCACGCCGCGGTGCTCGACCGGCTCGGCCGGTAGGCCACCTGGCGGGACGGGTGACGGGCCCGCCCCGGCAGGTGGCCGAGCGACCGATCAGCCGATGGTGGCCAGCCGGATCGTCTCCGGCATGTCCAGCAGTGCCTCGATCAGGTCGCGGTCCAACGCGGTCAGCGTGTCGGTCACCACGTAGCCGAGCTCACCGCGGGTGGACAGCTGCTGGCGCTCGATGTTCACGCCGTGCTCGCCGAGCACGCCGTTGACCTTGGCGAGCACACCGGGGACGTTCTTGTGCAGGTGCAGCAGGCGGGCGTGGTCGACGTGGCTGTCGAGGTGCAGCTCCGGCATGTTGACCGACATGTTCGTCGAGCCCGAGCGGACGTAGTCGAGCAGCTTGCCGGAGACGAAGTGACCGATGTCCTCCTGGGCCTCCTGGGTCGATCCACCGACATGCGGGGTGAGGATGACGTTGGGGATGCCCTGCAGCACCGAGGTGAACGGCTCGCCGTTCTTCTTCGGCTCCTCGGGGAAGACGTCGACCGCCGCGCCGGCGATGTGGCCGGACAGCAGGTTGTCGCGCAGCGCGTCGAGGTCGACGACGAAGCCGCGGCACAGGTTGAGGAACAGCGCCCGGTCCCGCATCATCGCGAACTCCTCGGCGCCGAAGAGGTTGACGTTCTCCTCGCGACCGTCGACGTGCAGGCTGACCACCTCGGCGGTCTCCAGCAGCTGCTGCAGCGACGAGCACTTGTGCGCGTTGCCCAGGGCCAGCCGGTCGGCGATGTCGTAGAAGTACACCTGCATGCCCATCGCCTCGGCGATGACCGACAGCTGGGAGCCGATGTTGCCGTAGCCGACGATGCCGAGCTTGCGGCCGCGGATCTCGTGCGAGCCCTTCGCCGACTTCTTCCATTCCCCCCGGTGCAGCTCGCTGCTGCGATCGGTGAGGTGGCGAGCCATGCCGATGATCTCGGCGATGGCCAGCTCGACGACCGAGCGGGTGTTCGAGTACGGCGCGTTGAACACCGCGGTGGCGGTGTCGGTCGCGGCCTTCAGATCGATCTGGTTGGTGCCGATGCAGAACGCACCGACCGCCATCAGGTCCGGCCGCGCCTCGAGGATCCGACGGGTCACCTGGGTCTTGGAACGGATGCCGAGCAGGTCGACGCCGTCCAGCGCGGCGATCAGCTCCTCCTCGTCCATCGCGCCCTTCTCGTGCCGGACGTCCATCCCGAACGCCTCGAGGGCCTGGACCGCTGACTGGTGGATGTTCTCCAGAAGAAGTGCCTTCACGGTCACGGAGTCTAGGAGGATGCCACGCGGAACACGACCCATCGGCCATATCAGAACAGTATGACCTGGTTGACAAGGGAAAATACCGGGATCGGCGGAATCACTCCGGCAGTCGCGGGACGGCGGCCAGCAACGCGCGGGTGTACGGGTGGCGCGGGGCGGCCCAGATCCGCTCGGCCGGGCCCTCCTCCACCACCCGGCCCGCGGTCATCACCACGACCCGCTCGCACAGGTGCCGGACGACGGCCAGGTCGTGGCTGACGAACACCAGGGTCAGTCCCTCGGCAGCCACCAGGTCACCGATCAGGTTGAGCACCTGGGCGCGGACCGACACATCCAGCGCGGACACCGGTTCGTCGGCGATCAGCACCTCGGGCCGGGGCGCCAGCGCCCGGGCCAGCGCGATCCGCTGCCGCTGGCCGCCGCTGAACTCGTGCGGGAACCGCCCGGCAGCGGCGGGGTCGAGACCGACCTGGCGCATCACCTGGGCGAGCCGGGCACGACGGTCGACGGGCACCGTGTCCCGGCCGCGGACCCGTCGGGACCGGAGCGGCTCGGTGATGCTGGCCGCCACGGTCATCCGCGGGTCCAGGGACGTCCGGGGGTCCTGGAAGACCATCTGCACCGCGGCCCGCAGGAAGCCGAGTCGTCGCTCGGGCCGGTCGGTCAGCTCGGTGCCGCGGAAGGTGATGCTGCCGCTGGTCGGCCGGTCGAGGGCCGCCATCATCCGGATCAGGGTGGACTTCCCCGACCCCGACTCCCCCACGATGCCGAGCCGCTCGCCGCGGCGTACGTCCAGCGTGATGTGGTCGACGGCCGGCCGTTCGGCCCGGTCGTAGCGCCGGACCACCTCGGTCACCCGGTAGAGCGGCTCCGCGTCCCCGGCGGCTGCGGAGGTCATGGCGTCCCTCCCGGCCGGCCCGGCACCCGGGCGCAGTGCTCCCAGCTGTCCGGCACGGCGGCCAGTCCGGCGATCGGCGCGGTGCGATCGAAGTGGTCGGCGACCGTGGGGAGCCGGGCCCCGGGCGCGACCCGGTCGAAGCGCCCGGTGGCGACCAGGCCGCGGGTGTAGGGGTGCCACGGGTCCGCCAGCACCTCCGGCAGCGGTCCGGCCTCGACCAGGTATCCGTCGACCATCACCATCACCACGTCGACGACCCGGGCCAGCACGGCAAGATCGTGGGTGATGAACAGCGTCGCGGCGCCGCGCTCGGCGAACTGCCGGCCGAGCACCCCGAGCACCGCCGCCTGGGCAGTCACGTCGAGCGCTGTGGTCGGCTCGTCGCAGATCGTCAGCACCGGGTCGTTGACCAGTGCCATCGCGATCAGCGCCCGTTGGCGCTGCCCGCCGGACAGTTGGTGGGGATAGCTGTCGGCGATCCGCTCCACCTCCGGCAGCGCGACCGTACGCAGCATCTCCCGCACCCGGGCCCGGGTGTCGCCGCCCCGGTGGCCGTGCAGGGCGACCAGCTCGCCGAGTTGCCGCCCGATCTTCATCGTCGGGTCGAGGGCGGTCATCGGCTCCTGGAAGATCATGCTGTACGTGTCCCCCCGCAGCCGGGAGAGCCGCTTGTCGCTCGCCGTGGTGACCTCCAGCATCGCCTGCTCGCCGTTGCCGGCGGCCGGCGCATCGCGGCCGGACACCGGGACGGCGAGCCGGATGCTGCCGCCGACCCGGGCGGTCTCCGGCAACAGTCCGAGCAGCGCCAGCCCGGTGACGGACTTGCCGGAGCCGGACTCCCCGATCAGGCCGACCCGCTGCCCGGGGGCGATGCTGAACGTCAGCCCGTGCACCACCTCCCGATGGCGACGGCCGAAGGCGATCCGCAGGTCGTGTACCCGCACCAGCGCGTCGGTCCTCAGGGCGCCGGTCATCGTACGGTCTCCCGCAGCCGGGGATCCAGCAGGTCGCGCAGGCCGTCGCCGAGCAGGTTGAAGCCGAGCACCGCCAGGCCGATCGCCAGCCCCGGCCAGACCGCCAGCATCGGGGCGGTGTAGAGGTAGGCCTGTGCCTCGTTGAGCATCCGGCCCCAGGTCGGGGTGGGCAGCGGGGTCGACAGGCCGAGGTAGCTCAACGCCGCCTCGGAGAGGATCGACATGCCGAAGGCCATCGACGCCTGCACGGCCACCACCGGGGCGATGTTCGGCAGCACGTGGCGGCCCGCGATGCCGGCCGGCCCGGTGCCGGCACCGCGGGCCGCCAGGACGAAGTCCGACACCATCACCTGGAGTGTCGCGGCCCGGGCGACCCGGACGAACGGCGGGATGTTGGCCACCCCGATCGCCACCATCGCGGTGCCGGTGGAGCCGCCGAACACCGCCGCCAGCATGATCGCCAACAACATTGCCGGGAAGGCGTAGAGGATGTCGTTGGCCCGCATCACCAGGCCGGACACCCAGCCGGTGCGGCGTTCCGTCTGCCGGGCGGCACCGGAGCCGGCGCCCGCCAGGATGCCCAGCGGAACCCCGACGACGGCGGCGATCGCAACGGCGACGACGCCGACCGCCGCGGCGATCCGGGCGCCGACCATGATCCGGGACAGGATGTCGATGCCGTAGCCGTCGGTGCCCAACCAGTGCTGCGGCCCCGGCGGCAGCAGCAGCGCACCGGGGACCACTGCCACCGGATCGTACGGGGTGGCGAACAGCGAGAGCAGAGCGGTGAGCAGCGTGCCGGCGACCAGCACCGCCCCGGCGACCAGCGCGGCGCGCTTCATCCGCGGCCCCTCCGCTCGGCGCGCAGACGGGGGTCGAGCAGGGCGTAGGACAGGTCGACCAGGGCGTTGATCGTCAGCACCGCGAGGACGAGGAGCAGGACGATGCCCTGCACCACCATCAGGTCGCGCTGGGCCACCGCGTCGAGCAGCAGCCGGCCGAGCCCGGGCAGCGCGAAGACCGATTCGATGATGATCGCCCCGGCCAGCAGGGTCGCCAGCTGCAGACCGATCACCGTCACCACCGGCAGCGAGATGTTCCGCAGCCCGTGCCGGAGCAGGGCCGGCACCGTACGCCACCCGCCGGCCCGGGCGGTCCGGTAGTAGTTCTCCTTGAGCACCTCGATCGTCGCGGAGCGGACGTAGCGGGTGAGCACCGAGGCCTGGACGAGGGCGAGGGCGGCGACCGGGAGGACCAGGTGCGCGGCCCAGCCGCCGACCCCGGCGGAGAGCGGGACGTAGCCGTTGGCGGGCAGCCAGCCGAGTCGGACGGCGAACAGCAGGGTGGCGAGGATGCCGAGCCAGAAGCCGGGCACCGCCAGGCCGACCTGGGAGAGGGCGGACACCGCGAAGCCGTCGGCGTGCCGGCGGCGGACGGCGGCCCACATCCCGGTCGGCACCGCGAGCAGCACGGCGAGCAGCATCGCCAGCCCGACCAGCCAGCCGGTCACCCCGAGCCGCGGGATCACCTGCCCCAGCACCGGCTCGCCGGTGAGGTAGGACCGGCCCAGGTCGCCGTGCAGCAGCCCGCCCAGCCAGGACAGGTAGCGCACCGGCCAGGGCCGGTCGAGGCCGAAGTCGTGCTCGAGCCGGGCCACCGCCTCCGGGGTGGCCTGGACGCCGAGCACCACCTGGGCGACATTGCCGGGCAGTGCGGAGCCGACCCAGAACACCAGCACCGAGGCGACCAGGACGCTGGCCAGGAAGACCGCCAGCCGCCGCGCCAGCCGCAGCGGCAGAGCCGGCGACCGCACCGACGACACCCGTTAGCTCCCCACTGCGGCCCGGGTCACGTCGAAGCTCAGCGACGTGGCGTTGGCGTTGAGGCCGGTGACCTGCGGGGAGGTGACGACGAGGTTGGGCAACAGGAACAGCCAGTCGGCGGCTGCGTCGTCGGAGAGCAGCTTCGCCGCGGCCCGCTGGTCGTCGATGTACTCCTGGGCGGTCCCGGCGTCGGCGGCGGCCATCAGCGTCCGGAACTGCTCGGAGTCGTAGTGCCAGTAGTACGACGGGTCGGCGAAGTTGACCAGGTCACGCGGTTCGACGTGCGCCACGATGGTCAGGTCGTAGTCACTCTGCCGCATCACCACATCGATCCACCGGGCGGGGAACTCCAGTTCGTCGATCACCACGGTGATCCCGACGGCGGCCAGCTGGCTCTGCACGAACTGGCCGGCGCCCTTGGCGTACGCCAGGGTGGGCAGTCGCAGCCGCAGGGTGAGGCCCTTGGCGTAGCCGGCCTCCGTCAGCAGCTCCTTCGCCTTGGCCGGATCGTACGGGTAAGCGCCGGACAGGTCCTGGTACCAGGGGTCGGTCGGCGGCACCATCGAGCCGATCAGCGTCCCCTTGCCGTTCCAGACCGAGTCGAGCAGGGCCTTGCGGTCGATGGCGTAGCTGATCGCCTGGCGCACCCGCTTGTCCTTCAGCGCGGGGTTGAGGTTGTTCATCCCGAGCACCACCTCGCCGTTGGTGGTGCCCTGCATCACCGTGTACTTCGTGGTGTCGGAAAAGCGGTCCAGTGCCTGCGGCGCCTGCACGTTGGAGATCACGTTGAGGTCACCGGACAGCATCGCGGCGTTCATCGCAGTGGCGTCGGTGAAGTAGCGGAAGGTGACGGTGTCCGGACGGGCCCGGGTGCCCCAGTACCGGTCGTTGCGCACCAGCTCGATCTGGGACCCCTTGGTCCAGGCCTTCAGGGCATACGGTCCGGAGCCGGCGGGCGTGGTCGCGAAGTCCGCCCCGGAACCGGAGTCGAAGACGATCCCCGCGGTGGAGCTCATGTTCCACAGCCAGCTGTTCGACGGGCGCTTCAGGGTGACCACCGCGGTGTGGTCGTCCGGCGTGGCGACGTTGTCCACCACCGACATCTGGGTCTTCAGCACGGTGCTGGTCTCGGCGCTGAGGATCCGCTCGATGCTCCACTTCACGTCGGCCGCGGTGAGCGGGCGACCGGAGGCGAAGCTCGCCCCCGGCTCCAGGTGGAAGGTGTAGGTCCGCCGGTCCGGGCTCACCGTCCACTCCTTGGCCAGCAGGCCCTGCAGCTGACCGGTGCTGTCGACCTTCACCAGGGTCTCGTAGACGTTGTAGAGCAGCACCTGCGGGATGGCGGCGGCGTTGTTCATCGTCGGGTCGAGGGTGGGCGGTTCAGCGGTGGCGCCGATCACCAGGGTGTTCACGGGCAGATGACTCCCCGAGGAACGGGCGCCCTGCCCCGAGCAGCCGGCCAGCAGCATCGCCAGCCCGGTCACCCAGGCCACCACAATCCCCAGTCGACGACGCATGCCCACCTCAACCCTCCGGTCCCGACCTCCGATGTCCGAGAGACATCCTCCCACGTGTCACCCGGCCGGCCGTCGCACCTCGGGAACGAGATCGGCGTACGCCGGCCAGAGCCCGGCCGTGGTGGCGGCGAGCAGCGCCACCAGGCAGGCCTCCTCGACCACGTCGGCGGCCGCCGTGAGCAGCAGATCGAACAGTCGTCTCGGGTCGGTGGCGGGGCCGGTGGCGGGGTCGACCGGCACCCGGCCGGAGGCCAGACAGAACATCGTGTCTCCGTCGAACATCCGATGCACCGGCCGGACGGCGCGGGCCAGCCCGTCGTGGGCCACCTGGGCCACCTTCGTCGCCTGGTCCCGGTCCAGCGTCGCGTCGGTGAGCACCGTCGCGATGGTGGTGTTGAGCGGCAGGGTCGGCACCCAGTGGAGGGCCTCGGCGATCGCCGCCCGCTGGTCCGCGGTGGGGGCGGGCAGCGACCCGAGAGTGTCCGCCCAGGGCCGGCCGGTGCGTTCGTCCACCGCCGGGCCCGAGGCGTTGAGCACCAACGCGGCGCCGATCCGGAACGGCCCGGCGATCCGCTCCGCATAGCCGAATCCGCCGCGCAGACCGCCGCAGACCGCTCCGGTGCCGGCACCGACCGAGCCGACCGGGGGCAGCTCGCCCGATCCGAGGTCGGCCCGGAAGGCGGCGTCCAGCGCCCGTGACCCGAAGCTGGCGTCAGGCCGATGAGCGCTCACCCCACCGCGGCCGAGATCGAAGATGACCGCGGCGGGCACGATCGGCACCACCGCGGCCGGCGGATCGGCCGGGGGCGCCGGCACCGGGAAGCCGATCCCGCGCTCCTCCAGACCCGCCATCGCCCCGTCAGCGGCGGCCAGCCCGTACGCACTGCCTCCGGTGAGGACCACCGCATGGATGTCATGGACCATCGCGGTGGGCCGGAGCAGATCCGTCTCCCGGGTCCCGGGACCGCCACCGCGGACGTCGACGCCGGCGGTGGCGCCGTCGCGGGCCAGGACGACCGTCGTCCCGGTCAGCCAGCCGTCACCACGGGCATCGTGATGGCCGATGGAGAAGCCTTCGATCATGGGTCCACGGTAGTTCCGGGAGGCCGGGATCACCCGATTTGCATTGCCGGCAGATCGGGTCTAGAGTTCTGACTCGTTGCCGACGCGGGGTGGAGCAGCTCGGTAGCTCGCTGGGCTCATAACCCAGAGGTCGCAGGTTCAAATCCTGCCCCCGCCACGATGGGATGTCTCAGGACATCGGAATGGCTCGAACCTATGTTGTGTAGGTTCGAGCCATTCGTCGTTTCGACATCTCGATCCCGTTCGTACGCGTCACTTCGGCAGAGCCCCACTCCCGCCCACGTCCTCGCAGTCCAGTTCCAGGCGATCGCGCGGCCGGAGACCTCGAGTCCTCGTCCGACGCGGTCAGGCACGGACCCCGCCGCGGGAGGATGGAGGGGTGAACGCCGGCATCCCTCCCCTGCGCATCATCGGCCACACGCTCTGGCTCGGGCCATTGCTGGCCGTGGTGGAGCCTGCGCTGTTCATCATGGTGGCGTCGCTGACAGCTTCGACGGGACCGGACGGTGGCGTCCTCGGGTCACTGGCCATGCTGGCCTCGGTCGCGATCATGGCCGGCCCGTTCTGGGTACCGCCGCTGATGGCCGCCTCGGCACTCGTCGGGCTCGCCTTCTCGGCGCTGATCGGGTTGGCGGGCCGGGCGGAACGGGCCGCTCCACCCCGGACCGTCGTGGCGTTCCGGGTGGTCCTCGGCCTGGCGGTCGTCGCCGGGGTCGCGGCGTTCTTCGTGGAATTTCGACAGGGCTGGCCGGCGGCGTTCGTGCTCGGCTGGGCCGTACCCACCGGAGGCCTGGCGCTACTGCTGGCCGGGCGCCCCCACCGGCCCCCCGGGCCGTCCCCGACCGGACGTAGAGCGAGCTGGTGGGGGTTGGCCGGCCTGGAAGCGGGGGCGTTCTGCGGGGTCGGGATGGCGATCCTGTGGTTCTCCGCCTCGTCGTACGACCCGGAAGAGGACTGTGCCCGCACGCTCGGGGTCGGTGCCGATCAGGTGGTGGTCGGCCAGACCGCCTTCCCACCCCAGTCGTGGTGCCTGAGCGGTGACATCGCCCGGCCCCAGCTGCCCATCTGGTCGGGGCCGGTGCTGGTCGCCGGCCTGACCGTCACCGCGGTCTGCCTGCTGATGGCGTGGTACTGGCTGTTGCCCAGCCGAGGGGCCCGGCGGATCACCGCGGTCGTCGCGGCGCTGCTGATCGTGGCGGGGACCAGCGGCGTCGTCGCAACCGCCCGGCCACGGCCACCGGCCGATGCGGTGCACGCGGCCCAGGAGGCGGTCCGCCACCATCTTGCCGCATCACCGCCGAGCCCGTCGCCGTCCCCCACGGCGTCCAAATCGACCATCACCGAGATCACCGCCCGGTTCACGACGATGAAGGGAGTGGCCGAGCAGACCGGCGGACCCGACCTGCTGTGGCCCCGGCCGGCAGCCATCTCCACAGCTTCCTGCACCGACAGTGCCGGAGCCACCGGACGATCCGTCAGCCTGACGGGGCGATTCACCACCCGCGACCCGGCGACCGCCACCGACAATGTCGACTTCGTGGCGATCACCCAGGCCAACGAGGATGTGGCGCAACGGATCGTCAACGCCTGGGCTGCGCGGGGGCTGACCGGAGAACCCTCGCCACTACACGGGGAGTGGGACGCCGGCCCACCGCAAGGAAGCGCGTTCACCGCCCATGTCGGATTCGACAACGGGATCGGCGACATCCTGGTCGCCGGCGAGTGCGCGACGGCGGACTGAGTGCGAGCTCGAACCGCAGACCGCAAACTGCAAACTGCAAACTGCAAACTGCAAACTGCAAACTGCAAACTGCAAACGGACGGTCCCCCGACAGCCCGCGGGATGTGGTGTGATGTCGGTCATGGCCCAGCCGTCCGTCCACCTCGACTACCCCGTCCACGAGCGTCGGCTCGACAACGGGCTGCGGGTGGTGGTGAGTCCGGATCACGCCACCCCGACGGTCGCGGTCAACCTGTGGTACGACGTCGGGTCCCGCCACGAGCGGCCGCACCGCACCGGACTGGCGCACCTGTTCGAGCACCTGATGTTCCAGGGGTCGGGGCACGTCGGGTCGGCGCAGCACATCGCGATCCTGGAGGCGGTCGGCGCCACCGCCAACGCCACCACCTCGTTCGACCGGACCAACTACTTCGAGAGCGGTCCGGTCGGCGTCCTCGACCTCGCCCTGTGGCTGGAGGCCGACCGGATGGGTACGCTGCTGTCCGCCCTCGACCAGGTCAACCTCGACAACCAGCGCGACGTCGTCAAGGAGGAGAAGCGGCAGCGCTACGACAACGTGCCGTACGGGGATGCGTTCCGTCACCTGTTGGCGCTGTCCTTCCCGGAACGGCACCCCTACGCCCACCCCACCATCGGCTCGATGGCGGACCTCGACGCGGCCCGCCTGGACGACGTCCGGATCTTCTTCCAGGCGCACTACCTGCCCGGCAACGCCGTGCTGTCGATCGTCGGGGATGTCACCCCGGACGAGGCCTGGCGGAAGGCCGACCATCACTTCTCCCCGATCGCTCCGCGGATCCTCGGCGAGCGGCCGGCCACCGGGCCGCTGCCGCCGCTCACCGGGGTGCCCCGGGTCGACCTCGAGCAGCCGGTGCCGGCGGACGCCGTCTACCTGAGCTGGCGGCTGCCGGCTCTCGACACCCGTGCGTACGACGCTCTCGCGCTGGCGATGGACGTGCTCGGCGACGGCCAGACGTCCCGCCTGCACCGGGCGCTGGTCCGCGACCGCGGCCTCGCCGAGTCTGCCGGCAGCGGCACGGTCGGGCTGATCGACGGCACCTCGCTCGGCTTCGTGGTCGCCCGGGCCCGGGAGGGCACCACCGCCGGACAGCTCGAGGAAGCCCTGGGCGAGGTGCTCACCGACTACCTGGCGAGCGGCCCGACGCCGGACGAACTCGCCCGGGCCCGGGCCCAGCACGAACTGGTCGCCCTGCAGGAACTCGCCTCGATCGCCGACCGGGCCGACCTGCTGTCCGGCTACGCGACCCTGTACGACGACCCGACCCTGGTGAACCGACACCTGCCCGAGGTGCTGGCCCTGTCCGACGAGGAGATCACCGCAGGCCCGGCCGAGTACCTTCGCCCGGAGCATCGGGCCACCCTCGCCTACCATTCCACGCTGCAACGAGGTGCGGCATGAGCTTCGACTTCCTCCGCCGCCCGCCGCGGCCACGGCCGACTCCGGCCGAGCCCGCACCCTGGCAGGCGCCGTTGCCCACCCTGCGGCGGCTGGACAACGGGATGCGCGTCGTCGTGCACCAGCTGCCCGGCCAGCACGTCGTCTCCGCCGTCCTGGTCCTGGAGCTGCCGCTGGCCACCGAGCCCCGGCGGCTGGAGGGCATCGCCACCATCGGCGCCCGGTGCCTGGACGAGGGCACCGGCCGGCATCCGGGCCCCTCCTTCGCCGAGGAGCTGGCCCGCGCGGGTGCGGTCCTGTCGCTGTCCGTCGCCCAGGCAGGAGTCCGGGTCCACCTGGAGGTGCCGATCAGCCACCTCGACCGGGCATTGGCACTGTTCGCCGAGGCTGTCATCCGACCGACCCTGGCCGAGGCGGACATCGAGCGCCACGTCGCGTTGCGGCTCGCCGAGATCGACCAGGTGCTGTCCCGACCGGCGTCCTTCACCCCACTGCTGCTGCGGGCGGTCGTCTTCGACCCGAGCAGCCGCGTCCAGCGGCCGGCCGGGGGTACCCGGGCGACCCTGGAGCAGATCCGGCCCGACGACGTCCATGCCTTCCACGCCGTCCACTTCGATCCCAGCCGGGCCGCCCTGGTGCTCGGCGGCGACTTCACCGGCACCGACCCGGTCCCGCTGGTCGAGGCGGTCTTCGGCGGGTGGTCCGGGACCGGACTGCCGCCGGCCGGGTACACCGCACCCGCCCCTGCCCGGCCCGCCGTCGTCCTTGCCGATCGGCCGGGGGCGGTGCAGGCCGACATCGCGTTCGGCGGCCCGGCCCCGGATCGTACGGATCCCCGCTGGGCCGACCTGGGGGTCGCCACCCACGCCGTCGGTGGCGCCTTCTGGAGCCGGCTCAACCGGGTGCTCCGCGAGGAGCGGGGGTTCACGTACGGCATCTCGATGGGCCTGCTGCCGTTCCGCGCCGGCGGCGCCTACTCGGTCACCTCGAGTTTCCGCACCGAGGTCGCGGCACAGGCCGTGGTGGCGGCCCGCCGGCTGATGTCCCTGCACGGTGCCCCGCTGACACCGGCGGAGGTGACCGATGCGGTGGCCTTCTCTGCCGGCCTGCTGCCGCTGCGGCTGGCGACGGCGCGCGGGATGGTCGAGCAGACCGCCTCGAACCTGCTGAACGGCCTCCCGCTCGGTTACGTCAATGAACACCTGGCCCGGATCCGCGCGGTGACGACGGCCTCGGCGACCGCCGCCTACACCGAGGTGGTCGACCCGGCTGCGATGAGCCTGGTGGTGGCCGGTGATGCCGGCACCCTGCTCGGCCCGCTGGCCGAGCAGGGGATCGTCCCCGACCGGGTGGTCCGGCCGGAGGACGTGGTCGGCTGAGGCCGGCCCGGCCGCCCCCACCCCCCGCTCGGCGCGTCCGCTCCGTGGCGGCCTAGCCGCCCAGCGCCTGACGCATCCGCGCCACTGCGGCCTGCGCGTCCTCGGTCCGTTTCTGGTAGGTCCCCAGGTCACCGGCCTTCAGGGCCTTGTCCGCGTCGCTGAACGCCTGCTGGGCATCGGCGACCGCCTTCTGCAGGGCCGCCTCGTCGATGGTGGTGGATCCGGTGGTGGTGCCGGACGGCGTGGTGGTGGTCGTGGTCGTGGTGGCCTGGGCCGGGCTGCCGGTCTCCCCCGTGCTGGCACCGGCGTTGCCCGCGAAGACCTGGTCGAGGGACTCCTGCAGTGTGGTGCCGATGCCGACCGAGTTGCCGAACCGGGACATCACGAAGGTCAGCGCCGGATAGGCGCCGGTGGCCCCCTGACGTTCGGTGTAGACCGGCTGGACATAGAGCAGGCCGCCGCCGACCGGCAGGGTCAGCAGGTTGCCGTACGCCGCATTGGCGGTGCCCTGGTTGAGGTAGGGCCGCAGCCGGGTGGCGACCTGCTCGTTCGTCGTCATCGCATTGAAGGTCTGACCCGGACCGTCGATCTGGGTCTGGTCCGACATCCGCAGGATCCGGATCTGGCCGTACTGCGGACTGGCGGCATCCGCGTTCACTGCCATGTAGGAGGCGAGGTTGGACCGGGCGTTGGGAACGTACACCGAGGTCAGGCTGAAGCCCGGGTTCTGGTCGCCGGGCCACTTCACCGACAGGTAGTACGGCTGTTCCTTGTTGCCGGTGCCGAGCACCGGGTCGTCGGGGATCTGCCACAGGTCAGTGCGCTGGTACCACTGGTGCGGATCGGTCATGTGGTAGCGGGCGAGCACCTCACGCTGCACCTGGAAGAGGTCCTCCGGGTAGCGCAGGTGGTTGAGCAGGTCGGCGGAGATCTTGTCCCGGCTCTGGATCAGGCCGGGGAAGGCCTTCTCCCAGGTCTGCAGGATCGGGTCCGACTGGTCCCAGGCGTAGAGGCTGACGGTCCCGTCGTAGGCGTCAACGACGGCCTTGACCGAGTTGCGCATGTAGTTGACCGAGGAGCCGCCGACCCCGAGCCCGGTGTCGGTGCTGCGCTGGGAGGAGGTCGCCGAGGTGAGGTTGACCCGCTGCGCGTTCGGGTAGGTGTTCGAGGTGGTGTAGCCGTCGACAATCCACACCAGCCGGCCGCTGACGATCGCCGGGTAGATGTTGGAGTCGACGGTGAGCCACGGCGCGGCGGCCTTGACCCGCTCGGTCGGAGTGCGGTCGTAGATGATCCGGGAGTCGGCGTTCACCCGGTCGGAGAGCAGGATGTTCGGGTCGGCGAACCGGATGGCGTAGAGCGCCCGGGTGATCATGTTGCCGATCGGCACGCCGCCCTTGCCGTCGTAGGTGAACATCTTCGACCCGCCGCTCTGGTCCCCGCCGCCGGGCGTGTCGAGCTCGACGGGCGCGGCGCCGGCCGGGGCGCCGACGATCGAGTAATCGGTGAACAGCTGGCCGAAGTAGACCCGCGACTGCTGCTCGTCGAGCTTGCCGGTCGGCGGGATGTCCTTCTCGACCCAGTCCGGCTGGCCCTCGGACTGGCGGCGGTTGCCGTACGCGGCCACCATGCCGTAGCCGTGGGTGTAGACGGTGTGGATGTTGTTCCAGCTCTTGGAGTCCAGCCCGTTGAGGTCGATCTCACGGGCGGCGACCACGACGTCACTCTCCTGGCCGTCGAGGGTGTAGCGGTCCACATCGAGGGTCTTCGGGAACTGGTAGAAACCACGTACCTGCTGGAACTGTTCGTACGCCGGGGCGACCACCTTGGGGTCGATCAGCCGGATGCCGGGCAGCGCCTCGGCGTCCGCGCGCAGCTGGCCGGCCGAGGTCTGGGTCACCGCGGTGTAGTCCTGGACCTCGACATTCGAGACCCCGAACGCCTCCCGGGTGGCGGCGATGTTCCGCTCGATGTACGGCTTCTCCTTGTCCGGCTCGTCCGGGGTCACCGAGAAGGCCTGCACCGCCGCGGGATAGATCAGGCCGAGGATCAGCCCGGACAGCACCAGCAGGATCACCGCGGCCACCGGGACCCGCCAGCGGCGCAGCGCGGCGTTGGCGAAGAACAGCAGCGCGCACAGCACGGTGATCACCGCGAGGATGAGCTGGGCGGTGGATCGTACGTGGTCGTCGGTGTAGCCCATGCCGGTGAGCAACTGCCCCGAGCCGACCTGGAGCCCGTACCGGTCGAAGACCCGCAGCGCCGCGTACACCAGCAGGACCACGCCGATCAGGACGGACAGGTGGATCTGGGCGCCGGCGGAGGACCGGGCGCCCCGGTCCAGCCGCAGCGCCCCCGACAGATAGTGGATCACCAGGGCGACCAGACCGCTGAGCACCAGACAGGTGATCAGGAAGTTCAGCGCCATCCGCCAGAACGGGTAGTCGAAGACGTAGAACCCCGGATCCAGGCCGAACCCCGCATCATGACCGCCGAACGGGGTGCGGTGCAGCCAGGCCAGCACGGTGTCCACGTTGCCCGAGACGCCGAACCCGGCGAACAGGCCGAGGATGCCGCCGAAGACGAAGAGCACCGACCGGAACCGGCCGCTGAACAGCACGTGCCGATAGGTCTCCAGCAGGCCGCTCTGGGCGGTCGGCCGGGTCCGGGGCCGCAGCCGCAACGCGATCAGGCCATTGCCGATGACCAGGCCGGCCATCACCGTCAGGCCGAGGACGAACAGCAGCACGCCGGTCAGCAGTCGGGTGCTGAACACCGTCGAATAGCCGAGGCTGCGGTACCACAGGAAGTCGGTCCAGACGTTCGCCGTCACCGCGAGCAGCACCAACAGCACCGCCATCACGACCAGGGTGATCAGCAGCGGGTGCGGCCTGCGCCGGGGCTGGGTCGGGGAGGCGGTGCTCACGGGACACTTCCTTGTTCTCGGTTCTCGGAACGTGGGTCGGACCCCATCCTAGGGGGCCGGGCCAGGGCGACGGCTCAGCGCAGCGTACGGCTGAGCAGCGCCGAGAGCCCGGGGGCCAGTTCGGGGCCGCCGAGCAGTTCCTCCGGCGCGGACGCCAGCCGGGCCAGACTCTGCTGCTCGCCGGAACGCAGTACCCCGGCGACCACCCGGATGTCCTGGCGGCGAGGGTGCTCGGCGACGTAGCGGGCCGCCTCCTCGGGGTCCTCGGGGATGTCGACCTCGGCGTCGGAGGGCAGGAAGGCCCGCTCGATCGCCAGCGCGCACCCCTCGACGGTGTCCGGCCAGGCGATCCCCTGCAGGGCCGTCACGATGTCCTCGCCGGCATGCCAGGTGTCCTGCTCGATCGAGCTGATCGCGTCCGCCGGACGGTGCTCCGCGTCGAGGGCCTCGGCGAGGTGTGGTTCGGCGGCGACGAGGTCCGCCGTCCGCACCAGGGCGAACAGCCGGGCCGGTTGGTCCCAGCCCAGCGAGGAGACGTGGCGTTCGATCTCCATCAGGGCGGCGACCAGGGCGTCCGCCGCGTCGGTGGGCGTGCTGTCGGGCTCGGTCATCGGGGTCCTCCTCGGGATGTCAGGGACAGTGGGGCAGATCGGCGACCGGGGTCTGCGGCCGGGAGAGCACGTCGACCGCCTGCTGCAGGTCGTCGACCGGGACCAACGGCAGGTCGGTGCGCAGCCGGACGGCCTCGTCGCAGTTGCCGCGCGGGATCAGGAAGAGCGTCGCACCGGTGGCCCGGGCACCGGCCACCTTGGCGGGCAGCCCGCCGATCGATCCGACCGTGCCGTCGGGATCGATGGTGCCGGTCGCGGCGATCACCCGGCCGGCGGTGAGGTCCTCCGGCGTCAGTCGGTCGCGGATCGCCAGGGCGAAGACCAGGCCGGCACTGGGCCCGCCGATCGTCGGGTCGATGCCGAAGGTGACCGTCCCCGGGTGGTCGTACCCCACCCCGACGGTCGCACCGATCCTCGGCTGGGTGGGGTCGTCGGTGCCGGCGACGGTGGGCACCGTGACGTCCTGCCGGGCCCCGGAGCGCAGCACGGTGATCCGCACCGACTCGCCGACCCGGCGGGCCCGGATCCGTGCCGTGGCGTCGGTCGGTGAGGTGACGGTCACCCCGTCGACCGCGGTGATGGTGTCCCCCGGGTCGAGGCGTCCGTCGGCCGGCGTCCCGTCGGTCACCCCGACCACCGTCGTCACCTCGGTGACGGTGACCCCGGCGCTGCGCAGACCGGCCACGATCGCCGACTGCTGGGCGGTGTCCATCATCTGGGTGCTCTCGGCGGTGTTCTGCTGCTCGGTGGTCCCCGGGGGATACACGGCGTCGCGGGGCAGCACCTCACGCCAGGGCAGCCAGTGGGCGGCCAGCGCGGCGGGCAGGGTGATCCGGGAGTCGGCGCGGGTCACCCCGACGGTGGTCAGCCGGAGCTGGCCGTCCGTCGGGTAGCTGGTCAGTCCGCTGATCGCCACCGCCTGTCCCTGTCCGGAGGCGGCCGGGCCCAGCACGTCCATGGTCCGGCCCGGGCTCCACGTCACGTACGGCACCGGGACCAGGGCGAGGACCATCGCCAGCACGACGAAGGTCCCGGCGGCCGCCGCGGTCGTCGTGGGAGTGCCACCGAACACCCGCCGTAGCCAGGCACCGGCCCGCCGCAGCGGGGAACGCCGGCCGCCGCGGGCGGTCACCACGCGGGAGATCACAGACCGACCCACGTGGTCACGCCGCCGTCGAACGCCTGTCGTTTCCAGATCGGCACCTCGGACTTGATCCGGTCGATCAGCACCTGGCAGGCCGCCAGGGCGGGGGCCCGGTGTGCCGCTCCGACGGCGACCGTCACGGCGATGTCCCCGACGCCCAACCGGCCGACCCGGTGCTCGGCCCCGGCGGCGAGGACGTCGTACGCCTCGGCCACCTCACGGACCAGCGCGGCCAGGGTCTGCTCGGCGGTCGGGTGAGCGGAGTACTCCAGCCACTGCACGGTCGCGCCGGGACCCGCCGGGTCGTGGTCGCGGACCAGGCCGACGAACACCCCCAGGCCACCGACCGCCCGGTCCACAACCGTACCCAGCAGGTCGTCGACCACCAGGGGCTCGGCCGTCACCCGTGCACTCGTCCGCAGCATGCCCACGACTGTACCCACCGCCGCGCCCACCGCGCCGTGTCCGCCCCCTCCGTACCGTCCCCGGACACGCCTTGCCGGATGCGGTTCAATGGACGCAAGTCAGATGCCCACGAGCAGGAGTCACACACCATGGCCGATGATCCTCGCCGCGACGACAGCGACCCGGACGAGGGCAAGCCGGAGGAGAACGCCTTCGAGGAGTTGCTCCGTCGGTTGGGCCTGCCCGGAGCCGGCGGCCCCGGGGGCACCCCCGACCTCGCCGCCCTGCTGCAGCAGCTCCAGCAGACCTTCGGGCAGATGTTCGCGGCCGGGGCCCCCGGACCGACCGCCGGATACACCGGCTTCGTGAACCCCGCCGGCGGCGGCGCCCCGGTCCAGCCCGGGCAGGTCGACTGGCGCCAGGTCAGCACCATCGCCCGGCGGGTCTGCGCCGAACGTGGGTCGGACCCGGCCCCCTCGCGGGATCAGCGCGAGAGCCTGGCCGAGGCGACCCGGATCGCCGAGGGTTGGTTGGACCGTTCGACGTCCTTCCCGGCCACCGAGCGGGCGCCCAAGGTGTGGAGCCGCGCGGAATGGATCACCTCCACCCTGCCGGTCTGGCAGCGGATCATCGCCCCGGTGGCGACGAGCTTCGCCGACGCCCTGGCCGACGCGCTGCTGCAGTCCGCCGACCCCGGCGAGGAACAGCCGGCGGAACTGGCCCAGATGGCGGGCCTGCTCCAGCCGATGCTGCGCACCAGTGGCGCGATGATGTACGGCCAGAAGGTCGCCGAAGCGCTCGGCCGGCTGGCCTCGGAGGTGCTCGGCCTCACCGACATCGGGCTGCCGCTCGGCGACGACGGCGCGGTGGTGCTGTTGCCGACGAACGTGGCGGAGTTCTCCGAGGGCCTCGACCAGTCCCCCACCGACATCCAGGTGTACCTGGCCCTGCGCGAGGCGGCGCACCAGCGCCTCTTCGCCGCCGTGCCCTGGCTGCGCCCGCAGCTGCTGTCGCTGTTCGAGCAGTATGCCGCCGGCATCCGGATCGACATGTCCGCGATGGAGGACATGTACCGCGACCTCGACCCCTCGACGATGGACCTGGCAGCGATGCAGGAGGCGTTCGAGAAGCTGCAGGGCAGCCTCTTCGAGCCGGTGCGTACGCCCGAGCAGCAGGCGGTGCTGGAACGGCTGGAGACCCTGCTGGCGCTGATCGAGGGCTGGGTCGACGACACCGTCACCCAGGCCACCGGGCGGTGGATGCCCACCGCGCCGGCTCTCGCGGAGACGCTGCGCCGCCGCCGGGCAACCGGCGGCCCGGCCGAGGAGGCACTCAACACCGTCGTCGGCCTGGAGCTGCGGCCCCGCCGGATGCGGGACGCGGCCAACCTGTGGGCCGCCCTGCGGGAGGCGCGGGGGACCGAGGGCCGCGACGCGCTGTGGACGCACCCCGATCACCTGCCCACCTCGGCCGGGCTCGACGACCCGTTGGGGTTCGTCGCCGGTGAGGTCGACCAGCGCGGCGGCGAGACGGGGCCGACGCCCGAGGCGTACGACATCGACGCGGAGCTCGAGCAGCTGCTCAGCGAGGCGGACCGGGACCGCGGCACGGACACCGACCCGCACGGTTCCGACCAGGATCCCGACGGCCAGTGATCCCGGATGGCGGACGGAAGGTGTCCACACGGTGAACGGTGTCGGACCGTAGGATGGCCACCCGTCGTCCACATGTTGACCACATTTCATCCACAAGGTTTTCCACAACCGTGGACAATCGGCTCTTCGGCGCGGCCGCTCCCCGACCCGGCCGGCCCCGCTCGGACCCGGCGCCGTCCGACCTCTGGGTTGACGCCGGACGGACGGTCTTGACGTACTCCGCCACGGCCGCCTAGATTGGCCGAAGGAGGCCCTCCGTGGTCGGTGGTTCGCAGGGGAAGGCGAGCCTGATCGATAGCGTGAGGGCCTTCCGCCTGCCCTCGGACCGTTCCCCACCCGGTGTTGTCCGTTCCCCACCCGGTGTTGTCTGTCCCCTTGTCAGGGGTGGATCCGTGGTCCCTCCGGGGCGATCGTGGTGGGCATGGACGAGTTACTGGATGCCCTCCCCGGACGACCCGTGGCACTCCGGCCCCGGCTGTTGGCCGGCGTGCCGATTCTCCGGCTGCGGGACGGGACGGTACAGGTGGGTTGTGATGCAGATCACGGTATCCGGTTCGGGGACGCTCCGCCCGGGACCCCGCGGATGCTGGCCGACCTGACCGGGGAACACGCCCTCGGTGACCTCGCTGACCGGTGGAACTTGCCGCTGCGGGCTGTGGACAACCTGGTGACAACTCTGCGGACGGCCGGTCTGCTCGCTGTGGACGGCTCACAGCAAGGCCCACTGGGAGGCCTTCCGGTGGCCCGAGTGGTCGCCGCGCCGGCACTGGCCGCCGATCTCGCTTCCGGACTGCTCGAGGCCGGGGTCGGGACGGTCCACGTGATCGCCCCCGGGGCTGCGCCGGGGACCGCCCGCGGCCGGCTCCGGGATCGGGTCCGGGTGGCCGACACGGTGGATCGCCGACCGCTGCCGCCGGGGACGCCCACCGTCGTCGCGCCCGGCTGCCTGGAGCCGGACCCCGCCCTGGTCGAGACGCTGATGCGCGCCGACGATCCCCACATCGTGGTCCGGCCACGGCCGGCCGGGGTCCTGGTGGGCCCGTTCGTCCTGCCCGGGCGGACCTCCTGCCTGGTCTGCGGCGATCTCGGCCGGGCCGCCCGCGACGCCTCCTGGGTCGAGCAGCGGGCCGCGATGACAGCGATCGAGGCACCGTACGCGGCGGCGCTGCGGGACTGGACCATCGCCACCGTGCTGACCCAGCTGGCCTGTTGGGCGGCCGGCGGCCGGCCCGATCTGGCCGACCGTACGGTCGAGCTGGACACCCGCGACTGGCGGCAGAGCTGGCGGGCGTGGCGACCACACCCGGCCTGCGGCTGCGGCTGGTCCCCGCCCGGTGCGGCGAGCGCCCCGGCGTGGGGTCAGACCGTCCCGCCCGGCGCGGCGGCGAGCGCCCCGTCCTCGTCGACGAGGCCGGGATCGGCAACGATCCTCAGCACCGCCTCGCCGTAGTGCTCGATCTTCCCCGCGCCGATCCCGCGCACCGCCCGGAGCGCCCGCTCGTCGGCGGGGCGGGTCTCGGCCAGCGCCAGCAGGGTCGCATCGGTGAAGATCACGTACGCCGGCAGGCTGTGGGTCTTCGCCTCCCGGCGTCGCCACCGGCGCAGCGCCTCCGCGGTCGCCTCGTCGTAGGGGACCTCACAGTCGTGGTGGTGACCGAGCTTGCGCTCGGCCGCGTCGCGCAGCGCCAGGCCGCACACCCGGCAGGTCGCGCTGAGCGCGCTGCCGCGTCGCCGCCCGCCGCCGGACCCGCGACGCGCCGCCTCGGGCGTGGCCGTCACCCCGGCCGGGAGGACACCGTCGAGGAAACGGGACGGCCGGCGCCGACCGTTACCGCCGGACCGGGCCCGCGACCAGGACACCCGCAGGTGCCGGCGGGCCCGGGTGATGCCGACGTAGAGCAGCCGGCGTTCCTCGTCGAGCTGGTCACGACCGGTGGCGAGCACGAACGGCATCGACCCCTCGTGCACCCCGCTCAGCGCCACCGCGTCCCACTCCAGTCCCTTCGCGGCGTGGAAGGTCGACAGGGTGACACCGTGCGCGATCGGTGCGTGGTCCGCCGCCGCCCGGGCGTCGAGGACCTCCGCGACGTCCGCCAGGTCCGCTCCGGGCCGCTCGGCCAGGACGTCACCGACCAGGTCGATCAGGGCGGCGAGCGACTCCCACTTCTCCCGACGCGATCCGGAGCCCGACGGTGCCGTCTCGCGCCACCCGATCGGTTCCAGCAGGGCCTTGGCCTGGTCGAGAGGTCCGACCCCGTCGACCTGGCCGGTGCGGGCCTGGGCCCGCAACAGGCCGATCCCCTGCCGCACCTCGGCCCGCTCGTAGAACCGTTCGGCGCCCCGGACCAGGTAGGGGATGCCCGCTGCGTCGAGGGCCTGCTCGAGCTGCGGGGACTGCGCGTTGATCCGGAACAGCACCGCCATCTCCCGCCAGTCCACCCCCTGCTCGGCCAATGAGGACAGCCAGCCGGCGATCCCGGCCGCCTCCTCCGCCTCGTCGGTGGCCTCCGCCCAGACCGGTGCCGGGCCGGTCGGCCGCTGGGCGACCAGCGCCTGCTGTCCGCTGTGCCCGATCACCCGGTTGGCGACGTCCACCACCTCCGGTGTCGAGCGGTAGTCGCGGACCAGCCGGACCACCGTCGCGCCCGGGTGGCGCCGGGTGAACCCGGTCAGGTAGTCGGCCCGGGCGCCGGCGAAGGAGTGGATGGTCTGCGCCGGATCGCCGACCACACAGAGCTCCTCGGACTCCCCCCGCCACAGCGTCAGCAGGGCCTCCTGGAGCGGGGAGACGTCCTGGTACTCGTCGACGACCAGGTGCCGGTAGGTCCGGCGGACCTCCTCGGCCACCTCCTCGCGCTCGGCGAGCATCGCCGCGCAGCACAACAGGATGTCCTCGAAGTCGATCACCCCGTGGTCGGCCTTGAGCCGCTCGTACCCGGCGAACACCCGCGCGATCGTCTCCGGTTCCAGTCCCGACACCTCCCGCCGGGCCCGCCGGGCGATCTGGGGATAGCTGTCGGCGTCGGCGTTGGAGACCTTGGCCCAGCCGATCTCGCCGAGCAGGTCGCGCACCGTCCCCTGGTCGGTCTCCACCCGCAGCCGGCGGGCCGCCTCGACGACCATCCCGTAGCGATTGTCCGCCAGCCGCGGCAGCGGGCGCCCGTACGCCTTGGGCCAGAAGTACTGGGCCTGGCGCAGCGCCGCGGAGTGGAACGTCCGGGCCTGCACCCCACGGGCCCCCAGCTGCTGGAGCCGGCCCCGCAGCTCCCCCGCGGCCCGGGTGGTGAACGTCACCGCCAGCACCTGGGTGGGGACGTAGGCGCCGACCGCGCAGCCGTACGCGATCCGGTGCGTGATGGCCCGGGTCTTCCCGGTGCCGGCCCCGGCGATCACCACGACCGGACCGGTCAGGCCGGTCGCCACCGCGCGCTGCTCGGGGTCCAGCTGGTCGAGGAGGGCTTCGGCGGAGGTCGGGTCGGCTGACGGGGTGGCGGACATGCCCCACACTGTAGGCCGCTGCACCGACACCGCGGCCCGCCTCGAGTGTCACCACCCTCCTCTAGGGTGGTGGCCATCATGATCCACTCCACGCCGACCGGCCGCCCCACCCTCCACCTCGGGGCGGATGCCGAGGTGCTCGCCGACGCCCTGGCCGAGGCGTCGGCCGCGCCTCCGGCCGATGTGTTCGACGAGTTGCTGATCACCTGCGAGGGACCCGGCACCCAGCGCTGGCTGGCGCACCGGCTCACCCGTACGCTCGGGATCTCCGCGGGCATCGCGATGCCGCCGCTCGCCGGTTGGCTGCGGGAGGTGACCGCCCGGGCGATCGGCGTCGATCCGGCCACCGACCCCTGGCGGCCGGGCCGGCTGGGCTGGCACGTGGCGGCCCTGCTCACCGACACCGACCGCTGGCGGGGCAGCACCCTGGGGGCCTGGCAGGAGGCACAGCGGACGGCCGGCGGCACGGTGTGGCTGGCCCGGCACGTCGCCGAGGTGCTGCTCGACTACACCCGCCGCCGACCCGAGCTGCTGGCGGGCTGGGCGGCCGGGCAGGATGCCGGGGTGCCCGCGGACCTGGCCTGGCAGCCGCCGCTGTGGCGTGCCCTGCTGGCCCGGCCCCAGACCGCAGCGGTGCCCGACCCGGTCTCCCGGATCCCGTTGGTCGAGGAGGTGCTGGGGAACGGCCCGCTGCCCGGGGTCCCCGCGGCGATCGACAGCTGGGCCCCGGGCGCGCTGAGCGCGCCGGAGATCCGGCTGCTCACCGCCCTGTCCCGGTCACACCAGGTGCGGCTGTGGCTGCCGGGGACCTCGGCCGGGGCGGGGATCCATCCGCTGACGGGCGTCCTCGACCGCGAGTCCGCAGCGACCCGGACCGCCCTGCTGGACGCCGGCGCCCGGGTGGTGGAGCACCGGCCGGCGGAGGCGCCGCGGCGTACGCTGCTGGACCGGCTGCAGCACGACCTGGCACGGGGCGAAGTGAGTCCCCCCGCGCCACC
>Ga0334882_1001570_pt1 | contig 26730 bp, 25 predicted proteins | sample GraSluR1_MG_5_FD_207226 | JGI IMG/M metagenome (GOLD analysis project Ga0334882, IMG submission 207226) | Sludge microbial communities from methane-producing bioreactor in Wageningen University, Netherlands - Granular Sludge_15_04-R1 | ecosystem: Engineered > Bioreactor > Anaerobic >...
ACGGAGATCGCGGCGGACGAGACTGCGGAGAGTCTTCACGATCGCCTGGCGGAACTCGGCGCGCCGCTGCTGCTTGACACGATCGGGCAGATTGCCGCGGGGACGGCCGTGTACATGCCGCAGGAAGAATCGCAAGTGACCTTTGCCAGGAAGCTCAAGAAGAGCGACGGGTTCATAGACTGGTCGCGGGGGGCACGGGAGATCGCCAACCGAATCCGCGGGGTGTGGCCCTGGCCGGGCGCTCAGACGGACTATGTGGCGTGGAGCGGCAGGTGTACGCGCGTTACCATCGCGCAGGCTCGGGCGGTTTTGTGCGGCAGGCACGCGGACGCCTTCGGGCGGCTGGATGAAGATCTCAACGTAATCTGCGGGGCGGACAAGCTGGAGATTGTCAGTATCAAGCCTTCGGGCGGCGAGGTAATGGAGTTTAGGGATTTTGTCAACGGTCGAGCAACAAGGCCGGGGGATGTGTTTCTTGCCGTGGAAGAGGCGGCGGGATGAGCGAGCCAAGGGGTCAATCGGCCCGTGCGGCGGCTCTTGACGTGCTCGACCGATTCGACCGGCAACGAATGGACAGCCGCGAGCTTCTTCATGATCGCATCGCGGGCATCACTTCAGCGGGTTACAGGGCGGCGGCTACGGACATCGTCTTCGGTGTGCTTCGCAACCGGTCGGCAATCGATTCGCTCATCAGCCTGTTCAGCGGCCTGCCGGGAGCACGGATCCGGCCGAAGATTCGCAACGTGCTGCGGATCGGCATGTATGAGCTGGTCTATACTCCCGCAACGCCGGAACACGCGGTGGTTAACGAAGCGGTGAATCTTGCGCACGCGTCGGCGGGCAAGAAGGGGGCCGGTTTTGTCAATGCGGTTTTGAGGAATGCGACGCGCATGATCAGCCGTCGCGATGCGCCGTTCGGCGAAGGGGCCGTCCGGCGGTGCATCCCCGCGGATGTGCGGACCGTGTGCGAATTCAAGCAGGACGTGCTGCCCGATCCGCAGCAGGAGCCGGGTGCTTATTTCCGTGAAGCATACTCGCTGCCGCTCTGGCTTGTTCAGGATTGGCTCGGGCGTTTCGGCGTTGACGCGACGCGTGGGATATGCGCAGCGTCCAACCGCAGGCCGGGGATTTACATTCAGCCGAATACGCTTCGAACTTCGACGGAGGAGCTTGCGGAGATCTTCGCGGAGGCGGACGTTGAGTGCGAGGTGGTCGCCGACGGCGACATGCTGAGACTGCGGAAGCACGCGGCGGTTACATCGCTGCCGGGATTCGAGGCGGGGCTGTTCACGGTTCAGGACGCCACCGCGGCGCGGGTTGCGGACGTGCTGTCGCCGCGGGCTGGCGAGAGAATGCTTGACCTCTGCGCGGCGCCGGGCGGCAAGACGGTGCGACTTGCGCAGCTCATGCAGGACCGGGGGCACATCGTGGCGACGGACATCGACGCCGGACGCCTGCGCATGGTCCGGGAAAACTGCGATCGGCTGGGCATAACGATCGTCGAGTGCACCGAGCTTGAGAATGTTGCCGGTGCGAAGGGTAGCGACGGCGGATATGACGGAGTGCTCGTGGACGCTCCATGTTCGAACACAGGCGTGTTGGCGCGCCGGTGCGAGGTTCGAATGCGCGTGACGGCGGCGGCGGTACGGAGGCTTGCCGACGTGCAGATGCAACTGCTCGAACAAGCGGCGCTGTACGTTGCGGCTGGCGGACGGATTTGCTACAGCACGTGCAGCATTCAAACGTCCGAGAACGTCGAGGTTGTCGAGGCATTCATCAAGCGACATCCGGCGTTTGGGGTACAACACAGCGCGCTGACGCTGCCCTTCGTCGCGGAAGATGAGTCGTTCGATCATGACGGCGGTTTCGCGGCGGTTCTGGTCAAGCGATAACATCAGTGATACGGGCGATTCTTCCGCGGCTTCCTGTATATCATGCGTTTACAGTATTGATACGGGGATTTTGATCGGCTTCAAATCGAATCCACAGGTTTTCCACAAAACGGGTTTGCGCTGTGCATATCTTGTTCACAACAAAATTTTTTCGCGCGCAACCTCATGAGTCAGCGGCACCTTGCTTATGTGGAAAAGAATTCGCCTGAAAGGCCATTGATTTGATTAAAGGGCGTGCCTATCATCGCACCAGCAACAAACGAGAGGCGAATGACTTACAACCGAACGCTTTACCATGATGGTAAGAGTGGGAGAAAGAGAGATGCAGGCAACATTCACGGATGAAATTACCGCCATTGATCAGGCGATAGCCGAACGGATCGGCCCTCAGAAGCACCGCATCTGGTTCAGGAATTCCACGCGCTTGACGCTGGCCGACAACTATTTGAAAGTGGGCGTGCCGAATCACTTCATCGGCAGTTGGATTGAGAACCACTTTCTCGAAGACATAAGCGCCGCGGTTCGGGGTGTTACGGGAGGCGACAAGAAGATCGCCTTCAACATTGAGCCTGAACTTTCCGGGGCGCTCAAGCGGCCGCAGCTCGACAGCCAGGCGATGCACGTCGAGAAGGCGCACAATCGAACGACCCGGAGCAGGATCCGACCCGCGGAAAGACTGGATCGCATCGAGCCGCTGAAGCTGAGCCTGGACAACTTCGTGGTGGGCCCGAAGAATCAACTCGCCTATAACGCCGCGCGAGCGGTCGTTGACGCTGAGCAGAGTCCGTTCAATCCGCTGTTTTTTCACGGAGGATACGGCGTTGGCAAAACACATCTGCTGCAAGGGATTTGCAATGCGGTGTGCAAGTCGCGCCCGAAAGCCCGATGGCTTTACGTTTCGGCGGAGGACTTTGCGAACCAGTACGTGCTGGCCTTGAAGACCCGAAAGCTGGATGCTTTCAGGAGGAGATTCCGACAAACGGATTTGCTGGCAATCGACGACATACACTTCCTGGCCAGCAAGAAGGCAATGCAGGAGGAATTCCTGCATACGTTCAATACAATCGATCTGGCGGGCAAGCAGGTAGTGCTCGCCTCCGACGCCCATCCCAAGATGATCGGTTCGCTTTGCGAGAGCCTTGTGAACCGGTTCGTCTCCGGGATGGTCGTCAAGATCGAGCCGCCGGATTTTGAGACGCGGTGCAAGATCTGTGCGCAGCGGGCGGCGAACATGAACCAGGACGTGCCGCGGTCGGTGGTGGAATACATTGCCGAACGGATGTCGACCAACGTCCGCGAGCTGGAGGGCGCTTTGATCAAGCTGATCGCCTATGCTTCTCTCACGCGGGAGCGGATATCGCCGGCGATGGCTCGGGAGGTTCTGGCCGACCACATCAGCCGGACGGACCCGATCGTTCATTTGTCGGACATCGAGTCGGCGGTGAGCACGTATTTCGGCGTTACGACGGCGGACGTGCATTCGTCCAGGAAGGATCGGACGGTGAGTCTTGCGAGGTCTTACAGCATGCACCTGGCGCGCAAGTTCACGAAGATGTCTTTTCCGGAAATCGGCAAGGTCATGGGCAACAAGAATCACGCGACGGTGATCCTGGCCAACCGCAAGGTGGATGACCTGATCAGCCGCAACGCCGAAGTGAAATGGAAGAACGCGGCGGGCTTTCGGGTCGCCAGGGCGAGGGACATCTACGAGCAGCTTATGGAGAGCATATCGTGAAAAGGATTTCGAAACGCATTACAGGGAGTTTTTCGAGACATGGCAAGAAATGAGAAAACTGCGAAAGAAAGTCTACGCGATGTGTACGTGGAAAATTGATTTCCTTGTTGACTTCATGATTTTTGGCGACATTTTGCAATCGCGTATACAGTAAAGGAGCACTTATGCAGGATACTGCGAACAGAAGCGACAAGAGCGGGTTGGCGTGTCTGCTTTTCCTGCTCTTATTGGCGCCTTTCGGGATTCACCGGTTCTACGTGGGCAAGATCGGTACGGGCATCCTGTACCTCCTGACCGCGGCGGGGCTGGGTATCTGGTGGCTTGTCGATGTGGTTCTCGTGGTCAGCGGCGGTTTTACCGACGCCAACGGCGCCAAGGTGAAACTCTGAGTATCCGGTGGGGCTTGCCTGGCGGCAAGGAGTGCGGCCGGGTAAACCCCGCCCTTTCTTCATTCTTCGGATGGATAGAGGAGCTTGCTCCGCCGTGGCACGGGCATGCTGGCCGTGGGTTCATGGGCAGGATGCGCATGTTGCTTATTCGCCGCTGTCGAGGACGCTCATGAAGGCTTCCTGGGGGATCTGCACCGAGCCGATGCTCTTCATGCGCTTTTTGCCTTCCTTCTGCCGTTTGAGCACCTTCATTTTGCGCGTTACATCGCCGCCGTAGAGTTTGGCGGTGACGTCCTTTCGGTAGGCCTTAATTGTTTCGCGTGCGATGATCTTTCCGCCGATGGCGACTTGCAGGGGGATTTCGAACTGGTGCCGGGGGATGGCTTTGCGCAATCTTATGATGAGCCTGCGTCCGCGTTCGGCGGCCTTGTCGCGGTGAACGATGATCGAAAGCGCGTCGACGGCGATCTTGTTGACAAGAATGTCGATCTTGACGAGGCTGCTCTTTTCGAAGCCGATGAACTCGTAATCCATCGTAGCGTAGCCGTGGCTTATGCCCTTGAGCACGTCGTAAAAATCGTAAACGATCTCGGCGAGCGGGGCTTTGTATTCCAGCATCACGCGCGTCGGGCCGAGATAGTCGGTCTTTTCCAGTTTGCAGCGGCGTGATTCGGCGAGTTTCATCAGCGGACCGATCGATTCGGTGCTGGTGATGACCTCAAGCCGGACGAAAGGCTCGCGAAGCTCGGCGATTTTCTGGGGGTCGGGCAGCTCGCTTGGCGAGTCGATGCGCTTGACCTGTCCGGAGGTTGTTACGACTTCATAACTTACGGTCGGGGCGGTCTGGACCACGTCGATGTCGTTTTCGCGTTCAAGCCGCTCCTGGATGATCTCCATGTGAAGGAGACCGAGGAATCCGCAACGGAAGCCGAAGCCAAGGGCGGGGGAACTCTGTGGGACAAAGCTGAAACTTGCGTCGTTGAGAGCGAGTTTTTCGAAGGCGGCGCGGAGTTTGGGGTAATCGGTGTTGTTGCCGGGATAGAAGTCGGAGAAGACCATCTGCATGGGAGCGATATATCCGGGAAGAGCGCGGGCGGCGGGTGCGGCATCATCGGTGATAGTGTCGCCGATGGTAACATCCGACAGTTGGCGGATGTTGGCTATTACGTATCCGACTTCGCCGACGCCGAGGGAATCGACGGGGGTCATCTCGGGCGTGAATTTGCCCAGTTCGCTTATGTTGTAGGTTCGGCCGCTGCGCATGAGACGTATCTTCTGCCGTGTTCGGAGGCTTCCGGCGAACAGTCGAACGTAGCAGATGACTCCGCGGTATTCGTCCGCATGGCTGTCGAAAATGAGCGCCGCCGGGGGCTCGTCGGCTCGATCTGCTGGAGGCGGAAGGAGCGTTACGATGGCGTCGAGGAGCTCTTCGACTCCCTGGCCGGTCTTTGCGCTGATGCGGAAACATTCGTTCTTGCGGATGCCGAGTATGTGCTCCATTTCTTCGGCAGCGACGTCCGGCTGTGCGGCGGGCAGATCAACCTTGTTTATGACGCCGAGAATCTCGGCGCCTGCCTCGGTGGCCAGGTATGCGTTGGCAACCGTCTGAGCTTCCACCCCCTGGCTTGCGTCGACGACCAGGAGGGCGCCCTCGCAGGCGGCAAGCGCACGTGAGACTTCGTAGTGAAAATCCACGTGTCCGGGGGTGTCGATAAGGTTGAGCATATATTCCCTGCCCTCGTGGATGTAATTCATCGTGACGGCCGAGGCCTTGATCGTTATGCCGCGTTCGCGCTCGAGGTCCATGCCGTCGAGGATTTGCTCTTTCATGTCGCGTTCGCTGACGGCGCCGGTCAACTGCAGAAAGCGGTCGGCCAGCGTGCTCTTGCCGTGGTCGATATGAGCGACAATCGAAAAATTTCTTATGTGGTCAGTGCCCATATACAGGGTCTCGTTCACCTCGTTTAGATAAGCCAGACATTATATTACGTCGGGAGACAGACCGCAAGTTCTCGTTGATTCATGAAAAATCAAAAACGGCCGGTATGGGGCAATAGCTGGATCTTAATCCCGGGATACCGTGGAGTAGTGGTGTTTATGAAAGATTGCGCGGCCTTGTGGGGACAGCAGGAAATCTACAAACGCCTCGGCGGCAGCGGGGCTGCGGGAAAATGTGAGGATTCCGATATCCACGGACGAAACGATGTTCTTGTGATCGTCAATTGTGATCGCATCACCGTGGGACTCGTAAAAGCGTGCGATGCTGTCCCATACGATTACGGCGTCGAGGGCGCCGGCCTGGATCTGCAGGCCTAATTCGTTTACGGTCTGCGACTGGAACTTCAGATTATCCGCGATGTCGGACCACTCGATGCCGTTCTTTTGGAGCAGACTTCTTGAGGTACTTCCAATCGCACAGGCGCGGGGATCGCCGAGGCCGATGCGCATGCCTTCCTGGAGCAGGTCCTTCAGATCGCGTATGCGTTTTGGGTTGCCTTTTGCGACGAGGATGACGGGCTTCCAGTAGAAGACCGGTTGGGATGCGGCGATGATGCCGGTTTCGGCGGCGAGCTGGACGTAATGTCGCTCGCCCGGCATGTACAGATCGCCCTTTTGGGTGAGTCTGACTTTGGAGAGCAGCACTTCACTGCCGGCGTAGTCGGCGAGGATGCGAACGTCGTGTCCGGCCTGGAAGGCCTCAATAGCCTCGGCTACAGCGGGGCGAATGCCCGCACCGCAGTACAGGATCAGCTCCTGGTTTTCGGCGCCTGGCTGCCTGCGGCAACCTGTGCAGGCAAGTGCAGCGATACACAAGCCGGCGGCAAGCCGACTCAGTCGGGTACGCAAACGATCACTTGATGTAGCCATGTTGGGCGAATACCTCCGGGCCGCGCGTGCGGACGAATTCGATGAACCTGCGGAGCGCATCTGTTTGCTTTGTATAGTTGAGCCCGATGACGTGGACCCGGACCTCATCCTTGTATTCGTATGGGGTTTTGACCACGTCGAGATCGTCGGCGAAGGTGTGGGCTACGCCGTTCCACATGATGACCGCGTCGACGACGCCGGTCTTGAGCCACGTGCCAAGCGCAGGATGGCCTTTGGTGAGACGGTTGCCGACGTTCTGCATGACCGCGTCCTTGATACCCTTGTCCTCAAGGAGCTGGAATACCATCTCGCCGCAGGTGGAGTACTGAGGATTGCTCAATCCGACTCTTAGCCCCTCCTGCGCGAGGTCTTCGATGCTTGTGATCCGTTTGGGGTTGGCCTTCTGCACGGCGAGCACCGGGGCGACAAACCCTACCTGGACGTGGTCGGCATACTTGTCCTCGTCGCGGACATAGTCGAGATAGGGGTCATGGGTGACGAGGACATCTCCTCTGGCGGCGGCCTTGATCAGGGGGAGGAAGTCCTCGCTGCCGGCGGCGGTTTTGGCGACGGGTATGCCTGTTGCTGCGGTGAATTCGCGGCACAACTGTTCGGTCGGCGGGACGAAGGAATTGCCGCAAAGGACGACCAGCTCCTCCTGCGGCCGATTTCTGTCGGAACAACCCGTCAGGAAAAACGCGGCGGTTAGCAGTACAATCCGGCAGAATGTTGGTGTTAATTCAGTCATGTCATACCCCTTTATCTTTCAACCTTGAGCGATCGGTATGCACCATACCACAAAGTGCGAAATCCTTCAACCGGGCGCAGCGGGGCGGTGCAAATAAGACTTGCCGGGTTCGTCGCGGGCACTTATCATACCGCAGCGGGAGAGAAAACACGTTTGTGAACGATAGTGAAGGAAAAGGGCATGACGTTTGACTTTGAGGGCAAGGGCGTTCTTGTTACCGGGGCGGCCGGGGCGATAGGCAAGGGGATCGCCGAAGGCTTCCTGCGCGGCAAGGCGAAGGTATACATTACCGATTACGATCCCGGGGCGATAAACGCGACGATTGCCGAACTGGCGCCGGCGGGACTCTGTTACGGATCAGCCGCCGATGTAACGCGCGCGGATGACGTGCAGATGGTGGTGGATGCGGCGGCAAAGGCGCTGGACGGCCGTATCGACATACTTGTTAACGTGGCGGGCGTTGTGGCACAGGGGGCGGTTGAGGATATCACGGCGGAGGAGTGGGACCGGGTTTTTTCGGTGAACTGCAAGGGGAGTTTTCTGTTCATCAAGCATGTGGTGCCGATGATGAAGGCGAATTCGTTCGGGCGGATCATCAACTTTTCGAGCAAGTCGGGCAAGACCGGGTCGGCGCTTATGGCGCATTATTCGGCGGCAAAGGCGGCGGTGATCGGCATGACGCAGGCGCTGGCGTACGAGCTGGCCGATTTTGGCATAAATGTGAATTGCCTGTGTCCTGGGATTACGGAGAACACAGGGGTGTGGAGCAGTGTGTCGTCGGGGTACGTCAAGAATCTGAGCCTGCCTATTGATGAAGTTGTCAAGAAGTTCACGGCGAAGGTGCCGCTGAAACGGCTTGCCCGGATCAAGGACGTGGTCGCGGTGACGCTGTTTCTTGCCTCGGAAGGCGGCGACTACATGACCGGTCAGGCGATCAACGTTACCGGCGGCAGGGAAATGCATTAAGCATATTCGGCAACAGGCTTACGCCTGCGGTATGAAAGGGTCAGCAAGTGTACACAAGACAACAGGTCGCGCGGGCGATTGATCATGCGGTTTTGAAGCCTTTTGCAACGACGAGGGAAGTGATCGAGGATGCGAAGATGTGCGCCCGCGAGCAGGTGGCGAGCATGTGTGTTCGACCGTGCGACGTTGCGCTTGCGGCGAGTGAACTGACGGGCAGCGGTGTTGCGGTGTCGGTCGTGGTCGGGTTCCCGCACGGCAGCAACTGTCCACAGACCAAGGCCGCCGAGGCGAGGCTTGCCATTGAACAGGGCGCCCGAGAGATCGACATGGTGTGGAACATCGGACGGTTTCTTAGCGGCGATCATGGTTACGTTCGCGCGGATGTTGAGGCGGTCGTCGCCGAGGCGCGGCCGCATAACGTGCTTGTGAAGGTGATCATGGAGACCTGCTGGCTTAGTCCGGAGCAGATCGCCAGTGGCTGCGTCATGTGTGCGGAGGCGGGCGCCGATTACGTTAAGACTTCGACGGGCTTCGGCGACGGGCCAGCCACGCCGGAGGCGGTTGCGATCATGTTTAAAACGGTGGGCGACCGGCTGGGCGTGAAGGCGAGCGGAGGGATTCGGACGTGGGAGACGGCGGTCGGCTACCTCGAACAGGGCTGCAAGCGGTTGGGGGTGGCGTCAACGCAGCAGGTCCTCAGCGGAGCGCCGGATGACGGAAAAGATGCAAGCTATTAGGTACTACGGGCCGGGGGACGTTCGCGTCGAGTCAATCGACGTGCCGGCCTGCGGCGTCGATGAAATGCGCGTCCGAGTCGACGCGTGCGCCGTCTGCGGGACGGATCTTAAGGCTTGGCGGCATGGCAATCCGCGCATGAAGGCGCCGATTGTGATGGGGCATGAGTTCACCGGCGTTGTGGAGACGGTGGGAGGCGATGTAGTCGGATTTGCACCGGGTGAGCGGATCGTTATGGCGACGTCGATATCGTGCGGTCAATGTTACTATTGTGTGCAGGGCTGGCGCAATCTGTGCGCGGATATCGCGCCGATGGGCTTTGCTTTTGCGGGGGGCATGGCGGGGTACACGATCGTGCCGGCTCGGGCCATCGTCAACGGTCATGTTGTGAAGGCGCCGTCGCACGTTTTGCCTGAACATGCGGCGCTGGCGGAGCCGCTGAGCTGCGCGGTCAATTGCGTCGAACAGTGCGGGGTTGGCAGCGGCGACGTGGTTGTGGTGGTCGGCGGCGGTCCAATGGGGATCATGAACGCCTGCGCAGCGAGGATGAAGGGGGCCGGGACGATAATACTCGCGGAGATCAATCTGCAGCGTCTCCGGCAGGCGGAGGCATTCGGTCTGGACGTTCTGGTCAATCCGGGCGTCGACAACCTGTTGAAGATCGTAAAGGACCGTACCGGAGGATTGGGCGCGGACGTTGTGATCGTGGCGGCGCCGGCGGCCGAGCCGCAGGCGGCGGCGCTGGAACTTGCGCGCAAACGAGGCACGGTATGCCTGTTTGCATCGCTGCCGGCGGACCGCTGCACATTGAAGGTCAACAGTCGTCTTGTGCATTACGGACAGCTCAACCTGACGGGCACGAGCGATTCGACGGCAGAGCACGTCGCCGCGGCGGTCGACATGATCGCGTCGGGCGAACTGCCCGCCGACAAGCTCGCCACCCACGTACTCAAACTGGAGCAGATCGCGGACGCCTTTTCGCTGATGGAAAGCGGCGAGGCTCTGCGCGTTGTTCTGAAACCATGAGCGAAAAGGGAGAACGGAATTGGAGCTGAATCTGAGGGGCAAGGTTGCACTGGTAACCGGCGGTTCGCGCGGGCTCGGCAGGACGATCTGCAGGTCGCTGGCGGCCGAAGGCGTCCACGTGGCGGTCAACTGCACGAGCAGCCGCGACCTGGCGGAACGGGCAAAGGGTGAGATCCGCGACACGTTTGGGGTCAAAGCCGCCGTCGTGACGGCCGATGTCAGCGTCGAGCAGCAGGTCGAGGACATGTTCGCGCGGATCGACGAGGAGTTCGGCGGCTGCGACATCCTCATCAACAACGCCGCCACCTGCCCGACCAGCCCGGTCGTCGATATGACCGCCGAGCAGTGGCGGCACACCATAGAGGTGAACCTTAACGGCACGTTTTTTTGCAGTCGTGCTTTTGTGCGACGGCTTTTGGCGGCACAGCGACCGGGCCGCATTGTTAATATCGTCTCGCAGGCGGCGTTCCGGGGAAGTACGACCGGTCATTCTCCATACGACGCAAGCAAGGGCGGCATCGTCTCGTTTACGGTGGCGCTGGCGCGCGAGGTCGCCGACAAGGGGATCGCCGTAAACGCCGTTGCCCCCGGCATGATACGCACCGAGATGGTCGAACGTGTGCTATCAACCAATCTGGAAAAGTACCTCAGCCGTATTCCGCTTCGGCGAATCGCCACGTCGGAGGAAATCGCCGACGTCGTTACGTTTCTGGCGTCGGAGCGGGCAAGCTATATGACCGGCGCGACCGTAGACGTCAGCGGCGGAATGCTCATGAGATAGTATCACGACGGACGCCGTATCCGCGCCAGCAGCAGTTAGATTATGAGGAGCAATCGCGATGGATCAGAACATGACTCTGGGCTTTGCGTTTATTCTGTTGGGTGCGATCTGCGGGGGTTCGTTCGGCCTGCCGAGCAAGTTCGTCCGCAAGGGCACGCCGTGGGAGAATCTGTGGGGACCGTTCTTCTTCTTTGCGACGCTCCTGATACCGGTTGTGCTCGGTCCTCTGGTGGTGAAGGGGCTTTTCGAAACGGCGCGGGCGGCCGGGGCGGGTGCGGTCATCGGGCCGCTGGTTTTCGGGCTGCTTTGGGGGCTCGGCTCGATGACCCTTGGGCTGAGTTTCGCCTTCATAGGACTTTCGTTGGCATACGCAATCAACTATGGCGCTCAGATCGCCTTCGGCTCGATTGTGCCAATGGCCATTCACAATGCCGAGACAATATTGACGCGGCAGGGATACGTGGTGCTTGCGGGGGTGGCGGCGTGTCTGGCGGGCGTGGTCATCAGCGGGCGGGCAGGCATACTCAAGGCGGCAAGTCTCAAGAAGGAGGAGGCGATCATCGCCGAAGGCGGGGCAAAGAGTCCCCGCATACTGGTCGGGCAGGTTATCGCCTTTATTTCGGGGCTGCTTTGTGCGTGTTATGCCGTGGCGTTCAGTTTTGGAGGGGCGGTCATGCAGGTCTCACAGGAACAGTTCGGCAACCCTGCGTGGTCGTCGACATTTGTCGTTACCGCACTGATTCTCTGGGGCGGCTCGGTGAGCGCCTGCGGCTATTGTTTCTATAAGCTCTGCCGCAATCGCACGTGGGGGCATTTTGCCTCGGCGGGGATCGGACGGACTTTGGGGCTGGCACTGCTGATGGCGTGTCTTCACGACGGTGCGATTCTGTTCTGGGGTCTTGGCGTGCCGAAACTGGGCCGGCTCGGCGTTTCGGTCGGTTATGCGTCTTTCATGTCGTTTGCGATTATTGTCGGCAATGCAAACGGGTTTCTGACGGGGGAATGGAAGGGCGCCGGGCGACAGAGCGTAAACTGGATTATTGCCGGCATTATAGTGCTGATCGTCGGCGTATGCATTCTGGCGGTTGGAAACGCCCTGGGCGGCTGAGAAGGATATGTTTTGACTTGCCAGAGTCGCCAAAAGACGCTAAGCTTGGTTAGCGCGAGTTTGCGAGTTCTTGTAGATACAGCTTTTGGGAAGGAGGTTTTATGGAGCAGACCAAAGTGAAAACAAGCCTGGCGGCGTGTGCGGCGGTATTGGCGGCGGCGATGATTGCGGGGGCGTCGGGCTGCAGTGCTCCGGAGGCGGCGGATGGGCCGCGCATCGCGGTCAACCTGGGCGAGCGGTACAACACGCCGGACGGCATGGCGCTGGATGCCAACGGGGACATTCTGCTGAATGTGCCGAACTTCAACAATCCCGAGTATCCTGCGGCGCTGCTGAAGATCGACAAGCAGGATCGCATCACGGAATTGTTTGTCTTTCCGCGGCACCCGGAGACGGGCAGGGCATGTCCGCTTGGCATCGACGTCGGGCCGGACGGCAATTACTATGTGGCCGACAATCAGTCGTTCGTAAGTTCCGACTACAAGTCGCGGCTGCTGCGGCTGAACGTCAGGGACGGCGAAGTGGTCGGCTGCGACGTGCTGGTGACGGGGTTCCTGCAGGCGAACGCGGTGAGTTGTCACGGTGACAGCGTGTATGTTACGGAGACTTCGCTCGACAATGAGGCCAGCCCGATGCCCAGCGGCGTGTACCGCTTCCGCTATGCGGAGTTCACCGGCGAGCCGATTGTGCTTGAAAGAGGCGGCAGGGATAAGCGTCTGATCGTTAAGTTTTACACGAGCAACGACGAGTGGCGCGTGGGCGCAAACGGTATGGGCTTCGACGCCGACGGGAACCTTTATGTGTGCAATTTCGGTGAGGCGAGCCTGTTGAGGTTCAAATTCGGCGAGGACGGCAATGTTGTGTCGCACGAGGTGGTCGCGCAGGGGCAGGGGATGGAGAGCACCGACGGATTGAAGATTCACCCGGTGACCGGGGAGATCTATATCGCCGACTTCGTTGCCAATGCCGTTCATAAGGTCGACCCGAAGACCGGCACTGTTACTACGATATGGCGAAACGAGAACAACTCGGGCGGCGTCGGCGGGCTTCTTGATCGGCCGTCGGAAGTTTGCATCCGGGATGACAAGTTATATGTCGCGAATATCGACCTGCCGATGGCAGGCAACGAGTTCGATGCTCCTCATACAATCTCGGTGCTTCAAATAGAGTAGCAATGCGGCGCCTGCCGTGACAATCAACATAGTGTTTAGGGAGTGCAGTATGGACCAGCAGATGTCAATGAACGTAAGAATCCGCCTGAGCGCAATGATGTTTCTGCAGTATATGATGCTGCCGGTATGGTGGTTTCCCCTGGCGGCCTACCTGGAAAAGATGGGCCTGAGTGACTGGACACCGCTTGTGATGAGCACCATGGCCCTTGGATGTCTGTCCTCTCCGCTCATCGGTATGTTCGCCGATCGTCACTTCGCAAGCCAATATGTGCTGGCGGCCTTGAACATGATCTCCGGAATCCTGCTGATTGTGGCCGCACAAACAGGCGCAGGTATAGCCGTATTCATCACGCTGCTGCTGGCCATGTTGGCTTACATGCCCACGTGGGGCTTGACCAGTTCGATCAGTATGACACATGCGCCCGCAGAAAAATTTCCGCAAATACGCGTATTCGGGTCTATCGGCTGGGTGGCGGCCGGTATCTTCAGCATTGTTGCCCTCTATCGCTTCAATTCCAGGATTGACGGCACAAAGATTGTATTCTACTGCGGAGCGGCCGTCTCTTTTGTTGGCGCAGCCTTTGCTTTTCTGTTGCCGCATACTCCTCCGCCCGCCAAAGGTCAAAAGGCTTCCGTCGTCGACGTGCTCGGGCTGCGATCCTTTTCTCTGTTCAAGTACCCCGACTTTGCCCTCTATGTGGCTGTTTCGATTTTCGTAACGATCGGCTTCAGCATTTACTGGTCATACTTCTCACTCTACCTGACGGATAAAGGGGTCGAGTTGCTGACATTTACGCAAAACCTCGGCCAGGCAGTCGAGATTTTGCTGATGCTCGTTGTGCCCATCGCCATAGTAAAGATTGGACTCAAGTGGGCGATGGTCGTCGGTCTCTTCGCACAGTTGGTGCGTTATGGCGCGCTGCTGATCGGCGAGGCCGCCGGTGCCGAAATGGCGCCGGCGTACATTGCGATCCTGGTCCACGGGCTGATCTTCGGCTTCTTCTTCGTGGGCGGACAGATATACGTCGATCGTCGCGCTCCAAAGGAAATGAGGGCGCAGGCCCAGGGATTCATGTTCTTAGCGACTTTCGGCGTGGGTCTGCTGATCGGCAACTTCCTCTGGGACTGGGTCATCAAGACCTACACGATTGAAGGCGTCCGCCATTGGCAGCCGATCTGGATGTGGACGACAGTAGCCTCGGCACTGGCGCTGGTGCTCTTTGCAATCTTTTTCCGCGACAAAACCAGCCCCGTCGACACCACCGAGGTGTCCATCGCCGAAGGCGAGGAACCGGTGGTGCTGTAGGCCGGACGAATTCATAAACGCATGTCACGGGCCCGGCCGGTTTATCGGCTGGGCCCGTTTCTTTGACGAGGAAAAGAACATGCCCAGGTACCTGATGGGAATCGACAACGGGGCGACGGTTTCGAAGGCGGCGCTGTTTTCGCTGGACGGGACGGAAGTGGCAGTGGCGGCGGAGAAGACCGAAATGCTCACGCCTGCGCCCGGGCACATCGAGCGGGATATGCAGGCGATGTGGAAGGCCACCGCCAAGGCGATACGCAAGGTGCTTGCACAGGCGCACGTCGACTCCGCCGACATCGCGTGCATAGCGCCGACGGGACACGGCAACGGCCTGTATCTGGTGGACGCCGAGGGCCGACCGGTCCGCAACGCAATCATCTCAACCGACAGCCGTGCCCGGGCGTACGTGGATCGGTGGCTGGCGGAGGGGATCGACAAGAAGGTGCGGCAGAAGACGATGCAGAGCCTTTGGGCGGCCCAGCCGAATGCGCTTCTGGCGTGGCTGCGGGACAACGAGCCGGATGTAATGAAGCGCGCCGCGTGGGTGCTTATGGCCAAGGACTATACGCGATTTCGACTGACGGGCAGGATCAACGCGGAGATGACGGACTTTTCGGGTACGAGCCTGATGAACCTGCGGACGCGTGACTATGACGACGAACTGCTGGTTGACTTCGGCATCGCCGACATGCGGCGGCTGCTGCCGCCGGTTATTCAGACGGCCGACGTCGCGGGCGAAGTGACCGCGGAGGCGGCAGCCGAGACCGGACTCAAAAGGGGCACACCCGTCGCCGGCGGCATGTTCGACATCGATGCGTGCGGGCTTGCCTCGGGGCTCATCGACGACTCACGGCTGTGCATGATCGCCGGCACCTGGGGCAACAACCAGTATGTCTCCAGGACGCCCGTTGTCGATGAAGACGTGTTCATGACGTCGTGCTACTGCATCGCCGACTATTACCTAATGCTCGAAGGCAGCGCTACTTCGGCTGCGAACCTCGAATGGTTTGTAACGCATTTCTTCGAGGCGGAGGGGCGTCTTGCCGAAGAGCAGGGGCAAAGCGTCTTCGACGTGGTCAACGCGGCCGTCGCCGCAACAAAGCCCGCTGAATCGCACATTGTTTTTCTGCCGTTTCTGTTTGGGTCCAACGCCAACCCCGACGCGAGGTCTTCGCTGATCGGGATCAGCGGGTGGCACAATCGAGGGCACGTACTGCGTGCGATCTTCGAAGGGGTGGTCTTCGGGCACAAGGCGCACGTGGAGCGTTTGCTGAAGTTCCGCGATATGCCCGAGGTGGTGCGTCTGACCGGCGGGGCCGCCCGCAGCAGCGAATGGGTCGGGATCTTCGCCGACATCCTGCAGGCTGCGGTTGAGATACCAGACGGGACAGAGTTGGGGGCGCTCGGGGCGGCGATCGCGGCGGGCGTTGCATCGGGGTGCTTTGACGGCTATAATGAAGCGGTTGAGCAGATGGTGCACTGTTCGCGGCGGCAGGAGCCGAATGCGGCGATGAAAGACGTGTACGACGGGAAATACGTTAGCTACAAGGCCGTTATCGAATCGCTCGATGCGGTGTGGAAGCAGATTGGGGGCAAATAATCGGTGAGGAAGCAATCATGAAGGATGAAAAGATCAATCGGCGGACTGTGCTCCGGGCCACGGCGCTGGCGGCGGCGGGGTTGGGCGCCGCCGGATGCAACGAGGGTCTCAGGAAGTCCAAGCCGGCGAAGCTCCAGTTCGACGACGCGGATTTCTATGACACCGCCGGCAAGTTCAAACCGGAAGCGGCCAAAGACGCCTACGTCGCCCTGATGAAGTATCATCGCTACCCGGTGTTTGCCGACGTTAGCGAGAATCTGTGGGTGTCGGATTACGGGATGGGGCAGTTTACTAAGATGGGTCTTGGGGCGGTAATGTTCGTCAACAACGAGCGGGATCGCTATATGCTGATGGACATCTACCTGCTGCCGAATCAGATGCTGCCGGAACATTATCATCTTGCCACCGACAAGAACCCTTCGAAGCTGGAGGGCTGGCTCGTTCGCCACGGCGTTAGCTATGTCTATGGCGAAGGCGAGCCCACCGTGCCCATGAAGGCGGTTGTGCCGCAGTGTCATATGAACGGGACGGTGACGGTCAGCCATGAAGTGATACTTCGGCCGGGCGAGTTTACGCCGCTTAACCGCGCCGGCGCACGGCACTGGCAGTACGGCGGGACCGAAGGCGCAATCATAACCGAGGTCGCCACCGTACACGACAACGACGGCGTTCGGCACTCCGACACGAGTCTTGTTTTTCCTTAGCGCGCGGCGCTACGTGAAGGGCCCGACCGACGTATCGGCGGGCCCGTGAATCTGCTGCTGCATATCACCTACAGATCGAACGGCGAGATCATATTACCGTGTTTTGCTTTGGCCTCATTGAGCCGCGTGCGGATCTTTGCGAACGTGTCATAGACGATCGGCGGGGTGTCCGGCACCTTGGTCTTGTAGATCGCCTCGACGCGGTCGAACTTGGCCAGAAGGTTAGGAACGCAAACCGTAAACGCCTTGACGTAATCTTCTTCTGTGTATGTCTTGTTCAGGCGGTCCTTGAACAGCCGGGCGATATCGTCGTACTTTGGAATCCAGCCGGTCGGGGTGGTGATGGCATCGGCGTCTCCGTTGGTCCGCAGCTCCGCCCAAAGCATCCACACCATCTTATCGAGTATCTCGTTGAGGTATTTGCCCTTCTCATTCCTGAGGAAGTAGTTGACGCTGAAGATTGCCGGCGGGTTCTGGACACCTCTGGCGAAATCGAGGTTGTTCTGGATGTATCGTCCCAGGGGGATCGACACGAAGTCCTGATTGGACATAATGCAGAACGTCCGCACGCCTTCCTTGCCCAGTGTTGCCGCGGTCGTTTCCGATTCCAGAGTGGCGCCCTTGGCAATGATGCCTTCGTCCCAGTCGAACGCCTGCTCGACGGGCGCCAACGTGTCGCTGTCGCGTCCGCCGTAGACGATCGCGCCCAGCGGCACGCCGTCGGGATTGTCGGCTTCGGGATCACGGTTGGCTAGTGCGCCGATGCTGACGGTATAACGTGCGTTTTTGTGCGAAGGATCGATTTCGACGCCGGCGGCGTTCTTTTTGCCCTTGTACCACTTGCCGGTGTAATTGATACCCTCATCGGGCAGTTCGGAACCCATTCCCATCCAGTAGGGTTTGCCGTCTTTGATGAGCACGTTGCCGTAGATCACCTCGCCGGGTTTGGTGATCGCTTCGAAGATCACCGGGTCGTCGTGCGGATTGACGTCCTGGATGATGCCGAAGATGCCGCGTTCGACGTTGGCGCAATACATTTGCCCGCCCCGTTTGCGAAGATATGCGATGTCGTCGCCGATGATCGTCTGGCCGGGGATCATCGCGGTGGACGTCTTGCCGCAGGCCGATGGAAACGCACCGGTGAAATACGTGACGCGTTTGTCGGGTCCATGTACGCCCATTACGAACATGTGTTCGGCGAGCCATCCTTCGCGGTCGGCCTTCTGTATTGCCAGCCGCAAGGCGAGCTTCTTGAGCCCCACAGTGTTGCCGGCGTACTGCGTATTGACTGAAAAGACAGTGTCGTCTTCGAGGTCGATGTAAATGCGTTTCTTATCGCTGTGCCTGCTGACCTCGCCTTCAAGCTCGCCCTGCGAATGCAGGAATTTGAAGAACTCGCCATCGGCGCCGACTTTCTTGAACTGCTCATAGCCCGGCCGATACAGGATGCTTTCGCTATGCGCCACATACGGCGAATCAGTGATCTGCACGCATGAAATTGAGAACTCGGAATCCGTCGGTCCCAGGCACCAGAAACAGACAAGCATCTGGCGTCCAGCCATGATGTTCTTCATCAGCGAGCGCATCTCGGCGATGCCGTCGGCCTTGGGCATGCTGTTGAGCGACTCACCTAAAACCATACCCTGCGGCAGCAGGTATTTCGTAACCTCCTTATCGCGGCCCTGGTCGTTGATGCCGTCAAAGTGGTAGGTGTGTCCTGCCATAGCCAGCGGGTGCTCTCCGCCGCCCGGCTGCCTGGCCAGTTCGCGTATATAGTCCAGCTCATCCTGAGCGTCGGTCAGCACGAAGACCGTCGCCGGATTCGTCAGCTCGATGGCGTCGGCCACGAAGGCATGCATCTTCGGACTGGCAATCGCCATAAGCTTGTCGTGGTCTTCTTTCGTAAGTCTGCTCTGCAGGTACTTCTGTGCGCTATCCACTGTGTTTTGTCCTTCCTTTCAATTGTCTGGTTCCAAAAATCCGGGCCATTCTAAAGAGCACGGGGGCCTTTGTCAAGCTTTTTGCGCGCAAAAGACGACTCTGGCTATCACAAATGTCGTTCGCCGGTGCGACACGAAATAGGCACCGGCGAAAATGTCTGTAATAAAATGCGGAGTGAGGCGACTATAATGCCGTGGCAGGAATATGGACAACAGGATCTATGGAGCCAATACTGTGAATCGGATGAGACTTGTTGCGGTGGCTGTTATGACAGCGGCGGTCGGCGGCGGGTGCGGCAAGGAGGATGGGCAGGACAGCACGGCGTTGTATGAGGCTGTTTTTTCAGAGATTTACAGGGAGTTCGGCACACAAGTGCTGACGGCCGGCGGAACGATCGAGACGCAAGACTACCACGTGGGACTTGGAAGCTGGAACACTAAAACGCTGCGCGGGACGCACGAGTTCAGGGGCATATTGACGATCACGGGGGGCGCTGGCCATTGCGGTGAAGTGCTTCGTCAGGTAGAGGCATTTGTTGCGTCCAGGACGAACCGTTACCACATCGAGGGGGATGTGCCGTCTCAGATTCAGGGAACGGAGAGGCATGTTCATACCATGTGGATGTATAACCTGGGCAAGAGGCATGGTGAGCTTCGGATGTGGTTGTTTCCATACCCGGCCGGCAACCATGTGGGCTTTGCCGTGCACCACTACGAAGAAAAACTGAAGTAACTGCATTGCGGCGGCACGACTATGTTGCCGAAGTCGTATTGGAGTGTCGCCGAACAAGGAGAAAAAGATGTCCGAGTACCAGCCGATTATTAAGAAGCGGATAGGGTTTTTGGCGGCAGCGGCGATGGGGATCAGCGCGGTGCTGGTTACATGCGTGATCAGCGGTACAGTGGTGCTGGTGTACGGCATGCACGTTGCGAGCGAAAAGGCTGACGGGCTTGTGTGCCTGGCGGAACGAACGGTGCGAGGGCTGCCCGATATGGCGAGGGCTTTACCGCCAGCGCTGGGCGATCTCGTCAACGACGGGCGGCGGCCTGAGTATGCAGAGCAGATCGAGGTGAGTGCGCGCCTGTCACCGGCGGGGCCGGGAGAGCGAGTAAGGGTTATGGTCGAGGCGGCCAACCAGGGACAGGAGATGGTGACAATGCTTTCGCTGCGGGTCGTGGTCATGGATGATCAGGGGCGGGTGATATGTGAGTCGAATGAATGGGCGGCGAGCCCGTTTGCGGCGGATGGTCCGTGGCGCGGTCCGCTGATGGCGGGCGGTGTGCGGCGGTTTAACGCAAGCGAATGGTTCGCGTACCGGGCGGACGTTGCGGAACTGAAGGCGGAAGTGGAGATTACTGATGTGAGGGTATGGAACGGCGGGGCAGCCAAGACGGACCTGACGGAGACGGCACAGCCGATAGTGGACAGGCAGTTGTAAATGCACAGGGCGACCGCAAGGGTCGCCCTTCAGATTTTTTCGCTGGATATCACGGGCGGAAAGCCCGTGGGCACATCAAGGTTTTTCGTTTTGCTTCGGGGTTTCGCGCTGGAGGCGTTCGGGAATGCCTGCGCCTTCGCGCTGCCTGTCGAGACGTCTTGCACGTTCCGCGGCGGCTTTTTCCATCTGTTCCTGGACCTGTTTGATCCTCTGCTCGTCCAACTTTAGTTGGGCGGCAAGTTCGGCTTCTTTGCGCTCAAGGATTTTGTCGACGTAGGCGGCTGTCTTTTTTGCTTTTTCGTCAAGAGCCATTTTTCTTATTGCCTTGAGTTCGGCGGCGTACAGCTCAAAGTCGCTTCGTTTCCTGGCCATCTGTTCCTGCATGGCTCTGATTTGCTGCTGCTGAACGGGTGTTCGGGTTATTTGTTGAGGTCCGACGCCGGCGGGGAATTGCGGCTGAAGTATTTGGCGGGTATCGGGGGCCTTCTGTCGCTCCAGGCGAGGATCGGCAGCCTGGGAAGCGGCTTTATCAGCGGTTATCCGTGTTTGAGGGCGCTCGGTGTTGGCGTTGTCCTGGGCAAGGAGCGCGCCGACGGTTATCGCCAGCATGGATACAGCGACGGTGAGGGTGACTGCCTTTCTCATGATTGTGGTCTCCATAAAACTCTAATCAGTGATTCTTCGTGTTCTTAATCGGCCGAAAGCCAGAACTTAGATGATAATTATTGAACAAGGGGCAATTCCGTTTATCAGCCTGAGATTCGATTGGCCTTGGCGAAGTCACCTGCGTAATTAATATTATAGTAGGGCCTAAATGCTAAGGGGGTTCAGCAAATGGCTGAGAAGAAGCTGATTTTTTGGGACGTCGACACTCAATACGACTTCCTGAAGGCGGACGGTCGCCTCTATGTGCCCGGGGCGGAGATAATTGTTGAGACTATCAGCGGCGTGCGGCGTTTTGCGCTGGAAGGGGGACTCTCGCTGATTGCGTCGGTGGATTGGCACACAATGGACGATCCGGAGGTGTCGGAGGATCCTGATTACAGGACGACGTTCCCCCCCCACTGCATTGCGGGGACGCCCGGGGCGGAACGTGTCGGTTATCTTGGCGAACGGCCTGTGCTGTACGTCCCAATCCATATGATAACGGTTCGGGAGCTGGCGGAGATGCTGGCGGAAGAGCCATTTCATGTGGTTATCCGGACTAACTCTGTTGACGTTTTCAACAATCCCAATACCCATGCAGTACTGGAGATAGTGAAACCCACAGAGGTTGTGGTGTTCGGCGTTGCGCTGGATGTCTGCGTGCGCAATGCGGTAGTTGGGCTCGTTAAATGGGGCAAGTGCGGCATTCACGTGGTAAAGGATGCGGTGCGGGGACTGAATCTCATCCCCGATGCGCAGTTGTTCGAGCAGTTCGCCGAGCATGGAGTGCATCTTGTATATTCGGATGAACTGGCGGAGATATGTGGCTGCTGAGACAGACGCCCGGGTTGATGACGGATCTTTATGAGCTCACGATGGGCGAGGCTTATTTCCAGAAGGGGCTCAGGGGGCGGGCGTGTTTCGAGGTGGCGGTTCGGCGGCTGCCCGAGGGATGGGGGTTTTTTGTGATGGCGGGGCTCGAGGAACTGGGCGGGTTTGTCGATGCGTACCAATTCGATAAGGAGGACGTCGCGTGGCTGCAGGGGACAGGCAGGTTTTCGAAGGCGTTTCTCGAATATCTTGGGCGTATGCGGCCGGAGGTGGAAGTTCGGGCTCTGCCGGAGGGGACGGTGTTTTTTCCGGGAGAGCCGGTGGTGGAGGTTTGCGGGGGCTTGATCGAGGCTCAACTGCTGGAGAGCTATGTGCTGAATGTGCTTGGGTTTTCCATCCTCGCGGCGTCGCTTGGGGCGAGGGTGCGTATTGCGGCGGGTGAAAAGGCCGTGGTTGATTTCGGGCTGCGGCGGACACAAGGGCCCGTTGCGGCGGTGCGTGCGGCTCGCGGGGGGATGATGGCAGGATTTGCGGCGACGAGCAATGTGTTTGCGGCGCGGGCGCTGGGTTTTGCAGCGGCGGGGACGATGGCGCATTCCTTCGTGGAGTCACATGCGAGCGAACGGGAGGCGTTCGAGGCATATGTCGACGTGCACGGCGAGGAGACGATCCTGCTGATCGATACCTATGAGCCGTTTGCGGGGATTCGGACTGCGGCGGACGTGGCGCGCGAGTATTTCGAGAAACAGGGGCTGCGAATTGGGGGGATTCGGCTGGACAGCGGGGATTTTGTGGAGCAGGCGCGGTATGCGCGGCGACTTTTCGATGAGACGGGATTGGGGTTCTTGAGAATCGTTGCCAGCGGAGGGCTGGATGAGCACCGGATTGCGGAACTGACGGCGATCTGTCCGGAGATCGACGCATTCGGGATCGGGACCCAGTTCGGAGTGAGCCGGGCGGCGCCTGATGCGGATATAGTCTACAAGCTGGTGAGGTATGGAGATCGCGATGTGTTCAAGACGTCGCCGGGGAAGGCAACTCGGCCGGGAAGGAAGAGCGTGCTGCGTACATGCGAGGGCGGCCGGTATGTGAAGGACGTGGTGTGTCCGCTGCGGGAGGAGGCTGGTGATTTGCTGGCGCCGTTTGGAGGGGCGGAGGAGATGGGGGTGATTCAGGAACGTTTGCGAGGGGAGTTGGGCAGGTTACCAGATGGTATCAAGCGACTGGAAAGGCCGGAGGTCTATTCGGTCACATTTGAAGCAGATTAGTCACAAAGTTGGATTTGTGATACTTGTGCCGCAGGGAAGAAGTGGTGCGGGAAGATTCTTGACGGATGGGGTGTAGACTGCCGATAATGCGGGGCATCAGGTTATTCGGAAGGCTTCGTTGCAGCATGTCAACGTGTTATGCGTTCCGTCTCAGAGCTGCCTCCTGATGAATCGTGGAATCGGTGGATAGTCGATGCGGCGGTATTTTTTCAGTAAAGGTCAACGGCTGTTGAAGGAGGGGGATTTTCGGGGGGTTCTTGCGCAGAAGTGCTGTGTCTATGATGATTTGGCACGTCTTTATGTGGGGCGTAACGGGCTGGGAGTTTGCCGTTTTGGCATATCCGTTTCCAGGAAATACGGGAATGCTGTTGCCCGGAACCGGGTCAAACGGCTGGGGCGGGAGGCGTTTCGGCTCAGTCAGCACGATCTGCCGTCCGGATATGACTATTTATTAATATTGGCGCCTAAACGGTCGAAAAAAGGTGGGTCGGTACCGTCCGCTGGTACGCCCGAAGTGGATTTTGCGATGATTCGGGAGCGTTTTCTGCGTTTGGCGGAGAAGGCGGTACGGAAATCACGACAGAGGTGTGAAAGACACATGGAAGACGCCACCGGTGAGCAATAAGTTCGAGTTGATGCAGATCGGCGCCGCGGCCGAGAAGGCGGGCGTAACTCGCCAGCAACTGCAGTATTATCTGATGGTCGGTCTGCTGGAGGCGACGCAGGTAAGCGACAGCGGGCGGCGGCTGTTTGACGACAAGGCGGTCGAGCGGATCAAACTGATCAAGAGACTCAACCAGAGCGGCTATCCGCTTCGCGCGATTCGGGATTTGTTTCTCGAGCGCAACTCCGACTCGAAAGGGCCCGGATAATGGTCGACTACAACACCCGGCAGAAGCGACGCAACATGATCGTAGGCGGCTTCGTTCTGATCGCGTTTGCGTGCTTTGTGTGGCTGGTGTTCATCTTCGGGGAACTTCCCGTAGCGGTGAGCCGGTTTCGTTCGTTCACGGTCCTGGTGCAGTTTCCCAGCGCGCCGGGCGTTCAGGAGAATACGCCGGTGAAGTACCTGGGATACCAGGTGGGGCGGGTGATCGCCGTTAGTCCGCCTTTTTTGCATACGGAGCCGGAGACGGGCAGGCGGTATCATCAGATACTCGTGACTATGGCGATCGATCGGAAGTTTACGACTATTCCAGTGAACGTCGACGTGCTGCTGATGCGGCGGGGACTGGGCAGTGCGTATATCGAACTGGAGTTCGATCCTGACAGGCCGATCGAGGGGTGGCTGCGCGATGAGGTTGTCGTGCAGGGCAAGATGGGCACGACAAGTGAGTTCTTCCCGAAGGAGGTTCAAACCAAGATCGAGGACCTGGTCGAGGCGGTGGCGACACTGGCAGGCAGTGCAAACGCGATCGTCGGAGACGCGGACAATCGGGAGAACATCAAACTGGCAATCGCGCACGTGAAGACCGCGACTGAGGAGGCGACGGAGACTTTGCGCACATTCAAGGCACTCGGGCAGACCGGCAGCGCACGACTTGACGAGACCGCCGGCAGGGCGAACGAGACCCTTGATTCCTTCAAGCGGTTTGCCGACACCGGTATGGCGCGCCTGGATGACGTGGCGGAGCAACTGACGGCGACTATCGCCGGCATAAGGCTCATAACGGCGAAGATCAACGAGGGGGAAGGTTCGGCGGGCAAGTTCATCAACGACGGTCGGCTCTATGAGAATCTGCTGGACAGCAGCCAGGAGCTCGGACTTGCGCTGGAACAACTCAAGCAGCTTGTCGCCGAGACTCGCGAACGCGGCGTCAGGATCAATTTGTGGTGAGCATCGGCATACAAAACCACGGTTAACCCTGGCTTGACCGGCACTCTTCTAACACTTCTATGAGCGGCAAAGCAAGAATATCAGCGGTGCGGCAGGACAGGCATTTGCCGGCTGCTGAATCCGAAGCGTCGGTCTTTCGTGAGGATCGTGCAGCCGGTTTCGGTTACGAGGACATCGTCTTCGATTCGCACGCCTAATCTGCCGGGGATGTAAACGCCGGGTTCGACTGTTACCACGTCGCCTTCATTGAGCGTTCCTTTGGCGGCTTTGGACATAAAGGGGGTTTCGTGGACTTGCAGGCCGAGGCCGTGCCCCGTACCGTGGCCGTAGACGGGCAGGTCGTGCTGCCGGAGCACTGTTCGGGCGGCGGCATCAACGTCGCGCAGCCGGGCGCCCGCACGCACTTTGCTGATGGCGGCCTGCTGAGCGGCGAAGACGGCATACCAGGCGCGCTCATAGAGTCGCGACGGACGCCCGAAGACGAAACAGCGGGTCGTGTCGCTGCAATAGCCATCGATCCGAGCGCCGAAATCGACGAGGATCGTGTCGTTTTGGCGGAGTCGGCGAGGACCCGGCTGATGGTGAGCTCGGGAGGCATTGGCGCCGAAAGCCATAATGGTGTCGAAGCTGGGGCCGGCGCCGAGCTTGCGCATTTCGAACTCGAGGATACCGGCGGCATGTCGCTCCGTTATGCCGGCGTGCAACTGGTGGATGGTCGCATCAAGCGACTGCCACGCGAGCGATGCCGCTCTGGCGATGGCGCGGACCTCGGCGTCGTCCTTGCAGCGGCGGGCGTCCTCGACCAACTGCGTTACAGGCAGGAGCCTTGCACGGGTGCGCTTCTTCAGATGGCGGAATGTGGACAGCGGGCAACTGTCCTCGACGGCGACGGTTTCCACCGATGGGTTTCGGTCAATGATCCGCGCGACGGCATCGGTTATCGGGCCCCGGCGTTCGACGATGCGGCAATTTGCGCATTCGCCGGCGGCCTGTTCGGTGTAGCGGCTGTCGGTGATGAGCCACATACGGCGGCCGATTATGACGACCCAGCTATCGTGTCCCATGAAGCCGGTCAGCCATGTTACATTCTCGGCGGCCATGATCACCATCGCATCTGCATCCCCTGCATGCATCCGCCGGCGAACCGCCGCCAGCCGCCTTGCCGCCGTCTGCTCATCCATCGTGGCTCCTTGTGCATCAAGTTAAAGCAGTCTCTTAATAGTTTGCCGTGAACTTCATCAATAGTCTTATTATCGGCAAAAATAAAGGAAATTTCCTGGCGCGTGTTTGCCCGCCGGGGCTTTGATTTGTATGTTTTGCTTAGCTGTTTCAGGCAAGAGCCAAAAACCTTTGTCAAAACATGTCCACTCCTGTCCTTTACTGCATGGAAGTATGAAACGCGGCGGCGGCTCGGTGACGAGTCGGCCGCCGCGTTTTTTTTATGACTTGTGGGGACAGTCCACCGATATTAGAATACCCCGGCCGACTGAAAACAGTGGTATTCTGAAACGAGACAAATGCTCTTACCGATTCGCACAAGCATACAGCCTCGCCGCACGCCGTACACAAACTACGCCATTATTATCGCCAATATCATCTGTTTTCTTCTGACGTATTGGCCGCACCAGGTCATTGTGGAGGGGATCCGGGTGACCGAGCCGCTGAGGCCCTGGGCGCAGATGTTCATGCTTACACCGGTTCGCCCCTACCTCTGGCAATTTGTGACGTACGCGTTTCTGC
>Ga0334882_1001571_pt1 | contig 26710 bp, 16 predicted proteins | sample GraSluR1_MG_5_FD_207226 | JGI IMG/M metagenome (GOLD analysis project Ga0334882, IMG submission 207226) | Sludge microbial communities from methane-producing bioreactor in Wageningen University, Netherlands - Granular Sludge_15_04-R1 | ecosystem: Engineered > Bioreactor > Anaerobic >...
CCCCCTCTCCCTTACTCCGCCAAACGGCCGGCGGAGACGGGAGGAGGGGGGAGAACGGCAGTACTTCGACCGTTCCCGACGCGGGAATGGCGAAATGCGGCCCCAGTGTGTTCATGCATAATGTGAGGTCAACGCCCGCACCGCTACCTCCCCAACCGGTATACCCTCGTCACTCCCGCCGGCAACTGCTCCTCGATCGCTTCCAGCCCCTTGCCCAGTTCACGCCCCTCGGTGAGCTCGGTAACCTCCGCGGGCTCGTGCAGCTTCAGGCGCTTTGTGCCCTCGGTGGCCGTGTGGAGCATGAGGTAACCGGCACTCGCGCTGAAGGGGTCCAGCGTCTCGGAGTACACGTGGACCCCGGCGTACCGGCACAGGCCCAGCAGGAGCCCGCGGTCCAGCGGCAGCAGAGAGTAGACACTGCGCCAACCGTCCTGCTCCTTGACCGCCAGCGTGGGCAGGCCCGCCGTTGTGCCCAGGACCGTCGCGTCCGGATCGTCCACCACGAAGGCCGGAGCGATGGCCACCGGTGTCCGGCGCGGCTGTGGGTAGGCGGCCACGATGGGGTGCTCGGGAGCTGCGATGCTCAGCTCGTCATTCAGTCCACCCACATGGCGTTTGATGGTGATGCCCGTCAGCGTCGACGGCCCCTTCGGGTCGAATCCCTGTGGCGTCACGTAGCCGGGGGCGTAGACCCATGCGGCCGTCTTGCCCGCCCCGCGGACGACGGCGTCGATGCGCCGGCGCAGCCCGTCATCCACCTCGAAGGCGTTCAGGAACACATAGAGCTTGTACTGGGGCAGGTTGGCGTCGGCGATGTCCGACAGCAGGTACAGATCGAAGGGGGCACCCATGCAGGCCAGCTCGTCTACAGTCTCGCGGCAGAGCATGGTGTGCAGCCGGTCGTTGCCGTTGCAGGTGTGCATGGCGCGCTCGTCGGCGAACACGGCCACCTGTGCGACCTGCTCGCGGCCGCCCGCCAAAGCGTCGTCGCAGGCCCGCTTCATCGCCGCGACGGTGTCCATCACCTCGGCCTGGTGGAACGTGGCGTTCCCGGCCAGGAGGAACCACCACAGGCTCGTCCCCCGGGTCAGCGAATACCCGGCCGCGCGCTGGAGCACCGCCTGCGTCTCGGACAGATTGTCCGTGCGGTAGCTCTCGAAGCCCGGGTACAGATGGGTGCGGGTGTCGACTTCGTCGAAGTACAGCTTGTTGTGCAGTCGATAGCTGCCGCCATAGGCCGAGATGAAGCTCCCGGCCTCGCCGCCGCGGCGGCGGTCGTAAGCGGTGGGAGCCGCCAGGAAGTCCACGTGGGGCGAGGCGAGCACCTCCCTGAGCCCCTGGAAGCCGTCGGTCTTCAGGCAATACAGCGAGTAGCCGTAGAACACGCCGGCGATCTTCTTCCCTCCGGTGACCTCCTTGACCACCCGGCAGCTATGGATGATGTTGCTGCTCACCATGTCGCTTAGGAACTCCCGATAGTCCACCACGCGCCGGCCCTTGACGGGGTCGCGGAACATGCCGTCGGCCGCCGCGGCGTGCTGCTCCGGGCCGGGCGGGTCGGCCTCGAAGCCTGCATTCCCGTCGCCCCAGGCCTCACGTAGTCTCACCACGTCGCCGCCGTAGCGCTCCCCAAGCCACCTGCGCCAGCGGGCGATGGCCGCCGGGGAGAAGTCCACGTGGCCGGAGCTGCCCCACCAGAACCACTCGCTGGAGCCGCCGCCCGCCGGATGGTAGCCGAAGATGTGGCCCCGATAGTCGCTGCTCTCCATGTGGCCCACAACATCGCGCAGCATGCGCTCGTAGGTTTCCGTCCACAGCTCGGAGGCCAGGGAGACCTGCTGCCCGAGCTTGCCGTCGGCCTCCCTGGTGATCTCATCGGGATGGGCGTCCAGCCACCACTTGGGCGGGTTGAGCTTGATCCGCGGCATGATAAGGGCCCGCGGGTTGGCGGCGATGATGGCCCGGATGCGGGCGTCGATCCTGTCGAAATCATACTCCCCCGGTCCCGTCCACCAGCCGAAGCAGCCCTGGCCCGGCGTCATCCAGCTCCAGAAGATCTCGCTGTACAGCTCATGGCCGGCGGCGGCGAAGTCGCGGCAGGAGAGGGCGATCTGCTCGTCGGAGACATAGGGCTCGGGCATCATGGCCATGGTGGTGACCGGCCGGCCGTCGATGTGCAGCGTGGGGACGCCCCCGTGGGCGCGCACTTGAGCCTCCGGCGCGGCGCTCCCGTCGCGAGGCGTCGGCAGAGCGGCTTCGTAGGCCGCCACCAGGGGCAGCTTCGTCCCAAACTCCGGGTCATAGCCCTCGGGCAGGGGGCGCACGATGTCCAGGGCGTCCCGGGACTTGTCCGCGCGCTCCAGGGCGTACAGGCCGCGGAGATCCTCCTCACTCAGAGCCCGGCGGTAGATCCGCACATCATCCATCAGACCGTGGAACAGGTACGCCCGGCCGCCGCCGTCGGCATGGGCCTCGCCGATCGTGAGCGGCTGTTGGTTGACCGTGAGGTGCTCGACAGGCGCGGTGGCCGAGAGGACTTTCTCGCCATCCAGGTACAGGCACACGAGTCCGCGGTCGAATGTGGCCGCCACGTGGCTCCATCGCTTGGCCGCCACGACGGGCACGTCGCCGACGCCAACCGGCTCCCCGCCGGGAATGGTGAACTGCTCTCCATTGCGCATGATGCCCTGCCAGCGGCCCTCGGCGTCCTTGAACTTGAACTCCGGCCTACCCTCCCACAGGGAGAGCATGAACTGGATCTCCTGCTGCGCTGCGCCCCGCCGCAGGCCCTTGTACAGCAGAGTCTGGTATGAGCCGGGATGCGCCGAGGGCGCTATCCACGCCGAGAGTGTGAGGCTTTCCAGAGCGTCGGCGCCCGTGAAACCGGGGACCGAGAGCGAGCCAAACTGGCTGACCACGGCGGCGCCGTGCTGGGTGTGCACCCCCCCGGTGACGCGACACAGCTCTCCCGTGGCCCGGCAGGCGAAGGTGTCCTCACCGGGTTCGGCGAAGTCCAGCCACAGGATCAGGTCGTCCTTGAGGGGCTCTTGCTGGGTCCAGGCTGCCCCGGCGAAGAGCGTGCCGGCTGCGAGCAGGATCGTGCTCAGTCTCATGGCGACCTCCGGGCCTGAGGAATCGGCGGTTCGTGACAACCATTCGCGGCGGCCCTGTCGCAGTCCTTCGCCGGGGTCATCGGGGGCTCGCCAACGCCGTTCCTGGATGCGCGGGTGTCCGGCCGCCTTGCCACAAGGTCGTTGGGGGCAGATACGCGCGCGCTATAGGCTCGCGGCCTGCAGCCGTCCCTCGTGCTGATCGCGATCGCTGCGCCTCGGGGCTCCCGGAGCCTTCTTTCATCCATCATTACCCAACAGGGGAGGAAACGGAATGCTGTATCTGCTCATCGCAATGATCGCTTCAGGTGCGCCGGCACAGGAGGCAGAGACCGTGGGCACAAGGCCTTACGAGATGGACTGGGCCGGTCGGTACGAGGACGACCAGCCGCAGCTTGTGGACTTTGAGGACCTCACCGGCTGGACTGTGGAGACCAGTAACTCCGAGGCAAGCTTCCAAAGGACCCGGGAGCAGCAGCTCTTCGGCGACTACGTGGGCAAGCTCACCTACCGCGGTACCGGCGCCGGGCCGACGGTGACCATCCGCCCGCCCCGGCCCGTGGCCATCGACGGTGGCTTCGATGCCGTCACCTGCTGGATCTACGGCAACAACTGGGGCTACAGCCGCGACCCCAGTACGCCGCCGGTGAGTGTGGCGGTGCTGCTGCAGGACGCCGCCGGCGAGGAGTTCTCCATTCCGCTGGTGTACGTGCACTGGAAGGAGTGGTTCGTGTGCCATCGGCGCCTGTCGCCCGCGCAGATCGAGAGTGTCAAGGCAGGCGGCGCCTTCTCCGGGTTCCACATCACCGGCGGGCGGAACAAGGAAGACCGGACGCTGTACTTCGACAGCCTCTGCGCCTACACCGAGGCCCTCGAGCCGCTTGAGTTCGAGCCCCGGCCTGAGCGCGGTATCCCCATGTTCCCCGGCCAGACGGTGGGCACAAATACCGGGCCGGGCGAGGTCCCCTTCCCCAATCGGTTGGAGACTATCCTGCCGGTCAACCTCACCGAGGACTACAAGACCGCCCTGGCTCGCGATGGCGAGGCCTTCTCGTTCACCTACTCAGGAAGTGACGGCGAGCTCACCTACCGCCTGCAGCCCGCCGAGGGCGCCTTCTCGGGCCTCACCGCTGTCTGGGCCGGGGGAGAGCCCGTGAAGCCCTGCGTGGACGGCGGCATCATGCTGGCGGTGGGAGACAAGGTCGTCGCTCCCGAGAACGCCGAGCATCTGGGCTCGCAGATCCAGGGCGATACGTTGCAGTCGCGGTGGCGCCTGAGCGCCGGGGAGGTCGCCGCCGAGGCCACCTTCACCTACCGTCTGTGGCAAAAGTCGCTGGTCATCGACACGCTCGCTCCCGGAGGCAACGTGGCCGAAGTGCGCTTCGGGACGGCCACAGGCCTGCGGGACCCGCGGCTGGTGGCCACTCCGTATTATGTGTACAGCCCCGGCCGACCGGCCATCGCCGTGGCCGGAAGCGCCGAGGCGCCCCTGTTCCTCTCCGGCCATCTGGATTGGTACCTGTCCAACGCTTCCACACCCTTCGCGGTCAACGGCCTGGACGGCGGGGCGCAGTACAACGGTGGCGCGCGGTACATCCCGCGCACCGACGGCGTGCGCAATGACTGCTACGAGCGGTTCTTCATCACCCTGTCGCCGCGGTACGAGGAAGTCCTGCCCACCGTGGCCAATCCGGTGTCGCCGTGGAAGCACATCACAGGGACCAAGGTCTGGCGCGCCCACGGGGCCGGCAATCGCGACTACGACAAGCAATACTGGAAGAAGGTGCACCGCTACGGGATGCGCGAGGTGGTGGTGACCGATCACGAGACCGGCTGGCGCGACGGGGGAGAGAGCTTCACCTTCCGCACCCGCCCGGCCCCGGGCAAGGGCGGCGATGAGGGCCAGCGCGACTACTCCCGTTATATGCAAGAGGAGCTGGGCTTCGTCTACGGGCCGTACAACAACTACACCGATTTCGCGCCGGTGAACGAATACTGGAGCACCGACATCGCCGGGCGCACCTCGGACAACCAGCTCCAGCACGCCTGGATGCGCTGCTATGCCCCCAAGCCCGCGCGGGCCATCGAGTACGCCGCCAAGCTTCCGTACATCATCCAGGACAAGTTCCACTTCAGCACGGCCTACTGCGACGTGCATACCGCCGTCTCGCCGTGGAGCCGCACGGACTACGACGCTCGGGTGCCGGGCGCAGGGACCTTCGCCGCCACGTTCTACTCCTACGGGGAGATCATGCTCCACCAGAAGGCCGCCTGGAACGGCCCGGTGTACTCCGAGGGCGGCCACCACAGCTTCTACTGCGGCCTGACCGACGGCAACTACGGCCAGGACCAGAACTACTTCATCGCCGACAGCCCCTGGCTGGTGGACTTCGACCTGCTCAAGCTCCACGACCTGTGCTGCAACTTCGGCATGGGCAACCCGGAGATGTTCTACGGCCGGGACTACAACTACGGCCGCACGCGTCTGGAGGTCGATGCCTCCATCGACCGCTTCCTGGCGGCAACGGTGGCCTTCGGGCACCCGGGCTTTCTGACCTTCGAAGGCGGCTTTGGCCACGCGCTGCGCAGCTACTACATGCTTCAGCAGCTCCACAGCCTGTACTGCCTGGCAAGCGCCGAAGAGATCCGCTACGCCGATGGGCAGGGGAACCTGCTTCCCACCACCACAGCCGTGGCCTCCGGCGCCCACAGGCGCTCGCAGGTGGTGACGCGCTACTCCGACGGCACGGTGACGGCCGTCAACGGTAACCGCAGGGAGCGGATGACGGTCACCGCGTACGGGCGGGAGCTGGACCTGCCGCCCAACGGCTATGCGGGCTGGTCGGCGGACGGAGCCGTGGAGGTCATCTCCGCCGATCCCGACGGCCACCGCTGCGACTATGCCGCCACCCCGGCGTACCTGTACGTGGACGGCCGCGACCGGTTCCGGCGCTTCGACAGAGCCGCCGGCGACGGCATCGGCATCTGCCGCAGCCTTCCGGACGGCAACTACGAGGTCATCCCCTACGAGGGCACCGACTGTGGCTTCGCCATCCAGGCCGAGAGCGCCGTGGCACTGGACGCCGATGAACGGGAGCTGGGCCCGGCAAACCTGCGCACCTCCCGCGGCTTGACCTACGTGGTTCCCGTCGAGGGCGCCGTGAGCTACATCCTCCGGGGCGCTGAGACGGCGGAGGCGACGGCACTCACCTGCCCGCGGGACGAAGTGGTGGCCGGAGAGACGGTGACGGTCACCGGCGCCGCCGAGCACCGCCTGCAGATCCCCGCCGACGCCGAAGTCGGACAGCGGGTCTGGCGGCAGTTCGAGAACGCCTGGATCGATTTCACCGTGGTCCCCCTGGCCTATGCCGACGTCTCCCTGGACGACACCGAGCTGAACCTGCGGCTGAGAAGCAACCTGCCCCGGGAGGACGAGCTGCGGATCGCGGCCCGCGGGCATGAGGCCACAGTGCGCCTGGTCCCCGAGCAGCCGGCGACGGCCACCATCGACCTCGGCGCCCCCGAGAGCGAGACCACCGAGGTTCTCCGCATCGTGCTGCAGGCCGGCGACCTGTCGCAGGTCATCGAGCGGGGTCTGATCGCCACCAGTCAGTACACCCCGCTTGTGCCCTTCCCCACGGAGCATCAGGCCGGCATGTGTCTGCGCGGCGGGCAGGAGACTTCGGACTTCGGCGAGACCAGCGGGTATGTGGTGCAAAGGAGCGCTACCTGCGGCGATGTGACCAAGGACAGCCTGTTCATGCACCCGCCGTACGTGGGCGGCACCGGGTATGCCTTCGCGACCTTCGGGCCGATTGAGCTCCCCACTCAGCCGGCGGCGTTCCGCGCCGTGGTGGGCAAGGGCGACGGCAGCGACCTGGGCGACGGGATCGTCTATTACGTGGCCGTGGTCGACGCCGAGGGGCAGCAGACCATCGCCGGCGAGCAGCCCGTCACCACCCATGCCTGGCTGCCCATCGAGGCCGATCTGAGCCCCTGGGCCAGCAAGACCGTATCGCTCAAACTCATCAGCGACGTGGGGCCGGAGGACAACTCCTCGGGCGACTGGGCCTCCTGGGCGGAGATGCGTATCGAGAGCACGACACAGGATCTCAAGTGGTCGCTCGATGAGAATACCGAGCTGTACCGCCGCCGGCCCGGTCCCTTCCCCACGGCGGGCCTGACGCTCAATGACCTGCGCACCGCCAAGCAGGGCTGGTTGCGCTACGACGGTGTCGGGCTCTCCGGCACCGGCGACAGCTACGGAAGCTTTGCTGTGCTCAACGGCATCGAGCTGGGGAACATGGCGCCGGCGGGAGGCAATGAGGCGGAGAACATCTGGGAAGAGCAGGTCGGTGTGGCGCTGACGCCGGAGGCCATCGCCTCCCTGGGCTTCCGCAACCGCTTCGAGCTGCGCAATCCCCGGAACGACTACTTCAAAGTCCGGCGCTTCTGGATCGAGCTGGACCTCGCGGACGGGCGGAAGGTCTCCTCGTACGTCGCCGACGTGGTCTTCACCCAGCCCCCGGGCTGGGCCCACGGCGAGGGGATCATGATCCCGCACGGCGAGAACATCACCGTGGACGTCTGGTTCGAGCTGTAGAATCGCGGCCGACAAGCCGGTCCTGCCGTCAGTATGTCATCCTGAGCGTCCATCTCGCGCAGCGAGATAGCGAAGGATCTCATTGGGTGCCGGGAGGCTCTTCGGGCTGCTCCTGTCGGGAGCGGACGCTCTCAGAATGGCACTCCCGGCGCAGGCGGGGTCTCCGACCGGACCTCCAGGGCCGCCGCCCCCTGACCGTCGCGCAGACCGGGCCCTGCGGCCCGCAGCCGTTTGCCCTTCGCGTTCCCGGGACGGTGAGACCCGCCGTCCCGGGAACGACGACGGCCTCACATCCCGGCCTCCAGCCGCGTCACCAGTTCCTCCTGGATCGGCGCCGGGAGGGTGATGAAGCGCGCGCTGTAGCCGGCGATGCGGACGGTGAGGTCGCGGTGTGCGGCCGGATCCGCGATGGCGGCCCGCAGATCGTCGGCGCCGACGCCGTTGACCTGCACCTGCAGGCCCCCTCGGGCGTAGTAAGCACCCAGAAGCGCCCGGAACTTGTCCCTACCTTCCTGCTCGGCCACCAGTCCGGGGTCGATGGAGATGTCCAGCGCCTGGCCGCCGCTGAGGGCCTGCTGGTCGATGGCGCTTGCCGAGAGCAAGAGGCCCGTGAGGCCCTGCGTGGCCCGGCCCGGCATCGTCCCGGCGTTCTTGCCCAGCGGCTCGCCGGCCCGGCGGCCGTCGGCGCTGGCCCCGGTCTTCATCCCCGCCGCCACATGCTGCGTCAGGGTATGGTAGGAGGGCAGATAGTAGCGCCCATCGGCGCTGTGGGCGCTCACAGCGGCGGCGAAGGCGTCCGTTACCCACCGGGCCATGGCGTCCGCCTCCGGGTGGCCGTTGCCGTACTTGGGCATCCGCAGTAGCTCGCGATGGAGGTCCTCGGCATCCGCGAAGTCATCGCGGAGGACTTGGGCCAGATCGCCCAGGCCGCAGCGCTGCTCCCGGAATACCAGGCGCTCGATGGCGGTGAGACTATCGGCGGCGTTGGCCCAGCCGAAGCCCTCGATGATGACGCAGTGGTAGCGGGCTCCGCCCGCCGCGCGGTCCAGGCCGCGGGCGATGCAGTCCTTCGTTAGTGCCGATAGCAGCGGATTGGGGCGGTGCTCGGCCATCCAGCGGGTGGAGGCCGCATTCTGCCCCACGCAGTAGGTGATGAGGCTCTGCAGATAGGCCGCGAACTGCTCCCGGAACTGCGCGAAGTCGCCGAAGGTCTCGACCGGCCGCACAGCGGTCTGGATAGGCAGCTTGTGGTGCAAAGGCCGCCCGCCGCCCAGGGCCAGCTCCAGTGGCAAAAGCAGGTTCACCACGCCCCCCCACATGTCGCTGATCTCCTCGCCGGGGATCACCAGGCCCATGCAACTGTTCATCACCACACGCCGGGCCTCCGGCTCTGAGAGGCCGCGACAGACCATGGCCTGCACGCAGGGCTCCTCGCCGTAGAATGTGGGCTGCCCCATGGACAGCAGGTCCGGGTCCGCATAGCGGCTGAAGACCTCCGGGGGAGTGTGCTCGTGGACCCGAACGGCCAGCAGGGGAGAGGGGAGCCGGAGCTCGAGGCTCAGGTCGATCATCATGGCCGAGAGCGGGCTGTAGAGATCGCCACCGCGACCGTCGGCGCCACCGAGGTTCACCGCACAGGCCGGGTCACCGAAGCGGTTCAGCTTCAGCCACAAGTCCCTCAGGTGCCCGCGCAGTTGCTCCTGGGGCACGCCCCGCCGCAGGTCGGCGCAGTACAGCGGGTACAGGTACTGGTCGGCGCGGCCCAGCGAAAGCGACGAGTCCGACAGCTCGGAGATGCCGATGGCCACATGGGTGAGCCAGAGGGCCTGCAGGGCCTCATGGAAGCTGCGTGCCGGCTGCATGGGCACTCGCTCGCAGGCCTCGGCGATCCGCAGCAGGTTGTCACGCCGCGCGCGATCGGTCTCCCCTCGGGCCTGCTCCCGTGCCGGCCCGGCATATCGCCCCGCCCAGTGCCCCACGGCCTCGAGCGCAATGAGCATCGCCCGCAGGGTGTGGACGGCAGGACCGTCGGCCGTCTTGAGGGCCTCGCCAACCTCGACGATCTTGGCCGCCAGGCCGTCCCGGATGACCTCCTCGTAGCAAAGGCAGGTGTGCGCGGTGGTGTACCCGGCGCGGCAGTCAAACCACCGGGCCATGCACTCTGCCGGCGTGGGCTCCGCGGGCACAGGGGAGCAGGGCGCTGGCTCGTAGCCGGCGATAGCCGCCTCCAGCGCCTCCCGCTCCGAGCGGGAGAGATAGCCCCGGCCAAGGTCTCCGGCCAGTGTCTCATCGGGCTCTACGCCCAGAGGCACGGCGGAGAGCACCGCCGCAAACAGGTGGGCCTCGCGCTGCGGAGCCGGGAGGTCCGGAGGGATGTCTTCCAGGGCCCGGCGCCGCAGATGGTGGATCAACTGCCACAGGTCGGGATCGTTCACGGGATGGTCTCTCCAGGAAGCTGGTCCGCGTGTCCAGCGTAGGCGGGGCGGGTCCGGTTGTCAAGCGCGCCGACGTCGCCGGTGTGCCCGCCTGCGGGGGGCGTTGTCGTGCACACCTCTCCTGAGCGGCCAGATCGCGAGAAGGAGGGGCTGAGCCTGTGCCGTGTGCCGCCGCCGTCCCCCACCGCCGCCTTGCCCGGCTATCGCCTCAGGTGCTACAATCGGCCTATCAAACTCTTGGCTGCAGCCTACATCGCAGGAGCGAAAGCGGGAGGTGGCGTCCATGCGATCGTCGCGACGCCGGAAGACCAACGCTCTCCGAGACTCTCTGGTCTTCTGGTCGCTGGTGCTGTTTCTGGCCGCCGGCATTGCCTGTGCCGGCTTCGTCCTGGGGAGAGACTGGCTGGGCCGGCGCATGGCCGGCGTCGACATGACCCCCGGAGCGCCGCGCATGGTGCCCACCGACGAGGACCCGGCCATCGACGAGCCGAAGAGCAAGGCCCCGCCGGCGAAGGCCGAAGTCAAGATGGAGGAGCGGGAACCCGACGACTTCGAGCTTCGGCGGATTGAGGACAAGGAGACCTCCGGCCCCCAGGACGGTGCCCAGTTGCACGGGGAGGAGGGCGAGGGTACCCGGGAGGGCTCAGGGAACGCCCCTTCGCTGGCCGATGAGGGGGATGACGGCGAAGAGCCTGTGGAACGGGAGAGGCCCCGCGCCCGGCCGGAGAAGGCGAAGGCCAAGGGCACCCGGGGACGCTTCGTCGTGACCGCGGGGGCCTTTGACGACGCCTCCAATGCGCAGAAGGTCGTGGCTGATCTCAAGGCCAAAGGCTATTCACCCGCCGTGGAGCTCACGCAGCGCGGTGGGCGCGAGCTGCGGCGTGTCGTGGTCTCGACCACGTCTTCCAGGGCCGAGGCGGTCGAGCTGAAGGAGGAGCTGGAGCGGGAGGGTATCCGGGCGGGTATCATCACCAATGACTGAGCCTTACCGCTCGTCGCCGCGGCCGCGCATGGATCGGGTTATCCTGTTGGTGCTGGACGGTGTCGGTGCCGGCGCCCTCCCGGACAGCGCGGCCTATGGCGATGTCGGCTCCGACACGCTCTCACACGTCCTCGCCCAGACCGGCGCCCGCCTGCCTGTCCTGTGGTCTCTGGGATTGGGCCAGGTGCTGGGCCTACCCGGCCGGGCATTGCCATCGCGGCCGGAAGGTGCCTATGGGCGCATGGCCCAGAGGGCGGTGGGCAAGGACTCGACCATCGGCCACTGGGAGCTGATGGGCTGCGTGGCGCCCCGGCCCTTCCCCACGTACCCCGGGGGCTTCCCTCCGGACGTGCTCGCGCATCTTCAGGCCTCCACGGGGAGAGGCGTCATCGGGAATCGGGCCGCTTCGGGCACCGAGATCATCAAGGATCTCTGCGCCGAGCATCTGCGGACCGGAAGCTGGATCGTCTACACCTCGGCCGACAGCGTGCTGCAGATCGCGGCCCATGAGAGGGTCGCCCGTGTCGATGAGCTGTACGGGGCCTGCGAGGCGATGGCGGACTACCTGATGCCCGCCCGGCGGATCCTGCGCGTCATTGCTCGGCCCTTCGTGGGAGAGCCGGGGGCCCTGCGCCGCACTCCCGGTCGCCGGGACATCAATCTCCCGCCGCCGGTGCCCACGGCGCTGGACAGGCTCACCGACGCGCTGGTGCCCGTGGTTACCGTGGGCAAGGTGGACGGCATCTTCGCCGGGCGAGGGATCACAGAGGCCATCCATACCGCGGGCAACTCGGCCACGATGGCAGCGGTGCGGGACGAGCTGTCGCTGTTCGGCACCGGGCTTTTGTTCGCCAATCTGATCGACTTTGACATGCTGTACGGGCACCGGAACGACGTGGCCGGCTTCGGCGCCGCCCTGGAGGCCGTGGACGCTTTCGTCGGTGAGATCAGGCAAGGCCTGCGGCCGCGGGAGTTGCTCCTCATCTCGGCCGATCACGGCTGCGACCCGACCATGCCCGGCACGGACCACACAAGAGAGTATGTGCCGGTTCTTGCCTGCGGCCCCGGAGTGAGACAGGCAGTTGACCTGGGCGAGCGCCGTAGCTTCGCCGATCTGGGGGCTACCGTGTGCGAGGCTCTGGGTATCGACCCCGGTCCCGTGGGAGCGGGCTTCTGGGAGACCATTGCCCGACCCGCGATCCCCGAAGGAGAGCACATTGAGCGTCAGCGAGTGGATTGGTTTCGGCGTCGGAGCGCTCTTGATGGGGGCTTTGGTTAGCGCTCTTCTGTGGATAAGTGGCTGCAGCAGGGGTCTGGCCCCCGGGATGCTGCGCGCGGCGCTGTTGCGGGTATGGGCCGCGCTGGTGGCCTGCATCGCGGGCCTGTTGCTGGTGCGCAGCCGGGTCGGTGGCGGCCTGGTGGATTACGACGCCGCGCAGACCGCGGTGACGACCCGCCCCGTCTCCGGACAGGCCCTGGTGTGGCTACTGCTGGGGCTGGCATGGGTGATCGCCTGCCTTGTAGTGGCGGTGAAAGCCGCGGCCATCGTTACCCGTACGCCGCCGGCGATGGACGAGCCGTCAGACCCAACGAGGGAGTGAAGCCGGTTGGACATCGGTGATGTGGTAAGCAGGGCCATGAGCCTGATGCCGTGGGCGCGCAGGACACCCAAGAAGCCGCAGCTCACCCGTGACCAGGCCCTCCAGGCCCGTCCGGTGCGCAACCCGGCGCTCAAGTGGCGGGAGAACGATGACGGGGAGGTGGAAGTGATCCTGCCCCGCCGCACCGACCTGACCGGCAAGTTCCTGGCCTGGATGTTCTTTGTCCCCGAGGCAAAGCCGATCACGCTCGATGACGTCGGCTCCTTCGTCTGGCTGCACTGCGACGGCGAGCACACGGTGCAGAAGCTGGTGGCGATGATGTCCGAGGAGTACAGGGTCGGCAAGCGCGAGATCGAGTTCTCGCTCACCGAGTACCTGCAGACCCTGGGCAAGCGCGGGATGGTGGGCTTCCTGATTCCCAAGAGCATTGCCGCGGAGCTCGGGGACGCCGCCAAGGACCTGGTCGGCCTCGAGGAGGTCGGCGAGAGCGAGCAGGACCTGCGCAAGGCCGATGCCGGGGCTCGGCAGGTTCCGGAGCAAGAGCAGGACTCCGAGCAGTCCGAGAGCGCAGGGACCGATGAACAGCAGAAGTGATGCCCCGGTGGGACCGGGGGCGCCGTCCGCCGCGGCCGGACCCGACGCCATGGCCTTCCACAGCGGCAGTTGCTGCAAGTGCGGCGGCACCGATGGGCTCATCTGCATCAGCGAGTTCGGCAAGGCCCTCTGCCCCCGCTGCTATCCGGAGTTCGTCAGACGCCGGATGGAGGCCACGGTCCGGCGCTTCCGCATGATCCCAAAAGGCTGTCGCGTCGCGGTGGCCATCTCCGGCGGCGGCGACAGTGGCGCCCTGCTGGACATGCTGGCACGCACCCGGGGCCGGTTGAACTACACCCTCACCGCCGTACACCTGAATATGGGCCTGGGCCCGTACTCCGACGATTGCCTCGAGGTCTGCCGCGAGCAGGCCCGTAAGTGCACCGTGAGCCTGGAGCTGGAGCTGGCAAAAGACTACGGCGTCACCGTCTCGCCCGTGGGGCAGTGGCGCACCTGCGCGGTCTGTGGCGCCGTGCGCCGCGCCCTGCTGCCCAGGGTCGCGCAGCGCATCCGGGCGGATGTCATCTGCGTCGGCCACACCCTGGACGACCAGCTCATGTTCATGCTCAAGAACGTGCTCTCCGGACATCCCGAGAGCCCGGCCCCGCTGCTACCCGCCCGCCCCGGCTATCCTGCCAAGGCCAAGCCTCTGATCCAGATCCCCGAACAGGCCACCAAGCGCTATGCCGAGCTGGTCGGGCTGCCGGTGATGCGGGAGCCCTGTCCGCACTTCAGAGACGAGGCCCACAGGCTCAAGGAGGTCTTCGATCACCTGGAGCGCCTGGCCCCCATGGGGAAGCTCCAGTTCTTCCACACAATGCGTACCGTCATGCGCCCGGAGCGGGACGACACCGCCACCGAGGGCCCCTGCGAGGTCTGTGGGGCTCAGACGCGCATGCGCGTCTGCCCCATCTGCAGGCTCAAGGAGGCGCAGCAGCAGTGATCAGGGGGATAGGTGCGGAGGCGCTGTAGGGCGGGGGCCTGTACCCCGCCGCCGTGTGCCGTCGGGCTGTAGGGCGGGGGCCCGTACCCCGCCGCCGTGTGCCGTCGCTGCTGTAGGGCGGGGGCCCGTACCCCGCCGCCGTGTGCCGTCGGGCTGTAGGGCGGGGGCCCGTACCCCGCCGCCGTGTGCCGTCGGGCTGTAGGGCGGGGGCCGCCGTGTGCCGTCGCCGCTGTAGACGCGGACCTGTGCCGCGCAACCGCGACGCCAACACCGGCACGCAACACAGGTTCCCGCCCTACAACGGCCGGCTAAGGCTATCGCCTCCCCAGTTGCTCCATCACCTGCTTCCACGCCTCCTGCTGCTCCAAAGCGTCGCCCGGCGCCGGCTCGAACCCCAGATTGAGGTACACACTGATGGCCGGGAGACGATACGGCTGGGTCTCCAGCATCGCCCGGACCAGACCCTTGCCGCGCAGATGGTGCAGCACCGTGAGCACCAAGACCCGCGCCAGCCCCTGCTTGCGATGCGCCGCGACGGTACCCACGTAATGCACCCGCCCCATGACCTGCTCGGAAGGCTCGTCGATCCAGGCGAAGGCCGTGCTTGCGGGCGTGTCGCCATACATGGCGAAGAACACGCCCTCGGGGTCGTACTGCTCCTTGCCGGTGAACTGCTCCGAGACCCACTCCCGGGTCCAGGTGGTGTTCTCGAAGGAGTTGTTGATGGCCTCGATCCAGACCGCGACGGGATCGTCAAAGTCGGCGGCCGTCTTCACCTCATATCCTGGAGCGATACACACCGCGGGCAGGTCGTCGAGGTCGGGGCGGACCATGGTGATCTGTACGTCGGACATGACGGGCACCTCAATTGGAGGGTTCGATAGTACGGGGCGCGTCGGGCCGGGCCAGAGGCGGTCAGGTTCATCTTGCTTGTCGTTGGCACCTTCCGAGGAGGATTCCGTCGTCATCTGTCCAATAGGATAATACTCCCGGCGCGTGCCGGGGTGTCTTTGTGTGCCACGGGCCGATAGGTCCATGAGACAATGGGTGTGCATCGAGATATGGGACGCGCAACGCCGTGGCCATGTCGGGCGTACTGCAATTGCGGCCGATCACCGGCGCGGCCTGCCCTTTGCACGGAGCCACCCACCATCTGCAGCGGTGCCATGGGATGAACACGCGGCGTCTGGCGACGGTGCTCTTGCTGGCGATCCTCTCCGGCGCTCAGGCCGGTGAGCAGCTTCGTCTCGCCAACGGTACCACCGTCGAACTCGTGGTCAACTCCCGCGGCGACTTCGTGGGCCTCGGGGCCATTGCCATCGACGGCGCCCCGGTGTGTGCGCCCGCCCCCCCCATGCGCCCCGCCGTCGAGACTGTGGCGGGCGAACGGTACACCCGCATGAGGGTGGACGGCATCGACCGCGGTGCCCGCTGCGCGGTGGTGTTGAAGCTATCGCACAGGGCGGGCGCTCAGGAGGACGAGTTGCGCCTGGTGGTCCGGCCTGAGGAGATCGCCATCAGCGGCAAGTGGTATGTGGGCTTCTCATACCAGTACGTGTTCCGCAGCGAGCACTCCCAGGTCGGACGCATCGTCGACCAGACCCACTGGGAGCTGGGCGCACGCTCGGACAGGCTCTACATGGTGCCCCCACACCGGTTCACCTCCTCCGAGCCGCTTGAGGTGCGCCGCGAGGTGGAGTTCCTCCGCACGCCGTCCTTCTACTTCCAGGGCAATGAGCTGGGCACGCTGCTCTTGGCCTACGAGTTCGACGAGGCCGCCCCGCTGATCTACACCCGGATGGAGAAGCCCGCCGGAAAGGGTGTCACCGCCTTCTCCGACGACGTCCGCATGGTGCCGGGCGGCGATGTGCACACCCCCTGGCGCAGTGTCCTGCTCTGCCGGCAGGAGAACCTCCAGGGCCTGGGCTTCGAGGACGAGTACACCCGCTGCTACGAGCATATGGTCGGGAAGCTGCGGGCCCAGTTCGGCATTCCTCCTCCCGGGACGCGGTGGCTGTGTGTCCGCGGCTCCGAGGGACTGTTTGCGGGCGGCACCACCGAGACCTATCGCGACCTGCTGCCGCTGCTTCGAGAGGCCAAGTCATTGGGGTTTGAGCGTCTGTGGCCCGGCAGCATCTGGGACAACACCGGCGGAGACCACGGCCCGCCCGCACCCGATCGGCCCATCGCGGGCCTGGACTTGTCCCCGCACGGCGGCGGGGAAGAGGGCCTGCGGGCGCTGTGCGACGCCGCCGAGGTGCTGGACATGAAGCTCTACGCCCCGGCGCCCACCGGGCAGTTGCCGGCCGGGTCGCCCTTCTGGCAGTCGAACCCGGAGTGGTTTGTTAAGCGCAGGGACGGCAACCGCACGTCACACGGCGCGGGCCGCCTGACATGGACCGATCTGACCGGCGGTTACTATGACTACTCCCTGGCGGCCTTTGAGAGGGCCCGGGATGTGGGAATCGCGGGCCTGTGGCTGGATAGCTTCGCCGCCGTGGCCGCGGCGGTCAACTATGCCGATCCGCTGCACCCGCGGTTCAACATCACCCCGGCCTTCCGCCGCATGAAGGACCTGGCCGAGATGGGGTATGAGGATGTCCTCATCGAGGGCGCCGGTCCGGCCGGGGTGAACGCCGCCGCACTCGGCGACCTTCCGCCCGAGGCGCACACGCTGTACAAGGGCGGGCACTTCGTGCACAACGTCGGCTCCGCCGATACCAACGACTACTTCCGCATGGTGGCCAACTACTGCACCCCCATCGTGGCCTTGCACTACACGCTGCCCACTTACAGGGGCCGCGCCCTGAGCGACCACCCCGAGCAGATGACCCGGGTCTCCTATGCCAATGAGGCTTTCCGCAGGACCCGCGACCTCATGGTCAAGCGCACCTTGCTGCACAATGCCGATGATGTCTGGACTTGCGTGGGGGTCAGATGGGACGCGGCAGACGACAAGACCAGGGTCTACTGGCCCTACGTGGACATGCGGGTCCAGTTGGGGCCCAGGGAGCGGGCCTGCGAGGTCCTCAGTGGCAAGGAAGTGGAGATGGCCAGCGCCGGCGCTCTGCTCCGCGGCGAGCACGTCTATACGGTGGAGAGGGTTGTGGAGTCTCAGCCCGAGCCGCAGTGACGCCTAGGAGCGCGGCCGAGAACCCCGCCTTCGCCAAGAGTGTCATTCTGAGAGCGTCCGCTCCCGGACGGAGCAGCTCGAGGAATCCCCTGGCATTCAACGGGATTCCTCGCTATCTCGCTGCGCGAGATGGACGCTCAGAATGACAGAAACCGGGGCGGCCGGACTTTTCGGCCGGACTTCTAGATGCCTGTATGCACCGACTCCTGCACAGATGAACCAAGCTCTGGGGTCTCCATCCTGCCGTTCGTGAACGTCCCGCAAGGCGGGATCGGACTTTCCACTCACATTATGTATGAACGCATTGATACCACATCCCGCCGTAGTAAGGCCTCTATCGCTCGCAATAGTGCCGTTCCCCCCCCCCTCATCCCGTCTCGCCGGTTGTATCGGCGAGTACAAGCGGCTCGAAGAGACGCCGAGAGGGGGGTTGGGGGGGTGAGGCGACGTGAGTCGGCGCCCGCCCAGAACCTGCATAACCTGAGTTTCCAGCCCGACTCGGCGATCCCGCCCGGCCGTGGCACCGGCCGAGGCGAACCTCCTCGCCGTGCTCGTCGGTTTGAGGCGGAGCTTCGCCAGTAGTACAACCTTACCTGTGCGTTGCGCCCGGCGGGGACCTTCCGATGGCGGGCCCGAATCGCGTCCGGAGGCCGACGCCGGCCTTCCAGGCCGGCTTGGCGGGCTGGAAACTCACATTATGCATGAGCGCAGTGAGGCTACATCCTGCAACAGTCGCGCTTCAGCGGCCGCTGTAGTGCCGTTCTCCCCCCTCCTCCCGTCTCGCCGGTCGTGTCGGCGAGTAAGGGAGAGGGGGGCGGGGGGGTGAGGCGACGTGAGTCGGCGCTCGCCCGGGACCTGCATAATCTGAGTGGAAAGCCCGCCCCACCGACGGCCGTTGGGTCGCCTCAACGCATGTACGGTTGTAGTGCTCGGCGCCCTTCCGTCCGGACTACCCCCGCTTTGCAGCGCCCGCCGCCTTCCGGCGGGTGGTTTTGTCTCTCTCATTCGTGTTGCGCCGGGAGCCACAGCGATGCGCATCCATGTCTTGCTGCTGACGGCCTTCACCTTCTGTCTCGTCCCCTCCGCAGTGGCCCAGAAGACCGGGCCCGGTGGCCCCGGCGCACCCGGGCCCGCGGACCTCCTACCCGCTCCCGACCTCGCCGACCGCCCAGCCGCACCGGCCGCTCCACCCGCCTTCGCGCCGCCCCCCGCCATCGCCGTAGCCGACGGGTTCGTGTACGTCGTCTATCAGGGCGTGCTGTACCAGTTCGCGGTCCGGGGCCTGAGACCGGTTGCCACGAGGAGGCTTCCTCCCGGAGCGGCACGGCAGGTCAGAGACCGCCCGGAGCGAGACCGGCCCGGACGGGACGGCGCCGGCAACGACGGATAGCAGATCGCCGCCCCGGGCCTACAGCAGCCTCACGATCACCAGCACCAATGGTGCCAGCACGATGGCGGTGATGTTGGTCGTCAGCCACAGGGCGCCGGCCAGGCGGCGGTCCAGGTCGAACAGGTCGGCCAGCAGCACCGACATGATCGCCGTGGGGGCCGTGGACTGGATGATCGCCAGCTTCAGCAGCGCGTGATTCCCCGGGGAGAAGTAGCCAAACAGGTACGCCAGGCCCAGGCCCAGGGTCGGACACAGCACGAACTTGGCCAAGTGCATCTGCAGACACTCACGCCAGAACAGGCGCACCGCCGACAGCCGCAGCCCCAGGCCGATGGCGATCAGGAACACCCCGGTGACCAGCGGGAGCCCCAGGTCGAGGACGAAAGCCGTCTCACCGGGCGCCGGCACCCCCGACAGGCTCAGCCCCAGACCCACGAAGATGCTCAGGATCGGGTACAGCGTGTGGCGCTCCCGCAGCAGTCCCAGGAGCGCCGCCAGGGCGCTGTGCTTGGCTCCCGGCGCATAGCGCCGTCCCAGGTAGAAGCCCAGGGTGTAGAACAGCGGCGAGAAGGACAGACAGTACAGCGACCCCAGGGCCGCCCCCTGCGGCCCGAGGGCGACGAAGGCGATGAAGGTGCCGTAGGTGTAGCCGACATTGGAGAACATCCCACTGCCGATGAAGGCGCCCTTGCCGCCGCGGGGCAGCCCCAGCGCCCGCGCCATCCCCAGACTCACCGGCCACATGAGCACGATCAGCAGCGCCGCATACACCGGCAGCGCGATCTCCCGCCAGCCCGGACGGTCCATGACCCACAGGGCGAGGATGATGACGATGGGCTGCAGGTACGCCATGGCCCAGCGGTTGATGGCGCTGCCGGTCTCTTCCGAGAGCCGACCGGATTTGCGCAGGCAATAGCCTGCCAGCAGTCCGCCGAGGATCACGGTGAAGGTGCGGATTACGTCGATGGCGAGGCGCAAGTCCAAGGAGGAGTAGCTCCGAGGCGGCGGTTCACACAAAGCGCCCCACGCACCGGGAGGGTACGTGGGGCGGCGGGTGCTGGGACAAGCGTAGCACAGCCGGCGGACAGGGGCAAGGGTGCCCCGTGCGCCGTCAGATCACGGACGGGTACTGCGGCGGGCTCTTGCCGGCGCGATCGACCACCTTCGGATAGCGAGTCTTGGGCTCCGGCTCGCCGATGTCGATGACCGTGATCTCGTGGTACCAGTCGTCTCCGAAGTCGAACCGGTACCAGAACTTGGCGCCGACCTCCAGGTTCAGGTCACCGATCCGCGTGTCCTCCACGAAGCCCCCGCGGTTCGCGAAGGGGTCGGGTTCGTAGTCAATCTCATAGATGACGGCATCGCGGTCGTGCGGCCCCGCCCCGAACTCGAACTGGTACAGGTGAGTGTCGAAGCGATCGAAAGCTGAGAAGATCGCGTCATGGAGCTTCTCCAGCTTGTGCTCGCCGCGGATCGCGATGGTGCGCGTGATGCCGCCCTTCTTTGTCTGGGGAAACCTCCGGCCGCGCCCGTGCAGTAGCTTGACCTCGAGCGTGAACAGCCTCTTTCCCATGCGCAGTCCCTTCGGGCGTGCGGCTACCCTTCCTTTGGTTGCCCGTCATCCCAATCCTCGACTTCGGCCCAGTTCCGAATGTGCGGCCGAGAAGCCCATATCCGCATGGGAATGTCATTCTGAGAGCGTCCGCTCCCGGAGGGAGCAGCTCGAGGAATCTCCTGGCATGTGGCGAGATCCTTCGCTATCTCGCTGTGCGAGTGCGAGATAGACGCTCAGGATGACATGAAACGGACCGGCCGGACTTCTCGGCCGCGCTTCTATAGCTCCACAATCTGCCCCGTCTCGGCCGACTGCTTCTCAGCCGCGACCAGCCGTACCGCCTCGCGGGCCTCGAAGGGCTGCACGCGCTCGGGCTGCTTGCCCTCGGCGATGCAGGCGGTGAAGTACTCCAGCTCCTGCTGGTAGCCGGTGGTGGCGCGGAACTCGGGGGTCACGGCCTCGCCATCGAAGGGCATCCAGGTCAGGGTCGGGTCGTTGCTGGTGGAGAAGCTCAGGCAGCCCTTCTCACCGAGGACCTCGAAGGCCATCTCGAACGGATAGGTCTGGGGCATGGCCCAGCCGCCCTCCACGACGACCACCATGTCGCCGCCGCCGTAGAGGTAGTGGCTGATGGTGTGATCGACCTTGGGGCCGCCCTCGGTGATGGCGCCGATCTGTGAGAACACGGCCTTGGGCATGCCCAGGATCGACTGGACGAAGTCCGCGTCATGGATATGCAGGTCCAGCAGGGCGCCGCCGCTCTTGGAGATGTCGTTGAGCCAGCCGCCCTGGCTCCAGAACGGGGAGGCCGAGACGCGGGTGAACTTCAGGCTCACCAGGCGGCCCAACTGCCCGCTCTTGATCATGTTGGCAAGCACCTCGTACTCCGGCCAGAAGCGGATGCACTGGGCGATGAACAGCATCTTCCCGTGCTTCTCGGCCGAGGCCAGCATGGCGTCGCAGGCGGCGACATCCAGCGCCATGGGCTTTTCGCAGATCACGTTCACGCCGCCGGCCATGGCCGTCTCAGTCATCTGTGGGTGCAGGAAGGTGGGCAGGCAGATGTCCACCGCGTCCAGGCCCCCGGCGGCCAGCATGTCCTCCAAAGAGCTGTAACGCTGCACGGCGGAGAGGTCCAGGGCGGCGGCGTCTCCCACATTGCCGCCGATGGCGTTGGCCGAGGCGGCGATGCGGTCGACCTCCTTGTCCGCAACTGCGACCACCTGCGCCCCCTCCACGTTCTGCCAGGTCCCGAAGTGCTGCTGACCGATGAACCCCATCCCGACGATACCGATCTTGACCAACTCAATCGCCTCCCAGTGGACTTGATCTGTGAAGCCGGCCGGTGAACAGGGGCCGGCGCCCGGGCGGCCCGCCACACCTGCGCCCCCTCGGCAACCGGCCGGGCCTGTGAGTGTCTACGCCGGTCATTTCGCCATTGCAGCCAGCATACCTGCCCGCCACCTGGCCGTCGTTCGTTACCGTGCGTTCTGCCGGCCGGCGGGGAGCTGCCCACGGCCCCCCGGGCCCAAGCGGCGGCGGGCGCCGCTTGGGCTGTGCGGAGACATAGGTAGCACTTTCGGACAGGGCATGGGCTACACCTTTCGGGCCTGGGCATCTACCCGTCTGGAACCGTGGTGTCACATGCATTGGGAGTGTTTCTCACTGGAGCAGTCGCGCTTGGACATTGTGCTGGAGCCGGATGCCGAGGGAGCCAACGTCGCCGCCGTCCGCCTTTGCCGTTCGCCGTCTGCCCTTGCCGTTCGTCGTTTGCCTTTGCCGTTCCTGGGACCGCGGGTCGCCGCTGAGCGGGACCCGCAGCCGTTGCCTCACACAGAAAAGGCGGACACCGCGCAGAAGACGTGTCCGGGGGGCGGGGGGAGTCTTCTGAAGGCGGTGTCCGCCGGTTCTGACGGGGGCAAGGGGAGCCGGTGATCTTGCCGCCTCCGCTGCGAGCAGCCTCTACCGTAAGCGACCCGATGCCCGTCCGTCGGTCGAGGGATCATTGTGTGTGCGACCCTCGCTCAAGAGAATCGGCCACAAGGGCCCGGGCTGGACGAACGGGGAGGTAACCGGGGGGCGACGCATGGGCAACGGGGGGCGTCTGAAGCCTGCCGGAGGGCTGCGTGTCCCGGAGCCCAGAAACGGGTGGTAGCACGTTGGATGGGCAGAGGCGGCAGGCCACCACCTGGGCGGCCGCGCCGTGTCGCGTCACCGAAGACGTCGAGTGCAGGGACGCCGAGGCCTACCTGTGCGGCAGGAAGGGCCGCAAGCCGGTAACCCGCCGCAGCGGCGGGCGCAAGGGCTACCAGAGGCACCCGGGTGCTTTCATCGGGGCGGCCGACGCAGTGAAGGCCTCCTGGCGGCACACCGCGGCCACTTGCTCTCAGGCCGACAGGCTCACCGCTGAGCTGAGCCGGGCTCTGGCTCGCCGATAGCGTGCCCGCACTTCCGCCATGGAATGGAACGCATATTGCTGGGCACCTCGTAGTTCCCCATCGGCCCCAAGCGGCCGATGCCTCCCATGGGGGTGCGCCATGCCCGCCCAGACCGATCGCCGAGCCTTTCTCACCACCACCGTCGTCGGAGCCGGAGCGCTGCTCGCCGGCTCCGCACTGGGCCAGGGGCCCGCCGAGGATGTCGCAGCCGCCGAGACAACGGCGGGCGCGGCCTTCTTGCCCACCGAGGTGCAGTGGCGGCCGGCCTGGCTGAGCTGGGTCGCGGCCACCACCACCTGCCTGCGGTCTCTGGGGGTGGATTGCGACCTGGTGGACGTCGCCGGGGCCAGCGGCTACGCCTTCTCCATGGCGATGTACGATAACGCCAATGTGGCGGGGCCGACCACCGTGCGCAGGAGCCTACTCGCCGACGGTCTGCGCCACCTGGGACGAACGACCCTGCAGTTCGATTCCGGTGACTGGTACCTGACCGACGAGCTCACCGAGGCCGACCGCGGCCATTGCCGGGCGCTGTACGACCTGGTGGCGGGCGAGATCGCCGCCGGAAGGCCCTGTGTGATCTGGGGCACCTACCTGCCGGAGTACGGAGTGGTCACCGGGGTCGAAGACGGCGGCTACCACGTGCTGTGCCATCGCTTGCTCACCGGAGAGCCGATGGAGCCCATTGACATCACGGCCCTGCAGGCTCCCGGCGGGTTGTACGGCCTCGCTTTCCCCTCGCCGACGGATGCCACCGTGGGCCACGGCGACCGACAGTCCGTGGTTCGGGCCATCGAGGTGCATCGGCAGGTGAGTGGGACGGCCGACTACTGCTTCGGCCTCGGCGCCTACGACCTGTGGATCCGCGCGCTGGAGGAGGGCATCGCCGACGGTTTCGGACACGCCTACTGCAGCCAATGCTATGCCGAGAGCAGGCGGCTCGCGGCCGACTACCTCCTGCGCCTGGCCGACCGTAATGAGCAGATGGCCGAGCCCCTGAGTGTGGCGGCCGAGGACTACGCCGAGGCCGCGGAGGCCCTGGAGCGCATGGCCGCCGCCTTCCCTTTCCCCGCCCAGGGGGAGCTGGAAGACCGCCGCCGGGTGGCCGGTGCGCTGGAGGACCTCCACTGCGCCGCGGAGGCCGAGGCCAGGTCGGGAGAGCCGCTGGCGGAGGCGCTGGACATGTGGCCGGACTGACGGCGGCACTCGAATGCGGGCTTCGCCCTCAGATTATGCAGGTTACTGGCGGGCGCCGACTCACGTCGCCTCACCCCCCCAGCCCCCCTCTCGGCGTCTCTTCGAGCCGCTTGTACTCCGCCAAACGGCCGGCGGAGACGGGATGAGGGGGGAGAACGGCAGTACTTCGACCGTTCCGGGCGCGCGAATGGCGAAATGTGGCCCCAGTGCGTTCATGCATAATGTCAGAACTCCTGACATGCCATACCCGGGGCGGCAGGAAGCCCTGGTAGAAGCGGCTTCGCTGGGCCACCATTTCGGGAGATGAACGTCTATTCCGCAGTCAACTCAGACTGCCCGACCTACCCAGAGACCGACTGGCGCCTCCACTTCGAAGTCAGGAATGACGAAGACAGACATCCCGCAACTACTGCGTGTCAGGAGTTCTGAATGTGAGTTTCCCGCGTGGGTGCCGACGCGGTCTGCGTCGCGCCTGTCGGGGTCTGCACGGGTCGTCTATCACCCGGCTGTTGAAGCGACCTTTGGGGATTGACATTGGTGCGGGTTTGTGCCACAATCCGACTAGCTGCTGTTCTGGCTGATTTGAAGACGGCGCATGGGGGCTGGTCGACGAGAGTCTGGCCAGCCTTAAGTGCTGTAGGCCGCCGAGTATGTGCCACAATTCACAAGCCGTCTGCGTCTGGCTTGTTTCATGAGCGATGATGGGTTCCTGTATCTCGGTTGAGTGACGTCAGCGAGCTGGCAGGAGACTGGCCGGAGACGGAGACGGCCAGTTCCTGAGTGTTTGGCCCCAGATATGTGCAACAAATCACAAACTTGGCTGCGCCCCCTGCAGCCACCTTCGTGTCCGGTCGGTTGTGTACCATCCCACTAGGCGGAAAGCCCGGAGGCGGGGAGTTCACCGGCTCGGGGGGCGTCGGGGTCACGAACCCCGGAGCCACCGCGAGGCCGGCCCCGTGGCGCGGCAGTGTTTCGAGCAGGCTCTGGCAGATACTGTCAAAGACAGGTGAGAATCGATGTCGGACATCACACTGACGATTGATGGGGTGCAGGTCACGGTCCCCAAGGGTACCACGATCATGCAGGCGGCCGATACCGTGGGGATCCGCATCCCCCGGCTGTGCTATCACCCGCGGCTGTCCATGGCGGGGGCCTGCCGCGTCTGCATCGTGGATGTCGAGAAACAGCGCAACCCGGTGGCCTCCTGCTGCTTCCCGGCCGCCGAGGGGATGGTCGTCAAGACGCACACTCCCGAGATCCTCCGGCTGCGCCGGGATATCGTGGAGCTGCTCTTGGACAACCACCCGGAAGACTGCAACACCTGCGAGCGCGACGGCAACTGCGAGCTGCAGCGCCTGGCCAACACCATGGGCATCCGCGAGCGGCTCTTCGCCGGTGAGCGCAAGCGCTACGACAAGGACCTCTCCGGAGCCGCCATCATCCGCGACCCCGAGAAGTGCGTGCTGTGCGGTCGCTGCGTGCGCATGTGCGGCGAGGTGCAGGAGGTGGCGGCCCTCGGTCAGGTCGGGCGCGGGTTCGGTACCGTGGTCATGCCGGCCCATGACGCCCCGGTGCCGGAGACGGTCTGCACCGGCTGCGGCCAGTGCATCAACGTCTGTCCCACCGCGGCATTCCTCGAAAAGGACGCCACGGCGGGCTTTCTCAAGGCCATCGAGGATCCCGAGCTCATCGTGGTCAGCCAGATGGCCCCCTCGGTGCGCGCCGCCATCGGCGAGTGCTTCGACCTGCCGCCCGGCACGGCCTGGGAGGGCGAATCCTTCGCCGCACAGCGGCGCATGGGCATCGACTACGTGTTTGACACCCAGTTCTCGGCCGACCTAACGATCATGGAAGAGGCCGCCGAGTTCGTGCAGAAGTTCAAGTCCGGCCACCTGCCCAATATCACCTCCTGCTGCCCAACATGGGTCAAGTACTGCGAGCAGTTCCACCCCGACATGATGCAGTACCTGTCCAGCGCCAAGTCGCCCATGAGCATGCAGGGCGCGGTGGTCAAGTCCTTCCTGGCCGAGAAGCTCGGAGTGGACCCCTCCAAGATCTACAGCGCGGCCTTCATGTGCTGCACCTGCAAGAAGTTCGAGGCCACCCGACCGGAGCTGTACGTCAACGGCGTGCCCGCCGTGGACGCCGTCCTCACCACCCGTGAGTTCGGCTGGTTGGTCAAGCATATGGGCATCGACTTCGCCTCCCTGGCCCCGGAAGCACCGGACTCCCCTCTGGGCGACTCCACCGGCGCCGCCGCGATCTTCGGCGTCACCGGCGGGGTCACCGAAGCGGCCCTCCGCACCGCCTACTGGATGATCTTCGATAAGGAACTGCCCGACGACGCCATCGTGTTCAACGAAGTCCGCGGGCTCAAGGGTGTTCGCGAGGCCTACCTCGACTTCGAGGGCGTCAAGCTACACATCGCCATCGCCCACGGCCTGGGCAGCGCCAATACGCTGCTCGAGCGGATGCGGGCGGGCGAGGAGTTCCACTGGATCGAGGTCATGGGGTGCCCCGGCGGCTGCATCGGCGGTGGCGGCCAGCCGTACGCCGGTGCCGACGCGATCCCGCTGGACGAGTCGATCCTGGCCAAGCGGGCCGAGGCCCTCTACAGCCTGGACGACGAGCGGGCCATCCGCAAGTCACACCTCAACCCCGACATTCAGAAGCTGTATGCGGACTACCTGGGCGAGCCCATGGGCCACAAGGCTCACGAGCTGCTCCAC
>Ga0334882_1001572_pt1 | contig 26694 bp, 24 predicted proteins | sample GraSluR1_MG_5_FD_207226 | JGI IMG/M metagenome (GOLD analysis project Ga0334882, IMG submission 207226) | Sludge microbial communities from methane-producing bioreactor in Wageningen University, Netherlands - Granular Sludge_15_04-R1 | ecosystem: Engineered > Bioreactor > Anaerobic >...
AACGTTCATAAAAACAAGAACAGTAAGCCAGAAGATCCTTTTTCTATACATGAATGCAGCTCTGGCTTTCAGCGGATTGATAATCACATCCTGAAACGATCCGAATTTATGAAAGTCCTCGGTAACCTCTTCCTCTTCTATATCAAGAATATCATCTACGGTCACTATCCCCAGCAGCGTCCCATCGGTGTCGGTTACCGGCAGAGCTACCCTGTCATAATCTTTAAAAACACGTACTGCTGATTCCTGATCATCCATTGCATTCAGGGCGACAAACCTGCTGTCCATCAGCTCCTCAATCTTTTGTTCAGGCCTGGCCAGTAGTATTTCACGTATCCTTATGTCATCAACAAGAACCCACTTGTTATCAACAATATAGACCACATTTAAAGTCTCAGAATCACGCCCGAATTTCCTGATGTGATCCAGTGTCTGGCTTACAGTGAAATCAGATTTAACCGCAACATATTCCGGCGTCATGAGCCTTCCGATACTCTCCTCCGGGTATCCCAGAAGCTGAATGGCGATCTTCCTCTCTTCAGGAGACAGCATCTGAATAAGCCGCTGGGAAACCTGTCCGGGGAGTTCCTCGAGAAAAGCGGTACGGTCATCAGGATCAAGATCGTTGAGAAGTTCTGATACCCTGTAAGCTTTGCTTGCCAGCTCTTCTATGATCTGTTCCTGCTTGTCGTGTTCCAGAAACTGGAAAGTATCCTTTGCCTGTATCTTCGACAGAAGACGAAATACAAGCACATCCTCTCCTTCAGGAAGTTCATCAATTATTTCAGCTATCAGCAGCGGATCAAGTTCTGATAGCTCATTTCTAATCTTCTTCCAATCCTTTTTTTCGATAAGCTCCCGAATTTCTTCTGTTGTTTCTATCATGGTTATGATTCCGGTATTTAAATCATATACCAGACTTCTGTACTGACCAGAGTCTGGCTATATGCGTTGATTTTAGTCTGTTATAAGTTTTACCACTATTTTCCTGACCATGGAGTTGTCACCCTTTTTCAGCCCCGGCCGATGGGCATCCTCCGGGAAAAATATGAAAAATCTGTCGGGGGAGGCCTCATGATTTTCTATACGGTTTACACTAAAAAATTCAATATCTCTCTCCGGATCATAAGCCTCCCGGACCTCCTGCTTCAGGGATACCGGTGCTATTCCAATCAGTTCCACACCGCTCACAACATATTGAATATCAATATACTTCCTGTGAGCCTCATAAGAAGCATCCTCCTCATTCTTTGTAAGATATTCGCTTACAGAGACATAAAGGTTATCACCGTCGATATCATATCGCCCCGGCGCAAGCTCTGCAAGATCATTCTCCTTCAGGAACCGGAATGCGGCATTCCATCTTTCAGGATTATTGTACCAGGAGAGTGCCAGCGACTTTCTGTTTACGGAGGCATCGGGAGTGACATTCCATCCGTTGAGCCACTCTCCTTTCTCAAACCATTTATCGGTTTCCGAAGAGCTCCATTTTGCAGGATCATCTTTTCCGGCACACCCTGCCAGCGCCATAAAAATTGTCAGAGCCATGTTTTTAACAAATAAGTGTTTCATAATAAAATAATTATAATGCTAATTCCAACATTGTATCTGTCCCCATATAATGAACAGTGAAATTATCAAGAATTATTGAGATATGGAACGATTGCGGGAAAGGAGTTAGGAGTTCGGAGTTCGGAGTTAGGAGTTAGTTAAAATTTTATAAATTATCGAAAAATATGATTTATATTATATGATTATCTTTTGTGGCACACCTGATTTTATGGTAATTTTACATATATACATAAAAAAATGAAAAAGAGAAATTTTGTCTTCAGGTTAGTGCTTGCTGCTCTGATTTTGATTGGTTCGGCAAGTCTCTATTCACAGGACTGGCCTCAGTTCAGGGGACCGGGACGCGACAGTAAGGTAACCGGATTCACCGCTCCTTCCGCATGGCCGGCTGAATTGTCGCAGCAATGGAAAGTTTCAGTGGGTACCGGAGATGCCACTCCCCTGCTTGTTTCAGGAAGGTTATATCTTCACACAAGACAGGGGGACGACGAGATTGTTATATGCCTTGATGCCGCAACAGGCAGGGAGGTATGGAAAAGCAGTTATGCTGCCCCTCCGGTGACAGGACCCTCTGCGTCTCATCCCGGACCAAGGAGCACTCCTGCCCTGTCAAACGGCCGGATTGTTACAATGGGGGTATCAGGTATCATTTCATGTCTTGATGCTTCAACAGGAAAGGTTGTCTGGAGGAAAGAAAATCCTTCAAATGCTGTTCCCCAGTTCTTTACCGGCATGTCACCTCTTATTGAAGATAATCTTTGTATAGTACATACCGGGACAAGAGACAAGGGAGAGGTTCTTGCTCTTGATCTTAAAAGCGGGAGCGAAAGATGGAAATGGTCGGGTGATGGACCCTCCTACGCTTCACCATCTGTTATGTTGCAGGGAGGTAAGAAAATAATAGTGGTACAGACTGAATCCAACCTTATGGGGCTTGATTTTGGAAAAATGATCTGGAAAGTACCGACACAGCCGCAGCAGAGGTTTTACAACTGTACCAGCCCATATGTAAACGGGGATATTATATATTACACAGGTCAGGGTTCGGGTACCAGAGCTGTTCAGGTCAGTAAAACTGGCGATAATTATACCGTAAAGGAGCTCTGGAGCAACCCGCAGGCTGGTGCCAAGTGGACCACTCCGGTGCTAAAGGATGGTTACCTTTACGGATTTAATGATCAGAGAAGAATCTACTGCATTAACGCCTCAACCGGACAGACAGCGTGGACAGATGAGACTACCAACAGTGATTTTGCAACTATATCGGATTGCGGACAGGTTCTGGTTGGATTCCCCGGCACCGGCAACTTAATCGTTTTCAGGCCTGACGGAAAAGCCTATTCGGAAATTGTCAGGTACAAAGTCTCCGATACTCCTGTTTACGCTTTCCCGGTTATTGCAGGAAATAATATCTACGTCAAGGATGCAGAATCTTTGATACTTTACAGGGTTAATTGACAGCAGGGGCGTAGCGTGCTACGCCCCTTCTTATATCCGTTCCCTGAGGAGTATATTCCTCAATTCGTTGGGTGTGATTTTCTCTCTGGCGATACCGTTTTCCGCAACTGTAATACCGCCGGACTCCTCTGACACAACTATCACAAGGGCATCCGAATGCTCGGAGAGCCCAATGGCAGCCCGATGTCTCATCCCGAAACGAGCCGGCAGCATTACCTGATCGGTAACCGGGAGGGGGCATCTGGCAGCAAAGATCTTTCCGCCTTCAATCAGAAGTGCCCCATCGTGAAGGGGTGTATTCTTAAAAAAAATAGTTTCAATCAATTCAGCGCTGATCCTTGCATTAATCAGTTCACCTCCCTCTGAATAAAGGTCGAGACTGCTTTTTCTGCCGACAACGATAAGAGCCCCTGTCTTTTTGCCTGACATCGATTCGACAGCCCTCACAATCTCCTCAGCTTCCCTGGGGCTGCTTTGCTCGTCATCAACCGAGGCAAAGATTTTACTAAAGGAGAACCTTCTGCTGGTTATGTATCTGTTACCTATAACCAGAAGAAATCTTCGGACCTCCTGCTGAAACACAATTATAAGCGCGATCACCCCCACCCCTATTACCTGACCAAAGAGGGCGCCTATCAGCTGCATGTTGAGTGCCTTGACAAGCAGCCAGAAAAGGTAAATAAAAAATATACCGATGAATATGCTCATTGCAGCCGTGCCTCTTATCAGCTTGTAAAGCTGAAACAGGATCACGGCAACCAGTAAAATATCTATAACGTCAAGAACGGTTATCTGAAATCCCATAGTCAAATCTGTCTGATGTAAATTTAAACAATCATTTTTTCTTTTCTGAGAGGTTCTGTCAGCCTGATTGCCTGTACAGCCTCTTTCACATCGTGAACTCTCAGTATATCGGCCCCTTTAAGCAGGGCTACCGTATTAAGCACAGTACTTCCTGCAAGTGACTCTTCCGGTGTTATTCCAAGCGTTCTCCATATCATCGATTTTCTTGATAATCCTACCATCAGAGGCAGGCCGGCGATGGAGAAATCACTCAGGTTGTCAAGTATTTCGAAATTATGTTCAATGGTCTTTCCAAAACCAAATCCCGGGTCAATTATAACATCCCTGACTCCCGATGAGTGGAGCCTGTAAATCCTCTTCCCGAACCAGCTCAGTATCTCAGCCACAACATTCTCATAAACCGGATCAAGCTGCATCGTTCGCGGATTGCCCTTCATGTGCATTATTACATAAGGCACATTCAGTCTGCCTGCCGTTTCAAACATCCGGCCGTCAGCCTCACCTCCCGAGATATCATTTATCATATCGGCTCCGCAATTCTCAACTGCCTCCTCAGCAATAGCAGCCCTGAAGGTATCGACAGAGATTATGGCTTCAGGAAACTCTTTCCTCAGAAGTCTTACCGCCTTCGTCACTCTTTTTCTTTCCTCTTCTTCTGAAGTATCTTCTGCTCCCGGGCGCGATGAATAACCTCCGATATCAATAATGTCAGCGCCGTCGGTTATCATCTCCGAGGCAGCTCTTATGAGAGCCTCTTCAACGGTGAACCTGCTGCCACTGTAAAATGAGTCGGGTGTTACATTAATAATACCCATCACTCTCGGCCGGAAAAGATCGAGAAGTCTTCCCCTCAGGTTTATGTAACGCGGTTTTGCTTTCAAAACACCTGCTCGGTTTTCTCACCGAAAGTACCACTTTTTGAGCAAATGACAACACTCTTTATTTTTTCCTGATTGCCTTTTAAGTTTGAAGTGTGGTTATTACATTTGTACCGGATGAAATCACTGTCATAATGAGGCTTATTGTAATCGAGGGTGTTGACGGTTCAGGGAAATCAACGCAGATAAAACTCCTGAGAGATTTTTTTGCCAGCAGAAACTACAGAAGCGAATATCTTCACTTCCCCAGGACGAATACACCTTTTTTCGGGGAACTGATCGCCCGTTTCCTCAGAGGTGAATTTGGTTCGCTTAATGAGGTTGATCCCTATCTTGTGGCTATGATCTATGCAGGTGACAGGAAAGATGCTTCACCTCTTATTAATGAATGGCTTCAGCAGGGCAGTTACGTGCTGCTCGACAGATATACTTACTCCAACATTGCCTACCAGTGTGCAAAAATTGAGGATCCGGCCGAACGGGAAAAGCTAAGGAAATGGATTCTGGCTCTTGAGTTTGAACATTTCAGAATTCCTGAACCCGGGCTCAACATATTCCTTGATGTACCGGCCTCTTTCACCGAACAGAAGCTCTCGGCATCAAGGAACGGGTCAGACAGATCATACCTTAACGGCAACCGTGATATACATGAAGAGGATCTTTTCTTCCAGAAGAGAGTAAGGGATGTGTATGTCAATGCAGCCGGAACGGATAAGAGAATTGCCGTTGTAGAGTGCATGGACAGTGAGGGTAAAATGATGCCCCCGGAGAAGATCTTCGGAATTATCAACGGAATAATAAAAGAAAGGAAACTAATATAGGATGAGGTTACTTAAAGTTATTTGCAAAATAATAATCGGGATCGTATTTATTTTTTCAGGTGCGGTAAAAGCAGTTGATCCTCTGGGTTCAGCGTATAAGTTCGGAGACTATTTCCAGGCCTTCAATCTTGAATTCCTGCAATTTCTTGTACTTCCTCTCGGCATACTGCTTTTCACAACAGAATTCCTTGCTGGTTTCTCAGTACTCACCGGCTACAGGGCAAAAACCGGGATATGGGTTGTAATGATCCTCATGCTGATCTTCACCCCGCTCACTTTCGTCCTTGCTCTTACAAATCCGGTTTCAGACTGCGGTTGTTTCGGAGATGCTATCCACCTTACCAACTGGCAGACTTTCTTCAAAAACATAATAATACTGATTCCGGCAATCTTTCTTTTCGTGAAAAGAAATGAGTTAAAGGAAATTACAGTTCCTGCGGCGGAGTGGGCAATAGTTACAGTAATGGGAATTGCAGTAATAACATTTGCTTTCTATAACCTGAGGCATCTGCCGGTTATCGATTTCCTGCCCTATAAGCCGGGAACATATATTCCGGATAAGATGATCATTCCTGAAGGTAAACCGGTCGACCAGTACCAGACCACCTTTATCTATGAGAAAGAAGGGCAGAGAAAGGAATTCACACTTGATAATTATCCGTACGATGACACTACCTGGGTATTTATTGACCAGGTGTCGGTGCTTTTAAAAAAGGGTTATGAGCCTCCGATCAATGATCTGAGCGTCATATCCATCAATAACGAAGACTTTACTGACCGGATATTGTATGACTATGACTACTCTCTGCTTATGATAGCCAGGAAGCTCAGGGAGGTTGATGAAGAGAGACTTGATGCGGGTTTTGAACTAGGGCATCACTGCCTGGCAAATGGTATTTCATTCTATGTGCTCTCCTCTTCAGGCTCCGATGAAATGAGAATGTACGACAATGGACTGCTCTTCTGTTCGGTAGATGATATTACACTCAAAACCATGGTAAGATCCGATCCGGGCTATATCCTTATACGGAACGGTACTATTACAGGCAAATGGTCGTGGGCAGACCTGCCTGAAAAAGAATGGTTCACCGGAAACATGGAAGGGAAGAGTATCATGTCACTGAACAACAGAAGCGAGATGCTTACCGTTATTATATTTGTCCTGGCCCTGACGGCAGTAATTATATCATTACGGATGATGACAGAAAAAATCAACAAATTAAAACAGAATAAAATAATCAATTGAGTATGAGAAAGAAGATTGTTGCCGGTAACTGGAAAATGAACATGGACCTCTCCGAAGGCCTTGAATTTGCAGAAACGCTGAAAATATATTTCATGGAAAATCCGGCTGAGAAGGCGGAAGTGATCCTTTGCACACCCTTCATACATCTTGCAGGTGTATCAGAAATACTTAAGGGCAGTAACATCAGCCCGGGAGCACAGAATTGTGCATCAGAATCCTCTGGAGCATATACCGGTGAAGTATCTGCTTCAATGATCAGAAGCACAGGGGCCGGTTATGTGATAATAGGCCATTCGGAAAGGAGGAGTTATTACCATGAAGACGACAAGTTGCTTAATAAAAAAACATTACAGGCGCTTTCGGCAGGTCTGAAAGTAATATTCTGTTGTGGAGAGGTGATTGGGGAAAGAGAATCCGGAAATCATTACAATGTTGTCAGCCGCCAGCTTGAAGATGGTCTCTTTTCGCTTTCAGTAAATGACTTCAAAAATATCGTGATAGCCTATGAACCGGTGTGGGCAATTGGAACAGGGCTGACTGCGACACCTGAACAGGCTCAGGAAATGCATGCCTTTATTCGTGATCTTATCAGTGCAAAGTATGGCGGTGATCCTGCAAATGAGACACCGATACTCTATGGAGGCAGTTGCAAGCCATCCAATGCTGCCGAGATCTTTTCCCGTCCTGATGTTGACGGTGGCCTCATCGGAGGCGCATCTCTGAAAAAGGATGATTTTGTTGCAATAGTTGAAGCTATTTAATCTGTTTAATCAATGGACCGGGCATGACAGCGACGTTCAGGGTTATCTGCGTTTCGATTCTTTTCGCAGTACCTTTCAGTCTGTTTCCCCAGGCAAAGCCGGCCTTTACGGGAGACCCTGAAAAGTTCAGGGATGAGCTCCTTTCTTTTATGGGGACAGGCATGACAGACGAACAGTCAGCAAATGTCAATGCATTCATTGTCAGATGGGACAGTGCAGCTTTTGACAGGGTAAATATGTACCGGATCCTCGATCTCTCAAGCCAGCTCACAGGAAGACAGGTAAGAGCTGTTCCACATATGTACCAGTTCCTTATTACCCTGAATGATTTTGTTGACTTCAAACGTGATGAAGATTATTTATCACACTGGCTTACAGGTCTCAGCGAAATGCTTTTTGGTTCAGGGATTACAAACGAAGCACTCGTTACCTATTTCAGGAACACGAGTCTTCTTATCAGGGAAAATGTACTCTTTAATTCAGGCTCTGTAAGATGGAAAGTCAAAGATGAAGAGCTGAGATTTGAGCATGATACAGTCCTGAAGATCATGATCAACAATGCCACACTTACCTGTTATTCCCAAAGAGACAGTACTGAGATCTATAACGCTTCCGGAGCCTATATCCCCGACAAGCAACTATTTTTAGGCAGCAGGGGAATAGTAACCTGGGAAAAAGCCGGATATCCGCGCGATGAGGTTTACGCTGAGATACTTGATTATCAAATCAATGTGGCCAGAAACGGTTTCACCTGCGACTCGGCCAGGCTCGTACATAAGACCTATTTTAAAGAGCCTGTTTACGGGGAGCTCAGCGATCAGGCCTCAAGCATCTCTGTAAAGCAGAAAGCTGTCTTCCCGAAATTTGAAACCTATATAAAACAGTTTCGGATCGATAATATATATGAAGGCGTGGATTATGAAGGAGGCCTTCTCTTTGAAGGGGCAAACGTAAAGGGTAAAGGTGAGATCTTCAATCCTGCAAAGATCAGGCTCAGCAGAAATGACACCCTTTTTATGAAATTGACCTCCAATGAGTTCACTTTCACAATCAATACTGTGACTTGCGCTGAGGCTGAATCCTCCCTCTACCTCGGAACAGATTCAATTTTTCACTCCAACCTTGGATTCTCCTATAATGTCCCTGCCAGACAGGTCAGTCTTCTCCGGACAAACAACCCGATATCCAGAAGCCCATATTACAATTCATATCACAATATTGATATGTATTTTGAAAGCCTCCTTTGGAACATGAACGGGTCAGAAGTTATCCTTTCAAGAGCAAGGGGAGCATCGCTCGGACAGGCTGTTTTTGAGTCAGCATCTTCCTTCAATGCTAAATATTTCCTTCAGCTGATGGGACTTGACCAGTACCATCCTCTCAGCCGGCTTAAGCAATTCAGCGAGTGGTACTATTCGGAAACCTTCCCTGTTGCTGAATTTGCAAAATGGCTTAATAAACCGGAAGAGGCCGTTACGGGTCTCTGTATCGATATGGCCAACAGGGGATTCATATTCTACGACCGTGTCAACCAGGAAATTACACTGAAGAAGAAGGTAACTGATTTTATTGATTTTTTTACAGGTAAAAAAGACTATGACGTAATCACCATTTACAGTGAAACGAAAGCCCCGGTCGACAATGCAGTACTCGATCTCAACGACTTCAGGCTGAGGGTGAACGGTGTAAGAGGTGTATTCCTGAGTGATTCCCAGAGAGTTGCAATTTACCCTTATCAGCAGAAGCTGACAATTGGCAGAAACAGAAATCTGGAATTCGATGGAGTGGTCGAGGCAGGTCTCTTTACAATATTCGGGCATGACTTTAATTTCAGTTACGATACATTCAAGATCAGGCTTCAAAAGATCGACTCCATAAAAGTCGCCGTGGAAACGGACAAGAGAGATGATTACGGGAACCCCCTCTTCAGTGAGGTGAATAACATCATCCAGCTGGCAACTGCAGAGATCTTTATCGATGATCCCCAGAATAAATCAGGACTGAAGAGCCTGGAACAATATCCCATAATAAATTCATTGACTGATTCATATATTTTCTATGATAAGATACCCGGCCTCGAAGGTATATACGGTAAGGAAGATTTTTATTTCAAGGTTGATCCCTTCACATATGAAAATATTGACCATTACAAGATGGAGTACATGGATCTGCCGGGAGAATTTCATGGCGGCAATATTCTTGCACCTATGCGCCAGAATCTTGTCATTCAGGAAAATAACAGCCTGGGATTTAACATGAATATTCCCGAAGAAGGCATAGAGGTGTACGAAGGCAAAGGTAGGTTATATGACTTTATCAGCTTAAGCAATAATGGATTGCGTGGTAGCGGGAAGCTCAGTCACCTGACAGCCACTACAATATCCGATGAATACAGGTTCTATCCCGATTCAATGGTTGCCACGGCAAAGGTATTCAACATGGACAGGGATGCTTCCGGCATTTACCCGGAGCTGACCAGCCAGGATGTAAAGATCCGGTGGCTGCAGCCTGAAGATGAATGGCGGGTGGTCAACGCCTCCGGAAAACTCTTCAGCATGTTTGATAACGGTACCACTCTCGACGGAACAGTTACACTGACACCTTCAAACGTAAAAGGTACCGGAGTAATAAACACCCCCGACTCAAGGATAAGCTCAAACAGCTTCAGATTTACGTCAGAAACCATCCATGCGGATACTTCGGACTATAATCTTAAATCAGCTTCTACAAGCGGCGATGCATTCATTGCTGAAAATGCAGCAACTGATATCAGCTTTATCGATAACATTACCAGGTTCCGTCTGAACACAGGCTCATCCGTTGTAAAATTTCCCGAACTTCAGTATATCTGTACAATGACCGATTTTGAGTTTAACATGAAAACACGTATCCTGGAGATGGAACAACGCGGCAGATCATCAGGAGATTTGCTGACACCGGCACAGTTGCTGAGGGTGGATCTCAAAAATCCTGAAAAGCCCACTTTCTTCGCCACCAATGTAATCAGGGATACAATATCTTTTGCCTCAGGAAATGCCAGGTATTATGTCAATGAGGAGTATCTCGAGGCGGAAAATGTAAATTACCTTCGTATAGCCGATGCCCTTATTCAGCCGGAGAACGGGAGGATGACAATTGACAGGAGAGCAAAGATAAGACAGCTTCAAAACGCCATTGTTGCCGTCAATAACCGTCATATCCTTCATTCTGCCAATATTGACATAGAATCGACAAGGCGCTATTCGGGAAGTGCTGTTTATGACTATACCGGTGAAAATAAGGAGATTCAGCGGATAAGCTTTCCGGAGCTGATGGTCGATACACTCACAACAACGGCAAGAGGTTATATCCCTGTAAACCAGCAATTCATGCTCAGCCCGGCATTCACCTATGCCGGTGATGTGCTGTTGTCGGCCAGGTCAGATTTTCTGACATACACGGGAGCTGCAGGAATTGTGCATGATTGCAGCCCGATAAGAAGCTTTTCAGTGAAATTCAGTGGACCGGTTGATCCCATGAATGTTATGATACCAATAAGCGAAAAGCCACGCGATATTAACGACAACCTGGTATATTCGGGATCATACCTCAACATCGATTCCATACATATCTATCCCGCCTTCCTCTCCCCTCAGAAATCATGGAGTGATGTAGCCTTTGTAAATGCATCGGGTTTTCTTTATTTCGACAGGGGAAGAAGCCGTTATCTTATAACCTCACGCGAAAAAATAGCAGATCCTGCCATCCACGGGAACCAGATAGCACTCGACAAGAATTATTGTGTTTTGTCAGGTGAGGGAACACTTAATTTCGGGGCCAATTTCGATCTGATGAAAATGAAGAGTGCCGGCAGTGTCATTCATACGCTCGATTCAGGAAAAGTGACTATTGATGCGATACTTGCACTCGATTTTCATTTCTCTTCCGATGCACTTAATGTGATGAACAATGATATCAGAACAGTACCCTCACTAAGGCCCGTAAGCCTGAACACCGATCTTAACAACAAGGGAATGAGGGACCTGCTGGGTGAAAATGCAGCCAACCGGCTTCGGGAAGACCTTAATATGTACGGAACAGTAAGAAATATTCCGAAGGAGTACACCTACGAGCTCCTTCTTAATGATGTGAAACTGTACTGGAATGAAGCCACATCATCCTTCAGGTCAGAGGGCAGAATCGGTATAGGATTTATTGGCACACAGCCTGTTAATGTTTATGTCGACGGATATATAGAAATACAAAGACGCCGCACCGGCGATTTGATAGACGTCTACCTCAAAGCGAATGAATCCTCCTGGTATTATTTCTCATATTTCAGGGGCGTAATGATGGCACAGTCAGGCAATATGAACTTTAACTCAATAATCAGCAAAGCCAGACTTAAAGACCGGAGAGATCCCTCTGCATCAACCAGGGTACCTTATACTTATATGATAGCCGTGGAGGATCGTCTTTCAAGATTTCTGAGAAGAATGGTCAGCAGGGATGCGGAACAGGACCTGCCTGCTCTTGACGGACTGATAAGATAACGTGAAGCCGAATAATCATATACAATGCATATCTTTTACGCCCCGGAATCAAGCGGCAACACAATCACCTTAAGTGAAACGGAATCGAGACACTGCATAAGAGTGTTGCGGATGACCACGGGTAGTGTGATTAAACTAATCGATGGCTCAGGAAACCTTTACACGGGATATATAAGTGATCCCGACCCTCTGAGATGCAAAATAATTGTAACAAAAACAATTACCGGATTCGGGAAGAGGAACTACAGGCTGCATATAGGAATATCTCCAATAAAAAACAGAGAGAGGTTTGAGTGGTTTCTTGAAAAATCTGTTGAAATAGGAATTGACATTATCACTCCGTTAATCTGTCACAGATCGGAAAAAAACCCAATAAACGAGTCAAGGGCCGGTAATATTATCATCTCTGCAATCAAACAATCAGTTAAAGCATATAAACCGGAGCTTACAAAGCCTTACCTCTTCGATGAATTCACCGACACCTTTAACTCAGGAGTCTGTATGATCACACATTGCAGCAAAGCCTTTGAAAGGACTAAAATAGATAGTGTTTATTCAAGGGGCAGAAATGCTGTGATCCTTATCGGGCCGGAAGGGGACTTCACTGATGAAGAGATAATAAGAGCCATTGAGAGGGGCTATATCCCCGTTCACCTCGGCGAGAGCAGGCTGAGAACAGAAACGGCAGGCATAGCTGCCTGCCATTCTGTTTACTTTATCAATCAATAATGGGAATTAATCAGCCTACGAAGAAGTCGAAGACATCTCCCGCTTTCTTCGAAGACACATTAAAGAGCTCCGTGTACCTGCATTTTGTGCATGTAACAGAAGTAAATTTCCTGTTCTGGATATTAAATATTTTAGTCCAGAAACCGCCTGCAGTTCTAATCTCCCCTATCTCACATGTACGGGTTCCGCATTTCGGGCAGGTGTATTTATAAGGCTTATTCATTTCTTTCATTTCGGGAATTAGTTGATTTAACTTTCCATCTGCCTGCTTTCTTCAAGGCCTGATCAATAAGATACTCTATCTGTCCGTTTGTACTCCGGAACTCGTCAGCAGCCCATTTCTCAAGCGATTTAAGTTTCTCCGGATCGATCCGGAGGACAAATGGTTTTTTCTGCCCCATGACCTACGAATGTAATGTGCCGGCATTTACCACAGGAGTTGCATCTTTATCGCCGCAAAGCACAACCATCAGGTTGCTAACCATGGCAGCCTTTTTCTCCTCATCAAGTTCAACAATATTTTTGTCTGAAAGCTGTTCGAGAGCCATCTGAACCATTGAAACAGCTCCTTCCACTATTTTAAACCGGGCTGAAACAACTGCCGAAGCCTGCTGCCTTCTCAACATCGCATTTGCGATCTCCTCGGCATAGGCGATATAGTTGATTCTTGCCTCGATCACCTCTATTCCTGCTATTATCAGCCTCTCTTTGATTTCATTTTCGAGCTCATCATTTATCTCCTGTCCTCCGCTGCGCAGCGCGATGACCGCTTCATGATCCTCAAAATTGTCGTAGGGATAGAGTCCTGCAAGCTTACGCAGTGCCGCGTCGCTCTGCACCAGTACAAAATGCTGGTAGTCGTCTACCTCGAAGGCAGCCTTAAAAGTATCAGCGACCCTCCAGACCAGTACAAACCCGATCTTTATCGGATTACCCACCTTATCGTTTACTTTGATAGGTTCGCTGTCGAAATTACGGGCACGAAGGGAAATCTTTCTTTTTATATAGAAAGGATTAACCCAGAAGAATCCATTCTCCCGTATAGTACCTTTATAGGCTCCGAAGAGAACCATCACGCACGATTCATTGGGATTAACCACAGTGAAGCCTGGCGTGAAGAACACGAAGAGCAGAGTGCAAGCAATACCAAGCCAGATTATGGTAAATGCAAATCCGGCTATGGCTCCGCCGAGAAGGAGAAATTCGATCAGCAGTGCCAGATAACCCGAAAGGGGCCTGATTGTAAATTCCTGTTTCATTTCATTTGATATTATTTTAATATCACAAATATATTATTTTAATATTTATAAAACAAAAAAAAACACAGAAAAATATTTCTGTGTTTTTTTGTTTACGTTATCTGCCTGATTTTCTTAAGCAGTCTTTTTGTCAGACGTTTTCGCGGGACAACCCTGACCTTCCTGAGGAGGTCTGTCACATCGTGATACTGTGTATTGAGCCCCCATGCATCTTCAAAGAGATCAGTGTTTCTGACCTTGATATCCCGGTAAGACAACAGTTGAGTAGAATTTATCCCCATAGGCTTCATGATTTTGTTTTATCTGAAAACGGCCTGTGGGGTAAAATATTGTATTTTTCAGTTTAAGGTAAGGCTGATTTTCTTCTCTTCCATCATTTTTCTCATATTGATGAGGGCATATCTCATCCTTCCGAGGGCAGTATTGATACTTACCTCAGTGATATCGGCTATCTCCTTGAAGCTTAAACCCGCGTAGTGGCGTAGAATTACCACTTCTTTCTGATCGTCGGGAAGCTCATTGATAAGTTTTCTGATATCCTTCTGGATCTGCCTTTTTATCAAATGCTCCTCAATATTGGCTTCCGCAAGTCTCTTTGAATTGAAAAGATCAGATTCGTAATCGTCATTCGAAACCGTATTAAGCTGCTTGATCCGGCGGAAATGATCTATTATCAGGTTATGTGCTATCCTCATAACCCAGGAAATAAATTTTCCGTTGTCATAATATTTTCCGGATTTTACCGATTGTATTACTTTCAGGAAAGTATCCTGAAACAGGTCCTCGGCAAGTGCCTGATCGCGTATATAGAGACTTATATACGCAAATACCTTGTTCTTATGACGTTTGATTAGTTGCTCAAAGCCGGACTGCTCACCTTTTACGAACCTTTCGATCAGTTCATAATCGGAAATCGTTTTTTTCATCGCTCACTCTTTTAGTAAATCAAGAGTAGAGTTGTATTATAGGCAGTCCTCCTTTGGTTAAATTAGATATTATTCGTAATGCAAAGAAAACAATTTTTTTGATTTGAAAGTATTACTTTTGACTTTTTACGGAATTTTCATATAAAAGTTACAGAAAAGTAATGGAGGGGAGTATAGAGATTAAGGGAGCCAGGGTACATAATCTGAAGAATATAAGTCTGAAAATTCCAAGGAACCAGCTTGTTGTCATAACCGGTGTTTCAGGTTCCGGCAAATCATCGCTGGCTTTTGACACGGTTTATGCTGAAGGCCAGAGAAGGTATGTTGAAAGTCTCTCATCCTACGCGCGGCAGTTTCTCGGAAGGATGAACAAGCCCGAGGTTGACTTTATAAGCGGAATTCCTCCCGCCATTGCCATTGAACAGAAGGTAAACTCGAGGAATCCCAGATCGACTGTCGGAACATCTACAGAAATTTATGATTACCTCCGCCTGTTGTATGGCAGGATAGGCCGCACCTTTTCACCTGTATCGGGCCGAGAGGTGCAAAGGCACTCTCCCGATGATATTGTGAACTATATATCCTCTCTTCCTGAGGGAACAATATTATACATCACCTCACCAGGGGTTATTCCTGAGAACATTGAAACAGGCGAATATCTGTCATTTCTTGCCAAACAGGGTTTCAACAGGGTAGAAGCCGAAGGCCTCATACTGAGAACAGATGAACCCGACCCGAATCACTCTTTAAAGCCGGGACAGAAGGTAAATGTTGTGATAGACCGTATTATCGCCGACAGATCGGAAGACAATCTCAGCCGCGCAGCTGATTCGGCACAGACCGCTTTTCAGACAGGGAGTGGACATTGCCAGATTATTATTCATCATGATAACAGTATGTCAAGGGAGTATTTCTCCAACCGGTTTGAAGAGGATGGGATTGAATTTGAGGAGCCCACAGAGCATCTCTTCAGCTTTAACAATCCGATAGGAGCCTGTCCGGTGTGTGAAGGGTATGGCAAAATTATCGGGATCGATGAGAACCTTGTTATTCCCGACCAGAATCTGTCGGTGTACCAGGATGCGATAATGTGCTGGAAAGGTGAGACAATGAAGCGATGGAAGGAGAGACTGGTGCAGAATGCGGAACAATTCGGCTTTCCGATACATAAACCGTACTACCAGCTTACAAAGGAGCAAAAAGAATTATTATGGAACGGTAACAGGTATTTCTATGGTATCAACCGTTTCTTTGAACATCTTGAAGAGAAGAAGTTTAAGATTCAGTACAGGGTTTTACTCAGCCGCTACAGGGGAAAAACTGTCTGCCCTGGGTGTAAGGGATCGAGGCTGAGAAAAGAGGCGGGATATGTAAAGGTGGCATCAAAGACGATCCAGGAATTGGTGACAATGCCTGTGGGAAGGCTATATGAATTTTTCAGTTCGGTAAAGCTGCGTCCGGACGACAGCAAGATTGCCGAAAGAGTGCTGGCCGAGATCAGACAGCGGCTCCGGTTTCTGGTGGATGTAGGGTTACCCTATCTTACACTCGACCGTCTCTCCTCAACACTCTCGGGAGGTGAATCACAGAGAATAAATCTTGCCACATCTCTTGGAAGCAGTCTGGTCGGCTCAATGTATATACTTGACGAACCGAGCATAGGTCTCCATCCCCGTGATACGAATATGCTCGTGGAAGTACTCCGGGAGCTCAGGGACATGGGTAATTCAGTTCTGGTGGTTGAGCATGAAGAGGAGATCATAAGGTCGGCTGATCATATCATTGACATGGGTCCGGAAGCAGGGGTGCACGGAGGGGAGATCGTATTTCAGGGAAGTATGGAAGAATCAGGCGGAAAGGATTCACTGACTCACCGCTACCTGACACGAGAAATGATAATTCCTGTTCCCTCTCTCAGAAGGAGATGGAACAGCTATGTTGAAATAAAAGGAGCAAGGGAAAACAACCTGCGTGATATCTGTGTAAAATTCCCTTTGCATGTTATAAGTGCCGTTACAGGCGTTAGCGGATCGGGCAAATCAAGTCTGGTCACTGATATTCTCTACAGGGTGCTATCATCAAGAACCAACGGCCCTAATCTGCGTCCCGGTCAGTTCAGGGAGATAACGGGCGACATTTCGACAATAACAGGAGTGGAGATGGTCGATCAGAATCCGATCGGCAAGTCCAGCAGATCTAATCCTGTAACCTACCTGAAGGCCTACGATGAGATCCGAAAGCTATATGCTGAGCAACAGGCCTCGGTACAAAATAATTTCAGGCCCTCCCACTTTTCTTTCAATATTGATGGCGGAAGATGCGAGGAGTGCCAGGGAGAAGGGATTATAAAGGTGGAGATGCAGTTTATGGCTGATGTTGAACTTACATGCGAAAGCTGTAAGGGAATGAGGTTCAGGAAGGATGTCCTTGAGGTGAAATATCACGGAAAAAACATATATGATATGCTCCAGATGACTATTGATGAAGCTATTGATTTTTTCAGGAGTCATCCGGGGAAAAGTGAGAAAAGAATAACGGAAAAGCTCAGACCCCTTTCCGATGTAGGGCTTGGTTATATCAGGATGGGACAATCGTCAAGCACACTGTCGGGCGGTGAGAGTCAGAGGGTAAAACTGGCTTATTTCCTGGGACAGGACAGGGGATCGGGTCATATGCTGTTTATTTTTGATGAGCCAACCACCGGGCTTCATTTTCACGACATTAACAAACTTCTTAAATCCATGAATGCTCTTGTGGAGCATGGTCATACTGTCATACTGATCGAGCATAATCTGGAGATGATAAAGAGTGCCGATTGGGTTATTGACCTTGGTCCGGGCGGAGGCGAAGAGGGAGGAAAGGTTGTTTTTGAAGGGACTCCGGAGAACCTCGCACAATGTAAATTATCCCACACCGGGAGGTACCTGGCACAGAAGCTTAAAGCAGAGCCTATCTCCTGACCCTGAATCCGAACATGATGGCAACGCAGCCACTCGAAGGAGTTTCCCCGGACCTGTTGGATGATGTAACTTTAACGACAAGTTTGAGCTGCTGGCTCGATTCAAGTTGAAAGTCCCAGGTTTTTGCGTATTTATTCTCCTTATTTGTGTAAAGGACATTCCTGTTGGCATCAAGGACAGTAAATTCTATGGGTGGAATCTTATCCTCGCCACCAATGGATAACCTGTAATCCATATCGGAATAAAAAGTCTTATAGAGCTCAGCCTCTTCTCCCTCAACCAGCACTGCAGCATGGTAATTGCCGTCGTGTGTATAGGAGCCAAGCTCAGGAAGTACGGTTTTTTTTGCAAAGGCTTTGCATTGTGCATCCGCTGAATGGGTTGCCACAGCTAATAATATTGTTAGAACCGGTATTATTCTAAGTATTCTCATGGCTATTGTTATTTAACAAAACTACTTCTGATCTCATCGACTACGGTTGCAAGTTCCCTGAACACCTCGGGTGTCATGTCTGATTTAACCTCCGATCTCAGTACGGTTACATTGGCACTCTGGTCATATGCGGGCCTGACAGGCGATGTGGTCAGGTTAATCTTGTCGAAGATTAGTTTAATCCTGGTGATCTGTTCAATCAGTTCATCAACTGCAGGGTTTCCCTTGCTGCTTTCCAGAAGGCTGAGTAGAATATCAATCGACAGTTTCTGATCTATTATTCTGCTTACCAGCTTATTCCCGTTCAGGTCCTTTATATCGACCAGCTGAGTTGAGATATAGAGACCTTCCATCCATCCTCCGACAAGAACAATTGCTGCAACTGCCGGTTGCCCGTTTTCCTCGAGATATGCATTGGAATTCATGAATGTTTCGGAAACAATATCCATTATGGCCTCTCTGTTATTAATATTCTCCTCGAGTCTGTTGATCGTCTCTTCCTCGATAGCATCAAGTATTCCGAGTCCGTCGGCCATTTTCTTGGCAGCATTCATGTAATTTATTATCAGCTGTGTCTGGTCATAAAGACTGGCCACGCTCAGATCGCAGGTATAAATACCCAGATTCAGTGCCATACTCTTATTGGTTATATAGTTTCTGGTGTTTTCCACAGGATTGAGAAGGCTTTCATTGAACTGGGCACCGGCCGACTTAACCAGCATTGCTGATTCCAGGGGTGAGGGAAGAGCATTGAATATTCTTTCTGCTTTCTGTATATCTTCATAAATTGCTGCATCGTCCATTATTACCTCAACTGATCGATCCCTCTCAGAAGTTTTTCTATCGCCGGAACGGCATCCGGCAAGCATGCCGGAAAACAGAAATACCAGCATCAGTAACCTGAAGCTGATTCTGACTAAATTATTCATAATCCAAGTTATTAGTTATCAAACCTAATTCCCGACCAAATTAGTACATTATTTTTATTTTTCAAAAACGGCAAAGGTTATTACCTGCAATTCTGTTCAGTCTGCTTTTAACCACAATAGGGCCATTCTGAAAAACAATATAACGATGTCAGTCCGGTTTTATTCTTCCGATGAGAAGTATTTCATGAATTGTGTCCTTTCGTATACCGAAGGATTACCAATATTACCATGATTAAGCTTGCCCCTGAACTGACTAATCGCTGTAAAACCTTTTTTGTCCATCCACTCTTCTATACTCCTGTTCATTGTTTTAAGGTACTGAACACCTTTCTCGTAAAATACCGAGCAAACCTGTACTGTATGGGCGCCGGCAAGTAAATATCTCACCGCGTCCTCACCACTGTGAACTCCGGTTGTTGCTGAGATATCAATTTTGATGTCCTGCGCACTTGTCATGCCGATCCACCTCAGGACATAACGTTTCTCACTCTCGTTGCTGAAAACCGATGCCGGGACAATTTCCATTCTGCTAATATCAATATCGGGTTCATAGAATCTGTTAAACATTACGACACCATCAACACCTCTCATATAGAACTGGTCGACCATGTAGAGTACATTTGAGAACCTGAAGCCTATCTTGAGGGATAACGGTATCCGGAGTATTTTCTTAAGTTTCTCAATAAGCTCAAAGTAAACCTTTTCAACTTCACCGGATGTTTTTTTACGATCCATGGGCATAACAAACAGATTTATTTCCAGTGCATCAGCCCCGGCTTCCTCGATATTACGGGCAAAACCGGTCCATCCTTCCGATGTATAACAGTTTATGCTGGGTATAACAGGAATGGAAATGTTTTGTTTTGCATCCCTGATAAGGGTGAGATACTCATCAACAGAATGAGATCTTGTATAATATGCTATATAGTCACCTGCTTCGGGATAGGCCGAGGATGAAGCAACAGAATTGATATAGTAGTTAATCTGTTCCTCGAAAAGAGATTTCAGGACCACTGCCCCTGCCCCGTTATCTTCAGCCTGCTTTAAGTGATCGAGGGTAGAGGTAAGTCTGCTGCTGCTTACAATCAACGGACTCCGCAAATTGAGCCCCAGATATTTTACTTCAAGATTTCCCATAATAATTTATATTAATCTGTCTTTTAGTCTCTTTTACTTTCTTTCGCCAAATATAAGGGTTCCGATCCTTATTATTGTACTGCCCTCCTCAATCGCAATTTTAAAATCGCCCGACATTCCCATCGAAATATCGTTAAAATCTTTACTGTCAGCAAAGTAGTTATGCTTAAGTTCCCTGAAATAATCTGCAAGCAATTTGAATTCCCGCCTTATCGTCTCCTGATTGTCCGTAAAGGTAGCCATTCCCATAACTCCGCATATCCTGATATTCTTCAGGTCATTAAATCCCCTGTTGTTAATAATCTCCTTCAGTTCATCCATACTGAATCCAAATTTCGTTTCCTCCTCGGCAATATGTATCTGGAGAAGGCAGGGCATAACCCTCCCGCATCTGTCAGCTTCCCGGCTGACGACAGAAAGAAGTCTGTGTGAGTCAATGGATTGTATCATGTTCACGAACGGCACAATATATTTGACCTTGTTGCTCTGAAGGTGTCCTACAAGGTGCCATTCTATATCAGAAGGCAATTTATCTTTCTTGCCCAGGAGTTCCCTGACCCGGTTTTCGCCGAATATCCTGTGTCCGGAATTATATACCTCAAGTATATCATCCACGCTTCTGGTTTTGGAAACTGCGATTATTTTAACAGATCCGGGGATCTGTCTTTTGAGGGTTCTGATATTTTCCGCGATAGTAGCCAAACCGTATCCGGTACTTAATCAAGCAGATGAATTACCAGTCCGCTTCGCAACTTAGGTTCAAACCATGTGGTTTTAGGTGGCATTATGTTACCTGAATCTGCTATATCTATAAGTTGTTTCATCGAAACAGGAAAGAGAGCAAATGCCACTTTCATTTCTCCGCTGTCGACCCTCTTTTTAAGCTCACCAAGCCCCCTGATACCTCCCACAAAATCAATCCTTTTTGATCTTCTGAGGTCCTGGATATCGAGTACCGGCATAAGAATGTGGTTTGTCAGTATTGTCACATCCAACACTCCGATAGGGTCACTGTTGTCGTAGGTACCATCCCTGGCGGTAAGAGTGTACCATCTGTCACCGAGGTACATGGAGAATTCATGAAGCCGGCGGGGTCTGCAGGTTCTCTTCCCCTTATCTTTTATAATGAAGCTTTTGTCGAGCCGTGTAATAAATTCCTCCGGCGTCAGGCCGTTAAGATCCCTTACGGTTCTGTTGTAATCGATTATCCTCAGCTGGTTATCCGGGAAATGAACTGCCAGGAAATAATTAAACTCTTCGGATCCGTTATATCCGGGATTATTTTCTCTTTTTTCCATTCCCACCAGAGCTGCTGCTGCCGTACGATGATGGCCGTCAGCCACATAAGTATTTGGCACTTTTGTGGCAAAGAGGTGCTCGAGTTTAATATTTGTCTCCCTGTCACGAACGACCCAGAAATGATGTCCAATCCCGTCCTCCGCAACGAAATCATATTCAGGCTCTCCATTTGAGGTAACATTCTCAACGATCCTGTCAATCTCATCCACTGCAGGATAAGTAAAAAAGACAGGTTCTATATTTGCGTTATTCACCCTGACATGCATCATTCTGTCCTGTTCTTTGTCCGGACGTGTAAGTTCATGTTTTTTAATCACGCCATTTATATAGTCGTCGACTGATGCACATCCTGCAATTCCATACTGTGTTCTCCCTCCCATTGTCTGGGCATATATGTAGAAGAACGGGGCAGGATCCTGCACAAGCCATCCTTTTTCCTGCCATTTACGGAAGTTATTCACCGATTGTGCATAAACCTCGTCTGAATGGGTGTCACTCCCCGGAGGTAAATCAATTTCAGCTTTTGTAATATGCAGGAGGGACATCTCCTTTCCCTTAGCCATAATGGCTGCCTCCTCCGAGTTCATCACATCGTAAGGAAGGCATGCAATTTCCTTCACTATGTTGCGGGGAGGCCTGACTCCCCTGAATGGTTTCACAACTGCCATTTACTTCCTGATGTAAATTATTTATTCACTCTGAATTTCTGGTTGCCGGTGGCAAAAAAATCAACTATCTGCCGGGCAGCAGCTACCCCGGCATTTACGTTTGCCTCTTCAGTCTGGGCTCCCATCTTCTTGGCGGTGAAGATGAACCTGCCCCTGAATTTTTCCTCAAAGACGGCTTTGCAGTCAGGTTCCACATCGGAGAGGTACTTAAAATCCGGACGTTCCTCAAAAATTTTCAACAGATCTTCCTCATTTATTACTTCCTTTCTTGCCGTATTTACCAGCACGGCGTCATCAGGCATTCTTTTCAGCAGATCATACCCGATCGATTTTTTTGTTTTCTCATTGGCCGGTATATGAAGGGAAACATACTGGCAGGCTGTATAGAGTTCTTCAGCTGTCCTGCAGAGTTTCAGTCCTGCCGATGTAATTATGTCTTCGCTGATAAAAGGATCGAATGCATAGATATCCATTCCAAATCCTTTTGCTATTTCAGCAACATATTTCCCCACGTTCCCGAATGCATGAAGTCCGATTGTTTTACCCCTGAGCTCTTTTCCGGATTTACCGCCGAAACCGCCACGAGCCTGATAAAGCATCATTTCAAAAGCCAGCTCGGCTACTGCGTTGGCATTCTGTCCCGGAGTATTCATGGCCACAACGTTATGAGCGGTACAGGCTTCGAGATCGAGGTTATCATAACCTGCTCCCGCCCTTACCACTATTTTGAGTTTCGGTGCGGTATCGAGAACCTGTGAGGTAACCTTATCGCTGCGGACAATCATGGCGTCGGCATCCGACACAGCAGAAAGAAGCTCCTGAACATCGGTGTAATTCTCAAGTAATGCGAGCTCATGGCCTGCCGCATCGGTCACTTCCCTGATCAGCCTGACAGCAGCCGGAGCAAATGGTTTCTCTGTAGCAACTAGTACTTTCATCTGAATAATCTTTTTAGTGTGTTGATTCAAACTCTTTCATTGCGTCAATAAGAGCTATTACGCTCTCTTCGGGAAGAGCGTTGTATGTTGAGGCCCTGAAACCTCCTACCGAACGGTGGCCTGCTATTCCGACCAGGCCCCGCGATTTGGCAAGATCCATGAATGATGCCTCAAGTTCCTTATATTCATCTGCCATAACAAAACAGATATTCATCACTGACCTGTCCTCAGGATCATCCACAGTCGGCACGAATAATCTGTTCCTGTCAATTTCGTCATACAGCATCGCAGCTTTTTTGTTATTCTTCTCCTGCATAGCAGCAAGACCTCCGAGATCTTTAAGCCATCTTAGTGTCTGTTGCGCCGAAAAGACGGCAAATACCGGTGGTGTATTAAACATCGATCCGGCTTTTATATGAGTCCTGTAATCAAGGATAGTGGGTATTGTCCTTGTTACTTTTCCAAGTACATCTTCCCTGATTATTATGAGTGTGACACCTGCCGGGGCAAGATTCTTCTGTGCACCTGCATAAATTATGGCATATTTCGAAACATCAACCGGACGGCTGAATATATCGGACGACATATCAGCAACAAGAGGAATCTTAACATCAGGATCCTTTTTCAGCTGTGTTCCGAATATGGTGTTGTTGGTAGTAATATGGAAATAGTCAGCATCGTCCGGAACCTGGTAATTCCCGGGTATATAACTGAAATTCCTGTCTTTGGATGAAGCCACCTCGACGGCTTCGCCGTATATCTTTGCCTCCCTGAATGCTTTTGTTGCCCATTCACCGGTGACAAGATATGCAGATTTCCTCTCCATGAGGTTCATTGGCACCATTGCAAATTGGAGACTGGCTCCTCCACCGAGGAAGATAACCTGATAACCTTCAGGAACATCAAGAAGTTCCTTCACCAGGGCAACCGTGTCGTTCATACAGGCAATGAACTCCTTGCTTCGGTGAGAAATCTCGAGGAGAGATAATCCCGTACCCGCAAAATCTCTTATTCCTTCAATACTCTTTTCAATTGTATACTGAGGCAGAATAGAAGGACCTGCATAAAAGTTGTGTTTTTTCATACGCGTATAGTTTTATTTTTAAAGGTCATATAGCCTGTCCCGCAAAGCGGGAGAACCCACATGAGAAAATTATTATTGATGACAATTGATCTGATTATTAACAAAAATATATAATAAAATTGCGTAGTATGCTATTCAATTAACATTAAATAATATTATTTATTAAATATTATTAACAAGAATTCCGTTTTCTATAATGGGAATCTTATCGGTATAATCTGCTGTAAAACAGAATAGTATACAATCATCCAACCCTTTGTCACGCAGGCGTGTCCGCTGGGCTGCCTTGTCGATGTAGCCCTGCAGATCATCCTTTGCGAGTGTCCAGAGATCGAGCGCCGCAAGTGCAGAATCACAGATAGTTGAATATAATGAAGTCTTCATGAGTCTTTCAGCGATGGCTCCTGCACAGATAGTATCCTCGAGGTTGAATCTGTTTTTCCAGCCCGCACAGAAAAGAACGACGTCTTTATTCTGGTTTTCAAGCCAGCCGGTCAGAGAAGTAATATTCAAAAACGAGCCTATAATAATCTCAGAAGCCGAATCAGCCATTTTTATGATCCCTGTTCCGTTTGTAGTACTGTAGACAATTGTTTTTCCCTCAACCCGTTCACGTGTAAAATTAAAGGGTGAATTACCGAAATCGGCGAAATCGAGGACAAAGCCGTCCCGTTCGGCGGCCACCAGAAAGCCCCGTTCCTTGTATTTCCTGGCTTCTTCAACGCTCTCAACGGGTATTATTGAATTCGCGCCATGTTCAAAAGCTGTGCATATAGCTGATGTTGCACGCAGCACATCAATAATCACCACGATTGATCCCTTGTGTTCCTCCGGTTCATAGAGCAAAGGCGAAAGGCATATTTCCAGCTTTCTTTTCTTCATAGGTCAACATCAGATCAGTCAGGATTATAAAAAGGTAAAGTTACAACCTCCGCTTTAAGCTCCTTATTTCTTACCCTGATGAATATTTCCGTTCCGGGTTTCCAGAATTCCTTTGCGAGGTAGGCCATTCCTATACCCTGTTTAAGCATAGGCGACATGGTTCCCGAAGTAACCTCCCCGATAACTTTTCCGGAGGGATCGACCACCTCATAGTGCTGGCGGGGTATGCCCCTGTCGATCATCACAAATCCACGCAGTTTTTTGTCAACACCTTCACTCTTTTGTCTCATAAGCAGTTCCCTGTCGATAAAATCCTTTGAACCGGTGAATTTTGTTATCCACCCCAACCCTGCCTCGATTGGTGATGTTTCATCATTTATATCGTTGCCATAAAGGCAGTAACCCATCTCAAGCCTCAGGGTATCCCTCGCACCCAGGCCCGCAGGCCTTATATTAAATTCTTTGCCTGCCTCAAAGATAGCATTCCAGAGAGCGGGACCCTCTTCGTTGCGGATATAAATCTCACAACCTCCCGAACCTGTATATCCCGTTGTTGAGAACAGCACATCCTTTATGCCTGCAAATTCAATGACACTGAAGGTATAGTGATCCATTCCTGAAACAGGGTAACCGGTCAGTTTCTGCATGGCTGCCATTGCCAAAGGACCCTGAATGGCCAGCTGGGCCGTACGGTCAGATTCATTGACCAGCTCCTTCCCTGCCCTGATACCAAACCTTCCGGCATGCTTCACACACCAGTTCCAGTCTTTTTCAATGTTAGCGGCATTAACCACAAGCAGGTAATTGTCGCGGCTGAACCTGTACACAAGAAGATCATCCACTATCCCCCCCCTGCCATTGGGGAAACATGAGTACTGGACCTTTCCGTCGACAAGGGCCGAGACATCGTTTGATGTTATGTATTGCAGAAAATCGATGGCATCAGGACCATGAACCCTGATCTCGCCCATATGAGAAACATCAAAAACGCCAACTCCGGTTCTGACGTTAATATGCTCATCGTTAATGCCGGTATATTCAACCGGCATATTATAACCGGCAAATGGAATCATTCTGGCCCCTGCCCTAACATGAAATTCAGTAAATGGCGTATTCTTCATATATTTCAGATTATCCGGTATTCTCAAAACCGGCTTATTAATTATCCGGCAAGATTGTAAAGATCCTGCAGGAATTACATGATGATTCTCAGAATCCAAGAATTTTGAATTCAACCCTCCTGTTTTGAGCCCTGCCTGCAGCTGTGCTGTTGTCGGCCACCGGCTGGCCCGGGCCAAAGCCTCTGAACTCGAGTCGTTCTCTCTCTGTTCCTTTCTGCACCAGATATTCGACAACAGCCCTTGCCCTCTCTTCTGAC
>Ga0334882_1001575_pt1 | contig 26664 bp, 18 predicted proteins | sample GraSluR1_MG_5_FD_207226 | JGI IMG/M metagenome (GOLD analysis project Ga0334882, IMG submission 207226) | Sludge microbial communities from methane-producing bioreactor in Wageningen University, Netherlands - Granular Sludge_15_04-R1 | ecosystem: Engineered > Bioreactor > Anaerobic >...
GCCTCATACACCTTCTCCTCGCCTGCCGGTGGTTGGATTTGGCAATCAACGAACTCACCCCCTTGGGCATCTATTGGATAGCCGTCGCGCCAACTCGAATTGTTATAAATCGATACGACACGGTCTCGAAGGCGGAAATCCAGTCCAAGCGCAGATCGTGCCATAAAGGTCTCTGGTTTTGACACCCCATTTCCTGGTGAATGACGTTGTTGCAGGTGTATTCCGCCTTTGTGCGACAACTGTCCGGGGACGGACTGATGAGAAGGACCGAAAATCCAGCCTCTGGAGCCGAACTGCCGCCGGACGGAGGTATGCCGATACGGTGCCGCCTGGGGAACCGAACCCTGCGCACTACCTGTGGAAAAGGCTCCCGGATGCAGGTCTCGTGCAACATCCGGGAGATGATTTCGCTGTGCGCTTTCCTGCCTGCCGTCACGCGCTCTTTTCAACTGTACGACTGTTGATCCGCCAGGTCTGCCTTTTCGATGCGCACTGCGCACACCTTGTATTCAGGAGTCTTGCTGATGGGATCCATCGCCGGGTTGGTGAGCAGGTTGGCGGCCGCTTCTTCAAAGTGAAAGGGCATAAAGATGATCCCGCGCTTCACCCGGTCGGAGAATCGGACCCTGGACAAAATCGATCCCCGGCGGCTGCTTACCCTGACGATATCGCCGTCCTGGACCTGGAGTTCTTCAGCGTCTCCGGGATGCAGGTCGGTGATCAATTCCGGCATTTCCATGTCCAGGGTGAGGCATCTGCGGGTCATGGTGCCCGTGGTGTAATGGGCGAATTCGGCCCCTGTCGTCATCCAGAACGGATATTCCGTGTCGGGAATCTCGGGAGGCGGTTTGTACTCGATGCCATGGAACAGCCCCAGGCCTCGAGTGAACCGGCCTGCATGAAGGAAGGCCGTTCCAGGGTGGTCGGGGGTCGGGCAGGGCCAGCACAGCCCTTTCCCATCCAGCCTCGGATAACTCATCCCTGCATAGGATGGCGTAAGAGAGGCCATTTCATCAAAAATCTCCTCCGCCGATTCGTAATGCATGGGATAATCCAGGAGCGTCGACAGCTCCTGGATTATCTGCCAGTTGCTCTTTCCTGCCATGGGTTCCACTGCTCTTCTCACACGCTGAACACGCCGTTCCGAACTGGTGAATGTGCCGTCCGCTTCGGCAAAGGAGGCTCCCGGAAGGACAAGGTGTGCCAGCCGGGTGGTGGGGGTGGGAAAGATGTCTATGGCCATGAAAAACTCGGCGGATTCGAGAGCGTGCTTGACGTGGTTCGAGTCGGGATCGCTCACCACGGGATTCTCCCCCAGGATGACCATTGCCTTCAGCCTGCCGTCGATACATGCCTGCATCATCTCCATAATGGTGATTCCTGGATTTGTCGGCATCTGCCTGCGCCACGCTTCTGAAAACTTCTGCCGGTTTTCGACGGATGTCACTGCCTGGTACCCCGGGTAGACATTGGGAAGGCCGCCCATGTCACAGGCTCCCTGCACATTGTTCTGGCCGCGCAGGGGATTGACCCCCGTGGACGGCCTGCCGATCTGCCCGCAGAGCATGGACAGGTTGGCCAGGCTTTTCACGTTGTCCACAGCGGTGGCATGCTGAGTGATACCCAGGCAGTAGACGATGGAACCTGCCTTCGCTGTGGCATAGCGTTCCGCTATTTCCTCGATGACGGATGCGTCCACGCCGGTGAGATCTGCCGCCCGTTCCGGCGGATACTTCTCGATCGTCTCGATCAGTGCGTCGATCCCCTCTGTGCGTTCCTCGATGAATGCCCGGTTGTGCCACCCGTTCTTGACGATCACGTGCATCATGCCGTTGAGCAGCGCTACATCCGTTCCCAGCCTGTGCTGGACGTGGATGGTCGCCGCACGGGCGATGTGCGTCTTTCTCGGGTCGACGACGATCAGAGAGCTTCCCGCTCTCCTGGCTCGAATAAGCCTGGTGGACACTATGGGATGCGCGACGGTGGTGTTGGACCCAATGGCAAAGATGCAGTCGGCCTTCTCCAGTTCGTCGAAAGAATTGGTCATGGCTCCGCTCCCAAAAGCGATGGCAAGACCTGCCACGGTCGGAGCATGTCACAGGCGCGCGCAATGGTCCACGTTATTGGTCCCGATGGCCGTTCGGGCAAATTTCTGCAGAATGTAATTCTCCTCGTTAGTGCAGCGCGCGGACGTCAGGAAGGCGATGCTGTCGGGTCCGTGTTTCTCCCTGATCCTTCGAAGTTCTGCCGCCGCGTACCCGAGAGCCTCGTCCCAGGAGGTCTCCGTCTGAACCCCGTTTTTGCGGACCAAAGGCTTCTTGAGGCGGTCAGGGTGCTGAATGAATTCGTGAACGTTCCAGCCCTTGATGCAGAGCTTGCCCCGGTTCGACGGGCTGGTTTTGGAGGGTTGAGTGCACACGATTCTGTCGTTCATGACCTCCAGAACGAGCCCGCATCCGCATGCACAGTAAGGACAGGTCGTGGTGACCGACTTGAATTTCATCGAGAATCCTCCTGCATTGCCGTTGGTCAGGGAATCGCATTCAAACGTTCATGGAATCCGGTGCAAAACCGGCCCGCCACCTCGCGCACATCGGTCCGCCCGCCCCGATGTTCTCCGGCGACTTCCCGCTGCTTCCCCCCCGATGCCCGCTCCCCGCAGCGGCCGACCTCCTCAAGCCGCACGCGGATCACTTGTCTCGGGGTCGCCGGATCGTATTATGTCAGATTTGACATAATAAATACACCCAGTATAAAAATTCACGATGATGTGTCAAGAAAAAGAAGACGAAGTATAGAAGGGAAGCTGCCATGAGACTGCGATTCACGTCGATGTGGCGGTTTTTTGGAGAACCGCTTGCCTTTTCAATGCAGGGCTGTATAATGACCACACTGTGCGAGACTTCGGCGGGACCGGTCTTGCGGACCGCTTCTTTTTTTGGTCCTGCCATCGAACTCCATCGTTCACTGACCCCTTGCCTTCAGCGGCCTTTCCACTGTGGCAGCACTTTCTGGTTGGCGACGATGTACAAGGCATGTCGTCTCATTGTGCTGCAGCCGCAGGCGCTTTTCGGCGCGGGTTTTCCCCTGCAGTCCAGAATTTTTTCAACTCTGATCGAGTTTCCTCCTCGAACCGCCTGCCTGTGCGTTCCATCGCCGGGATCCGGCAGCGCGTTTTGCGTCGGGTGGAGAAGCAATCTTCGTCCTGTGCTGAAAACGCCCGGTTCTTCGAGGAAACGACAAGGAACCTGCTTTTGAACACTTTTATAGAACTGAAGCTGTCTGCACCCATTCTGAAAGCCCTTGCCCAATGCGGCTATGACCAACCCACACCCGTCCAGGCGGAAGCCATACCCAAAGCCCTCGCAGGTCTCGATGTCATCGCTTCGGCGCAGACCGGCACAGGAAAGACGGCGGCATTTGTCTTGCCTGCGCTGCAGCGGCTGTCCCTGGATTCGACCGGCCGCCGGCGCCGGCCGCGAGTCCTGGTGCTTACGCCCACGCGCGAACTGGCCGACCAGGTCACCCAGGCTACCCGTACGTACGGGAGGTATCTGCGCGTGAAAAGCGTCGCCATTTTCGGCGGGATGCCCTTCCGCGAACAGCAGCGGGCACTCTCCCAGTCTCCGGACATGATCATCGCCACGCCCGGCAGGCTGCTCGATCACATGGGCCGGGGCTGTATCGATCTCTCCGAGATCGAACTGTTCGTTCTGGACGAAGCCGACCGGATGCTCGACATGGGCTTTATCGAGGACGTCGAAAAGATATCGAGTTCCATTCCCGCCGGCTGCCAGAGACTCCTGTTTGCGGCGACGGTGGGTGGCGAGATGACCCGGTTGGCCCGGACACTGCTGAAAAACCCCGAAAGAGTCGAGGTCGCTCACGGGAAGATCACTCACGACAAGATCGAACAGCGACTGCACGTGGCGGACAACCTCCAGCACAAGAACCGTTTGCTCCAGCACCTGTGCGCGGACAGCTCGGTGACGAGGGCCATCATCTTTTCCGCGACCCGGCGCGATGCCGACAGCCTGGCACGCGATCTCAACACGCGGGGATACTCGGCGGCGGCTCTTCACGGAGACATGACGCAAAATGCGCGCAACCGCACGATGCTGAATATGCGCCGCGGGAAAATCCGGCTGCTTGTGGCCACCGATGTGGCCGCTCGAGGTCTCGATGTAATGGGAATCAGCCACGTCATCAACTTCGATCTTCCGCGTTTTGCCGAAGATTATGTTCATCGAATCGGCCGCACGGGCAGGGCGGGTGAATCGGGTATAGCCATTTCTCTGGCGTCCAGGGGCGACCTGCCTTATCTCGACCGCATCGAACGCTACATCGGGCAGAACCTGACGATGCACGTCATACCCGGCCTCGAACCGGAGCATGCGCTCACCAGGTCGGGCGGAAGAGGCGGGAACATAGGGCGGACTCACAAGTCGCCGGGTAAGGGCCTCAATCGAAGCGGCAGGTTCGGGAACCGTCCTGCGGGTTCCAGGGAGACCGAGGGTGTGCGAGGCGCTTCCGGCGGGAAGCAGCACGGTCCGGCGAAATGGAACAGGGACGTGTCGGTGGAATTTCGAAGCGGAAAACCCACGCGGTCGGCAAGCCGCAAGCCTGGCGGCAAGATCTTCCTGTAACAGGTTGGAAGGGACGACGGGCATGGCTCCGGCAGGAGGATCCCTGTCGTCCCTTTCTGAATGAAACGAAAGGAAAGATCGATCCCGCTTCCCGGGGATCACTTATTCCACGAAGGTATGCGTTCCACGATGGCGGCGATCCCGTGTCCGCCGCCTCCACAGATGGTTTCCAGGCCGAAGGTTGCGTTTCTGCGTTTCATTTCGTACAGCAGGGTGACCATTCTCAGGGTTCCCGTGGCCGCGATGGGATGGCCAAGGGAGATCCCGGAACCGTTGACGTTTACCTTGCGGTCCAGGTCGGATTCACTGATGTTCATCAACCTGGCATCCGCCAGGACCTGGGCGGCGAAGGCCTCCTGGATCTCGATCAGGTCCATGTCTTCGATGGTGAGTCCGGCTCTTTCGAGAGCCTTGTTCACGGCGGCCGGCACGGCGGGGTAGGTGAGCGTAGGATCCGCTGCGGCGACTGCGAATGACCGGAGCCGGGCGAGCGGCTCGATCCCGAGTTCCCGGGCTTTGGTTTCGGCCATGAGTATGACGGCGGCCGCGCCGTCGTTTTCGCTCGATGAATTCCCCGCGGTGCAGATGCCGTCCGCATAGACGTTGGGCAGGCGGGACAGTTTCTCCATGGAGGTGTCACGGCGCGGCGGTTCGTCCGTATCGATGACCAGGCTCTGTCCTTTTCTGCCTGGAACCGGCACCGGTACGATCTCCTCTTTGAACCTGCCCGAATCGATGGCCTCACATGCCCGCTGATGGCTCCGAAGCGACCAGCGGTCGGCTTCTTCCCGGGTGATGTTTTCCTCCTTTGCCGCTGCTTCCGCCCAACTCATCATGGAATTGAGTTCCCCGAAGCGTTCGATGGGCTGAGACATCACCCTGGCGCGCTGGATCCTGTCGAAGAAGGGAATCCCCCACATGGAGAGCGAACCGTGGCCGCGGGGCATAAGGCCCCACCTCGGATCCCGTTTCCCTCCCATGCCCCACTTCATGAACTCGCCCGGGACATAGAATTCGGCGCTGCTCATGGCTTCGACGCCTCCCGAGACGACAACTTCGGCATGTCCGCACTGGATCTTCATGGCGCCGAAACAGATGGAATCCAGCCCCGAGCAGCACCGCCGGTCGAAGGTGATTCCGGGGACTTCCACGGGCCACCCGGCGGTGAGGAGCGCCATGCGGGCGATGTTCACGTATTCTCCGCTCTGGTAGGACTGTCCAAGGATCACGTCATCGACGCGGGCTGGATCGATTCCCGCCCGTCGCACGGCTTCGTCGAGGACAAGAGCGGCGAGCCGGTAAGCGGGGACTTCCCGCAGAGCACCCAGGTATCCCCCGATGGGGGTGCGCACCGCCGACGCAATGACAACCGCTTCCATCTTTGATTTCTCCGCTGCTATAAACCAAGGTAAGCGCGCCGGATATCGTCGTCTTCCATGAGTTCCGACGAGATGCCGCTGCGCGTGAGCCTGCCGCTTTCAAGAATGTAGGCTCGTTTCGAGTGACGCAAAGCCTGTTCCACGTTCTGTTCGACCAGGAGGATGGTGATCTCGTCTGCAAGGTTGTCCAGGGTCCGGAAGATCTCCTTGGTGATGAGGGGTGCGAGTCCGAGGGAGAGTTCGTCGATGAGGAGCAGTTCGGGACGGCTCATGAGCGCGCGGCCGATGGCCAGCATCTGCTGTTCTCCGCCCGAAAGAGTGCCCGCCGGCTGCCTGCTCCGACCGGCGAGCACGGGGAAGATGCACATGACATGCTCCATGGTCTTTTTCAACTGCGCGCGTCCTCTGTTGGGGTAAGCTCCCATCTCGAGGTTCTCGGCGACGGTCATCTCCCGGTATACTCGGCGCCCCTCGGGAACCACGGCGACTCCCAGCTGCGTAATCTGGTGGGGCTTCATTCCCACAAGGGATTCCCCCTTGAATAGGATGTCACCCCTCCGTGGAGGAAGGATCCCCGTAACCGCGGCGAGAAACGTGGATTTTCCCGCACCGTTGCTGCCCAGAATGGCGACTCGCTCCCCCAGGTGCACCCGGATCGATATCTCCCAGAGCACCTGGGTTTCGCCACGAAAGACGTCGATTCCCGAAACCTCGAGCATTCCCGTTATTCTCCCAAGTAGGCGTGAATGACCCTGGAATCTGCAACCACCTGTTCGGGGGTGCCTTCCATGAGGTGCTGTCCCTGGTCGAGCACAATCACCTTTTCCGCCGCCTTCATTATGGCACCCATGACATGCTCGATCCAGAAAACCGTCAGGTGGAGTTCATCGCGCAGCCTGCGGATAAAATCGACAGCCTGAACGATCTCCTGGCTGTTGAGGCCACCGAGCACTTCGTCCAGCATGAGGATCTTCGGCCTGGTTGCGAGGGCTCGTGCGATCTCGAGCTTCTTTTTCTGCACCACGTTGAGGTGCCTGGCTTCCGTGAAGGCCAGGTCTTCGACGCCGACGGTTTCGAGGTAATGCAGGGCCGTTGCACGCCAGTTGCCGTCTGATTCGGAACGCGGGCTGTTGATCACCCCCACCGCCACGTTCTCGAGGCACGTCATGGTTCCGAAGGGGCGGGTGACCTGGAACGTCCTGGCGATCCCGTGCCTGCAGACGATATTGGGCGAAAGCCCGGTGATGTCCTCTCCACGGAAAACGACCCGCCCGGAATCGGGTTTCAGGGCACCGGCCACCAGGTTGAAAAGAGTGGTCTTTCCCGCACCGTTCGGACCTATCAGCCCGACGATGGTGCCCTCCTCCACCGTGAAACTGACTTCACTCAAAGCGGTGACTCCGCCGAACCTTTTACTCAGCCTGAGACCTTCCAGTAACGCCAATATCCTGACCTCCTTAAGATTTTCCGGTCGAGGGAACGGTGACGGCCGGAGCGGGTCCGCCGGGCAGGCGGCTCGCCGCCAGCCCCATCAGGCCGTTGGGAGCGAATCTCGCCACCACCAGGGCTATCAGGCCGAACACCAACACATGGTATTCTCCATAGGCGCGGATGTATTCGGAAAGAATCTCCAGGGAGAAGGCTCCGATAACCGGTCCCAGGAAGGAACCCATTCCTCCGATCACCGTCATGGACAGCACCAGGAACTGCTGGTCCAGGGAAGGGATTTCAGGGGTGATCAGGTGGAGATAATGTCCGTACAAACCGCCGGCCAGACCCGCCAGGGCGCTCGATACCGTAAAGGCAAGCACCCGTACCTTCACCACGTCGACTCCAAGCGACGCGGCAGCTCGTTCGTCGTTCTGCACGGCGCGGAAGCAGAGGCCTTTATTCGAATAAATCAGCTTGTAGAGCACGATAAGGGTGATCATCGCAGCGCCAAGCATGATGTAGAAGTAGGCGGCCTTGGAGTACTCCTCCACCAGGCCGGGCACCTGGAGTCCCATGGTGCCCCGTGTGATATCGTATTCGTTTGTAATGACGATCCGCAGAATCTCGGAGAAGCCCAGTGTAGTGAGGGACAGGTAGATTCCCCCCATTCTCAGGCAAAGAACGCCGACACCCAGGCCGAGCAGGGAGGCTGCAGCCGTTCCGATGATCACTCCCGCCCAGGGATTCACGCCGAATTCTACCGCGAGGATGCCGGAAGTGTAGGCCCCGATTCCGGCGAACGCAGCATGGGCGAAGGATACCTGCCCGGTGTACCCGGCAAGCAAATTCCAGCTCGAGGCCATCATCAGGTAGTAGAGGCTTACGATCATCACGTGCAGATGATAGTCTCCGAGACCCAGCGGCAGGAGGCTGAACAGGCCTGCGGCTGCGAAAAGAATCAGGTAAAAGCGTATGTCTGTCACCGGTACTCCTCGCAAATTACGCATGGATCAGGCTTCTCTTCGGCCGAACAGACCTGCGGGCCGGACGAGAAGAACCAGGATGAGGATAATGAAATTAAACACGTGCTTGTAGCCCGTGGAAATGTAAGCGGCGCCGAGATTCTCCACCAGGCCGAGGATCAGGCCGCCCACCACGCAGCCCCAGAGTGAACCCATTCCACCCAGCACCACAACGACGAAGGCGGTGAGAGCTACGGGCACTCCGGCGGTGGGAGTGACGGGGAAAACCGGAGCCAGGATGACACCGGCGGCCGCGGCGAGGGCGCAGCCCAGGCCGAAGCTGAGCATGTTGAGGCGGGTCGTGTTCACTCCGTTGAGTTCGGCCATTTCACGGTCCTGGCTGGTGGCCCGGATAATGCGGCCGAACCAGGTTTTCTTGACGAGCACAAAGACAAACGCGATAACGACGGCACCCGCGGCGAGTGCGGCCAGGCGCTGATTGCCGTAATAAAAGGCCCCGAACACATGGGTGGCTCCCCCTACCCAGCCCGGCGGCTTATTGGGATAGGGACCGAAAATCAGGAGATAGGCATTCTGGAGAACGATGGAGAGGATAAAGGTGAGAATGAGCGAGTACATGTCGTTGCCATACGTGGGCCGAATCAGCGTGTATTCCACGAAGATGCCGAAAAGGAACACCAGGGCCACCGCCAGAACCATGGCCAGGACAAAGTGCATGCCCAGGGTATCGGCCAGGATATAGCTGAAGTAGCCTGCGAGGATATAGAGCTCCCCGTGGGCGAAATTGATCACGTTCATGATGCCGACCACCAGGGAGACACCCAGTGCAGCCAGTGAATAGATGGCCCCGATGACAAGGCCGTTCATGGTTGCCAGAGCAAGCATGACCTTACCTTTCCGGTATCAAAAGTACGGGCTCGCTTCGCGTCGCCGTGCCGGCCCGGAAGGAAGAATCGTCCCTTCCGGGCCGGAGCGGGACCGCAGTGCGTATCTTTCTTTGCAGCTGCCCGTCCGTCTACCTCATCAGCTTTCCCGTTGCGGCTTCGGGAGGATAGAGCACCACCTGCTGCCTCTTCTGCCACTGGACAACCAGCATGGGGGGATCCCACTGGTGATACCCGGGGCCGCCCTTTTCGGTGCCGAACTTGACGGTTCCCCGCGTGACCAGGAGATTGGTCTTTTCGAGGGCGTCCACCAGCTTGTCCGAATCCGTGGAACCGGCGCGGCTGATGGCATCGGCTGCAATGAGAATGCTGTCGTAGATGGATCTGGACTTGTAGTCCGTTGGAGGTCCTCCGAAGGCCTTCACGTAGGCTTCGCGGAATTCCGTGGCCAGTGGGGTCAGTTCCACCTTCTCATGCATCGAGGAAACGAAACACTCCAGGTCGCCCGCGTCTCCGACATTCTTCCAGTAATCCGGCCAGAGGCTCGGAGGGCCGGCACCGTCCAGGACGACGGCCTTGGGCATGAGCTTGACTTCCCCGGCCTGGGCCACAAAATAGTGAAGTCCGGTGCCGTACACATAGGCGAGCACCACGTCCGGATCGTAGGCCTTGATCTTGCTCAGTTCCGTGTAATGGTCCTGGCTCTGCCTTTCGGTCACCAGGAAGTCAAACTGGACTCCGGCCTTGCTAAGGGCGGCCTTGGTGAGTTCGGCGATGCCCAGGCCCCAATCGGTGTTTTCAGCGACGATGAAGGCCTTCTTGAACTTTTCGTGCACCACCCACTTGGCGATGGTTTCATTCACAACACCCGAATTGGACGGTCCGGCCCTGAAAACGTGCTTGTAGTTCTTGGCGGTGATCGGATCGGCCCAGGCTTCGACCACGATGAACGGTACCTTGAACCGTTCGGCGACCTCGATCTCAGCCAGCGCCGATGAAGAATGGCTCTCTCCAAGGACCATCACCACCTTGTCCCTGGTGACCAGGCGTTCAAACCCGGACGCAGCCTTGTCAGGTGCTCCAGCCGTGTCTTCGAAAACGATTTCGAGTTTCTTTCCCAGGACCCCGCCCTTGGCGTTCACATAGTCGGTGGCCAGCTTGATCCCTTCCTCGAAGGCCTTGCCCGTTGCCGCGGCAGTCCCCGTGCGCGGTCCCACCACGCCCACCTTGATGGTTTCCTGCGCCCAGGCCGACCCGACGGCGAACGCCAGGCCGAGGACAAGGACAAGTACCCGGATACTCATCTTCTTTCCTCTCATCTTCTTCCTCCCTCAAAGTTTTTCAATTGCTCCCGTCCGCCCGTACGGGCGTATGCCTCGTCTCCTCGAACTCTCTGCATGCCGAATGCATCGAATCGAGCTCCCTGATGCCTGGAATCGGTATCCTACCCCCCCGCAACGGGAGGAAACATGACGATGCGGTCCCCGTCGTTCAGGACCGAATCGGGTTCTGCCGGGCGTCCACTGACAAGAACGATCTTTTCCACGTCATCCGGAATACCCAGGGACTCGATTACGTGGATCAATCGAGTCCCTTCGGGAACATCCAGGATGACAGGCGCATTGTCCTCGGGTCCAAACCTTCTCAGAGTGGCGTAGAGGCGGACTTCCACGCGCATGGCGGCACCTCCCCGGAACCTCAGCCAAGCCCCAGTTCCTTCAGCTTCTCGACGGTCGGAACGCCGTTTCGATCCCATCCCCTCAACCGGTAATATACCTCGATCATCTCGGAAAGACGGCAGACGCTTCCCTGCCCCGGACCATCGGGCAATGCCTCTTTGAGCATTCTCGGCGGCAGTGAGTCGTCTTTGCCCGAAAACCCCGCACGAATCATGAACAGCCTTTCGGCGTTGAAGATTCGTTCCCCGGCCTGAACGAGTTCAGCGAGATCGTAGTCGGCTCCCGTCGCCGCATTCAGCAGTTCCATGATCCCCTGCGGACGGATGTCCCGGGTGGGGGTCACCAGGTTCCTTATGGAGAAGAAGACGCACAGCCCCGCAGAGTCGATGATGCTGAAAACGTCCTGCCAGTCTTTGACAATTTCCGCCTTGTCATCACAACTCAGGGGATCGACCAGCATGGGTACGCCGAGCAGTTCGATGTACGCCGGGTCTCCCCGCATGTGGGATGCTCCGATGGGCGAGGTGGCATAAGCCAGTCCCATTCCCTGCTCACCCCGCGGATCGTAGCCGGCAAACTCCTGCTTCTTGCTCACCATGGCCAGTTCCGGATGGCCGTAACGCTCCGCAAGCCGGTAGCTGCCCTGGGCGAGCAGATCGCCGAAGCCCTCCCTCGAGGCCGTCTTGCGTGTCAGTTCCACCAGCGCATCGGCGTCCCCGAAATGGAGGGGACCGCCCACATCCGATTCAGGCAGGTATCCTCGCTCGAACAGTTCCATGGCGCAGGCGATGGTGGAACCCATGGTCATGGTGTCCATGCCCATTTCATTGCAGATGTAGTTGGCCTTGGTCACCGCTGCCAGGTTGCTCACCCCGCAGTTGCTCCCCATGGCGTAGATCGTCTCGTACTCCGGCCCCTCGCCTTCTCCCCGAAATCGCGGATCGTCCACCTTCGTCACACGGCCGCAGCCGATGGGGCAGCTGAAGCATGCCTTCGGGCGCACGAGAAAGTTGCGGGTGAGTGCCTCTCCGTGGATATCCTCCCAGCCGTCGAAGGTTCCCTGCTGGAAATTCCGAGTGGGAAAGACTCCGAAGTTCTGGGTCGCCATGACGGTGACCGCGGTGCCGTGCAGGTGGAGAGGGTGTTTGCCTCCTTTGAGGGAATCGCGGAATCGCTTGTTGATCTTCTTGACCAGGTCTCCGAAGGCCCGAGGGTCGTACAGGGGCACGTCCCTGCTTCCCCGCACGGCCACCGCCTTGAGATTCTTCGAACCCATCACGGCTCCCACCCCCGAGCGCCCTGCGGCCCGGTCCCGGTCGTTCATGATCGAGGCAAAAAGGACTCCCCGCTCGCCCGCAGGCCCGATGCAGGCCACGCGGGCGTCCGCACCCATCTCCCTGCGCAGGGCTGCATCCGTCTCGTGAGTCGTTCCACCCCACAGCCCGCCGGCCGGGCGAAGCTCCGCCTTCCCTTCGTCGATGCGCAGGTAAACGGGCTCGGAGGCCTTTCCCCGGAAAACGATCATGTCGACTCCCGCTTTCTTCAATTCCGCAGGGAAGAATCCTCCCGAATTGGAGCAGGTCACCGACCCCGTAAGGGGCGACCTGGTCATGACCATGTACCTGGCCCCGGTGGGAGCCTTTGTTCCCGTAAGGGGGCCCGCCGCCATGATCAGGGCGTTTTGCTCCCCCAGCGGATCGCATTTCGGGTCGACATCCTTCAGCAGGCGATGGATGCCGAGCCCCCGTCCGCCGATGAAGCCTCTGGCGATTCGAGGGTCAAGCGCCTCTTCCTCGACTTCGCCCCTGGTCAAATCCACTTTCAGGGTCTTGCCTGTCCATCCGTACATGATGCACATCCCTCAATGAATGATTGTCTTCGAATCCACTTCCGCACAGCTCCGGGTAAGGTGAATACTCAGCCAGCGAGGGTTTCTTCGATTCCCCGTTCGAGGGCTTCGATCATCAGGTCGATCTGTTCTTCCTCGATAATGTAAGGAGGTCCGATGACCAGGGCGTCTCCGTCGATCCCGGCAAGGCCCGTCGACCTGTAGAAAAGAAATCCGCGGTTGAACAGGTTCTGCCACAGTCTCTCCACGAACTTTTCTCGCCGTGGAAACGGCTGAAGGGATGCTTTGTCCCTGACGAATTCGATTCCCCACAGAAAGCCGACTCCACGAATCTCGGCCACGTTCGGATGATTCAGGAACCTGGCGTTCAGCTTTCTGCCGAGGTCTGCTCCGAGCCGATCCGCTCTTTCCACCAGTCGTTCCCGTTCCATGATGCCGATAACCGCCAGGCCGGCCGCCGCCGCCACGCTGTGATGGGAGAACGTGCCCCCGTGGATGAAACCGGCACCGCCGCCGCATACGGCATCGAAATGCTGTCCCTGCACTCCCACCGCTGAAAGCGCGATGGTCCCTCCGGCAAGTCCCTTGCCCATGGTCACGATATCGGGCACCACTCCGTAGCGTTCCGCCGCGAACCACCGCCCCGTCTTTCCGAATCCGCACAAGACCTCATCGAGGATGAGCAGAACCTCGTAGCGGTCGCAGATCTCGCGGATGAGATCGAAATAGCCCGGAGGCGGCGGGACAGCCGCTATCGTGGCGCCGCTCACCGTTTCGGCAAGGAAGGCGGAAACCGTTTCATGCCCGGTGTTCTGGATGGCTTCCTCGAGGGCCAGGGCACAGCGCAGGCTGCAGCCGGGATAGGAAAGGCCGAAGGAACATCGCAGGCAGTAAGGGGGAGGAATGTGCACGACTTCGGTAAGCATGGGAGCAAAGGGGGTCCGGAACGTGGTGCGCCCGGTTGCGGCCAGGGCTCCGAGAGTGAGTCCGTGGTAGGATTTCCAGCGGGAAATCAGGCGGAAGCGTTGATGGCGGCCGTTTTCGAGGTGGATCTGCCGGGCGAGCTTGATGGCCGTTTCGACCGCTTCACCTCCCCCTGAAAGGAAATAGAAGCGTTCAACACCCGGCGGGGCATGAGCGGCCAAAGCTCGGGCCAGTTCTTCCACCGGCTGTGTGGTGAACATGGTAGGGTGGACATAATCGCACCGCAACACCTGGTCATAGATAGCGCGCGCGATTTCTTCCCGCCCATGGCCGACGTTTACCACCAGCGGACCTCCGCTGACATCCATGAAACGCCTGCCTTCATCATCGAAAAACCATATTCCCTGCGCCCCGGACATGATGGGCAAAGCCTTGTCCAGGCGCCTTGGAAACACGTTACCCGGGATTCGGTTCATGGGTGCATTCCTCTCCTGAATATGAGTGCCCTGCTTTCAGATGATTCCGCGTGAAGAAGAGAACCCGGCCCTTGGATCCCGTCATGTTCGAGTCGCAGTTCGAACGCACCGTCGGCAACAAACGCACATGACTGCCGGCAGGATCCCGGGAAATGAATACGCAATAGACGTGCCAAACTGCGGCAACCGCGTTTCGAACAGGGAGAAGACAACGCGGCGAAGTGAGGAGGTGGAGTCGATCGAAAAATATGAGGGTTCGAAGAGGCGCACCTGCGTGGAGGGCTCTGTACTCCGCCCAGATGATTCGGCCTGTGAACAAGGCCTCGTTCAGGCGTCCCGGGAATTGCACTACCCGCGATGCGCGTGATGTCCGGGGAAATGCCCTTTCGAAAGCCGGCGCCCGTTATCGGCCGCGTGTTTGCCGGCCGGTCCGATACTGCAGGGTCTTGGGAAACGAACAGGCGGCGACGAAGGCAAGCCGATCCTTGGATGGAATTCCGATTCCTCTTGAGCAAAATCCAAAAATAGGGAATCATAATCAGGATGATTAGGAAACATTTCATGGCCATATTATCCTGATTGACCAGGAAAGAGACTTCGGCCATCTTGTACAAAACGGTGAGGACGGGGAAGAACGACGGATCGCGAAGACCGTAGCGAGGTTCCACATGGCGGCACAGAAGAAAACCCTTTTGATCATCTCGCTGGACAGGAAGGTCACCAATTTCCTGCGGGCCATCATCCACAATATCATCGGCAGTGAGGTGAAGGTATACGGGCAGTCCCTGGAGGAGGGGCTTCTGAAGCCGATTCCGACCGACGTGGTGATGACGTCCGGAGCGTTTCTCGTGCCGCGGGTGAGGGCCATATACCCGGATGCAGTCATCATTGCCCCGACTCGGCTGATCACGGGATACAATCTTGAAAAGGTGCTCATGCTTCCCCGCGGGACGAAAGTCCTGGTGGTGAATGATCCGCGCTCGGCCACGGAGAACACCATCGAGTCGCTGAGAAACATCGGCATCACTCACATCGATTACGTGCCGTACTGGAGGGGATCCAGGCGTGATTACAGGGAAATCGGCACGGCCGTTTCACCGGGAATGTTTCATTTGTGTCCGGTGAAGATTCCAAACCTGATCGACATCGGCCCCCGGATCATCAGCATCCATTCGTTCTTTCGGCTTCTGGTCGCGCTGGACCTGGACCCGGGATACCTGGAGAACTACGCGACCTACACCCACAACTTCCTCATGGAATCCAGCCGCAAGCTGGCGGCTGTTCTCGAACATTCCGAACTGCTGCGCAAGTACCAGGAAGTCATCCTCGACCAGTTCGAGGACGGCCTTCTTTCGGCCAACGATGCGGGGGATATCGACATTGCCAATAAGTCGGCGGCCAGGCTTTTGAGGACGAGCACCGAAGCGCTGCTGTCTTCGAACATCTATGAACTGCTGTCGGTTTTCAAGCATACCACGAACCTGATGGATGAATCTCACGAAGATTTCCGTACTTCGTCCATTTACGAATACGACAGCAAGCAGGTGCTCATCCAGAAGATCCCCGTAACGAGCGAAAACGTCGTCAGGCATATCTACACCTTTCGGGAGATCGCGCGCATCCAGCGGCTGGAAAAGGACGTAAGACTGCGCCTGGCCCGGAAAGGATACATCACCAAGTACAGTTTCGACGAAATCTGGACGAACAGCCGGGTGATCCGGGAGCTGAAGGACAAGGCCCTGAGCTTTGCCACGACGGAGAAGAACATTCTCATTACCGGCGAGAGCGGAACGGGGAAGGAGCTTTTCGCTCACGCGATCCACGGCAGTTCCCCTCGACGGGAGGGGCCTTTTGTGGCGGTGAATTTCGCCGGGATTCCGGAGGGGCTCATCGAAAGCGAACTGTTCGGGTATGATCCCGGTGCCTTTACGGGTGCGAAAAAGAGCGGAAAAACAGGCTATTTCGAACAGGCTCACGGCGGAACGATCTTTCTGGATGAAATCGGAGACGCTCCCCTCAATGTCCAGTCCAGGCTCCTGAGAGTCCTCCAGGAAAAGGAGATCATGAAGGTGGGCGGCAGTGGAATCACCCCCGTCGATGTTCGCATCATCGCCGGCACCAACCGGAACCTGAACGAGGCCATGCAGGAAGGCAAATTCAGAAAGGATCTTTACTACAGGCTGAACACTCTTCCTCTCGAGATTCCTCCTTTGAGGGATCACAAGGAGGATATCCTGTACCTGCTCGACAGGTACCTCACGGAACGGTATGGAATCCACCGTGATTTCTCGCCTGCCGCCGTGGAATGCTTCATGCGCTACGGATGGCCGGGGAACAAGCGCGAGTTGATCAACCTGGCGGAGTACATCTGTATTTCTGCAAGGAGCACCGGAGTTGTCGAACCGGAGCACCTGCCGGGAAGCCTGGCGGACATCCTGATCATTCAGCCCGGCCGGGAATCGAAGGAAGAGGATTCACACCGTGTCATCATGGAAGACCTCGTGAGGAGTTCGGCGCCCCTGGAGCCGCTCTTGTGTGTCCTGAGCACCCTGCGCCTCCGCAGGCGTTCCCTCAACGGCAGAAAATCCCTGATGAAGGAACTGCTGCACCACAATCATTTCGTAACGGAAGGAAGGATGAAGACGTACTTGAAGATCCTGAGACATGCCGGCCTCATTCACGTCGGATCCACCAAGCAGGGCACGGCGCTGACGGAAAAAGGGGAATCGTTTCTGAACTTCCTGATCTCCGGCGACAGGGTTCCCCCCGGGTTTATGAGCTGTCGCTGAGGCCGCCGCACCGCATTCGTCCCCGCTTTCCTTCCTGGTTTGGGACAATTGGGATATCCTGAAAAGATGCCATCCGGCGGCTGAGCCGGTCCCGCGAGGTTTCAAGCCGTCTGTTTCCTCTCGTTTGCTCTCCCGGTATGGATATCCGCCTTTCGCACGCCTTGCCGTACGACCTTCCATGCCCTCTTTTGCTTCGTGGCATGCCTCTTGCTCTACGAGTGATGGGGATCGGGTGATCCCGCAACGATTTCGAGGATTCGCGTCCGGTCCGCGTCATGGCGAAGGCCGGCCGAGGGCAGGCAGGGGGAAGGGCTTTGGGGAGCGGCTTGATGAGAGAACGGGGAAAGTGTCGAACGGTGGAGGAGGCGATGAGCATGATCCGGCCGGGAGCCCGGATCATGGTGGGCGGCTTTGGGCTGGCCGGATATCCCGAACTGCTGGTGGAGAATCTCGCGGCCTGCGGCGTCGGCGACCTCACCGTCATCAGCAACGACCTCGGTTCTCCGGGAGTAGGGCTGGGAAAATTGCTGACCAACAAACAGATCAGGGCACTCATCGGCAACTACTACAACTGGAACCCCGAAGTGCCTGAAGCCTGTTTCCGGGGGGAGATCGAAGTGACCCTGGTGCCGCAGGGCACGTTTGCCGAGGCCATTCGGGCTGCGGGTGTGGGCATCCCGGCGTTCTACACGGCGGCTTCCGTGGGTACGGATCTGGCCAGGGACAAGGAAACGAAGGAATTCGACGGAAAGACTTTCGTGCTTGAACGGGCGATCCATGCGGATGTGGCACTTGTGAAAGCGCACAGGGCCGACGAACTGGGCAACCTGGTCTACACCAAGACGGCCCGCAACTTCAATCCTCTCATGGCCATGGCGGCGACTCTCACCATTGCGGAAGTGGACGACATCGTTCCCGTGGGTTCTCTCGATCCCGAGTGCATCGTTACTCCGCATATCTTTGTCGATATTCTGGTACGGAGGGATTGAGATGCAGGTCATCGTTCCGGCGGAGGAAGCGAAGGTCCGGATCGCCCGGAGGGTTGCCAGGGAATTCGATGAGCAGAAGCGCTCGATGGTGATCAACCTGGGGGTCGGAATCCCGACCATGGTGGCAGGTTATATCGAAAGGCACGATATCTATATCCAGGCTGAGAACGGCATGCTGGGAGTGGGCCCGCTGGCGGTGGGAAAGGAAGTCAACCGGCAGCTGATCAACGCCGGACGGCAGCCTGTCACGGAGACCCCCGGCTGCTGCTACTTCGACAGCGCGACGTCCTTCGGCATGATCCGCGGCGGCCACGTGGATGCAACGGTGATTGGAGCGCTGCAGGTGGACCAGGAGGGAAGCATCGCCAACTGGATCATTCCCAACGGCCGGCAACTGGGAGTCGGGGGGGCCATGGACCTGGTTTCGGGAGCAAGACAGGTGGTGGTCGCCATGCAGCACAACACCCGGGACGGAAAACCGAAGCTGGTGAAGTCCTGCAATCTTCCCATTACGGGGTTTTGCGAGGCGGACATGATTGTCACCGAACTGGCGGTGTTCCACCTGGGAGGAAGCAGGCTGGTCTTGAAAGAAATCGCCCCGGAAATATCCCTCGATACGCTGGTCCGTCTCACCGAGGCGGAATTCATCGTCTGCGCAAACCTGAAGACCATGAGCGTATAATGGCGCCAATGATGCTGACGTATTGTGAACATGGGTCGAGCCAGGATCAAGCTCCGGTTGAATGGACAGACCCTAACCAAAAGGATAACGCCGGACCACGCACATAAAACTCTTGATCAGCTGATCTCTAAAAAAACGGGTCAAACAAGACCAGTCGGTGCGCATTGCGCCTGTGTAACATGGGAAAGAACCTGGAAGATAAGGATGGATAAAGCAGGGCAATCCCGGGTGGAGGGTCCTTATGGCGCGATCTGCGTTTGGCAGGCTGGTGACTGGATTCCCGCCTTCGCGGAATGACGATGTTGATGGGAATGACGTTGTGAAGCCATCGATCCTTTGAGTCAAAAGCACCGGAGTTACTCGTTTGCCGGATGAACCAAATTCAATGGAGTGTCTCTCGAACTTTGCCGGCCAGTTCCTCCATGGAAAAGGGCTTCTGGATGAAATGCACGCCCTCGTCCAGCACCGCCTGGTGGGCGATCACATTGGCCGTATAGCCGGACATGAACAGGCATTTCATCCCGGGCCTCGCTGCCCGGCACCTTTCCGCCAGGTCCCGGCCGTTCATGCCGGGCATGATCACATCGGTGATGAGCAGGTGGATTTCCCCGGAATACTCTTCTGAAAGGCGCTCGGCCTCCGCCGTCGTCCCCGCCGCAAGAACACGGTAGCCCAGCCTCTCGATCATCGTCTGGGTCATTTTGAGAATCGACTCATCGTCTTCCACCACCAGCACCGTTTCACCCCGGCCAAGAGGCATTTCTTCACTTCCTGCAGCCTGGGTCTGCCGCTCCTCATCCTCACACGGGGGCAGGTAGATCCTGAAGGTCGTTCCCTTCCCCGGTTCGCTGTAGACATGGATGAATCCGCCGTTCTGCCTGACGATTCCGTGCACCGTGGACAACCCCAGGCCGGTTCCCCTGCCCGCCTCCTTCGTGGTGAAAAACGGCTCGAAAATCCGGTCCAGGGTTTCCCCGTCCATCCCGCACCCGTCGTCACTTACCGCCAGCATCACGTATCGGCCCGGAACAAAATCCGGGTGATCGGCGCAGTAGGCTTCATCGAAAACAACCCTGTCCGTCTCGATGGTGACCTTTCCCACTCCGTGAATGGCGTCCCGGGCGTTGACGCAAAGATTGGCCAGTACCTGGTCCAGCTGGGACGGGTCCATCCTGACCGGCCACAAGCCCGTTCTGGGCAGCCAGGCCAGGTCGATGTCCTCGCCGATGAGCCGCCGGATCATCCGGAGCATGCCTTCCACCGTTTCGTTCAGATCGAGCACGACGGGTGCGATGGTCTGTTTGCGCGCAAACGCCAGAAGCTGCCGGGTGATCTCGGCTGAGCGCCCGGCGGCGTGAAGGATCTCCTGGAGGTCGACTTCAAGAGGATGACCCGGTTCCACCCTTTCCAGGGCCAGTTCCGCGCGGCCGAGAATCACTCCGAGCATGTTGTTGAAGTCGTGGGCGACTCCCCCCGCAAGCCGCCCCACCGATTCCAGCCTCTGAGCCTGGCTCAACTGCGCCTGCAGCTTCTCCCGCTCATCCTCCGCCCGCCTCCGATCGGTAACATCCCAGACGGTCGATATCATCAGCGGCTTGCCGGGAACGGGAACATTCCGGGCACAGATAAAAGCGGTATCCATTCCGTTGCGCATAATGGGGACGTCTTCCCAGTGCATTCGCTCCGAATCATCACTGGCACAATCATCCAACACCCTTTTCCTGATCTCCTCACGGAAAGCAGGGTCTTCATAAACAACATCCCAGAAAGCGTCCGGTATGGACAGTGCTTCCCGCGTTGTCCGGTATAACCTGGGAAAATTGTCGTTCATGTAGGTGAAACTCACGCCGGGATCCAAAGAGTTCACCGCCACGCCGATGGGAAGGTGATCCATGACCGCCCTGATGAAGGCTTCGCTCTCCTTCAGCGCTTCTTCAGCCCTTTTTCGCCCGGTAATGTCCAGGATCGCCCCGACAATCCCCTCGACCGCTCCATCGGTGCCCCGAAACAGCGCCTTGTGAAACATGACCTGGTGAACAGTGCCGTTGTTGTCCAACACCTCGGTTTCATAGACCTGGTTCCTTCCCTCTTTCATCAGGACCATATCGGCTTCATGGTATTGCTGAGCATACTCATCGCGGGTTAGGTCAAAGACCGTTTTGCCGATGATCGATTCCTTCGGCAAACCCACAAACTGTGAAAACGCCTGGTTGCAGCCCAGGAATACGCCTTCCGCGTTCTTGTAGTAGATCGGGGCCGCTATGGCATTGATGATTGCCAGCAGGAGCCTCTCGCTTTCGTTCAGATCCCTCGTTCGGCTTGCCACCTGCCTGCGCAATGACCATGACCACAGGGAAAACGCCAGAATGACCATGAGCAGCGGCACGAGAACCATCGCGGAATACCGCAGCGCACCAACGAGCGAGGGTGGCTGTTCCTTGTAGACTCCAAGCCACTTCTCGTATATGCGCCGGTATTCACCCGTTTGTTCCAGGATTTTCAGACCTTCGCTGAATTGAGCCAGGAGAGCCTTGCGGTTGTTCAAAACAGCGTAGCAGTATTCCGTTGAAAGGATCGGACGATGCCCAAGGACCAGGTTCGTCCATCCATGTTTTTCGATCAAATGCAATGCGCTCATCCGGACCACCACGGCGCAATCGTAATGCCCTTCAGCCAGCCCTCTCATTGCGTCTTCCTGAGTCTCAACAACTGAAATTCGATCTCCGAGTTTGTTATTGACAAGAAAATCATGAACGATGTCACCGCCTTGGACAACGATGCGCCTGCCTGCCAGCTCTTCGAGGCTGCCGGGAATCGAACCTTCTCCCTTACGCACCGCGGTGACGTAATGGTTCACGGCATGCGGCTGTGTGAAGTCGAATTTCAGGTCGCGTTCCTGTGAATAGAACATCCCCTGTATGACGTCGATTTCGCCGTTTTCCAGGCCGTCCACGATCTTCGTCCAGGGGCCGAGGCGGATCTCGATATCGAGATCGAGTTCCCTGGCGATGGCCTTCGTAAGCTCCACGATGAATCCGTCGGGCCTGCCCTTTGAATCGAGATATTCGTACGGCGGGTAATTGTGATCGCCTCCAACCACAATGCGCCGGTGAGTGGGTAATTCCATCCCCGCAAACCACTTGACGTGAAGCTGCCGATAGGTCCCGTCTGCAATCACCAGGGCGAGTCCTTCGTTCAGCAAGGCCAGTGTCTCCCGGTCTTCCTCCTTGACGGCGAAACAAAAATCCTGGCGAAAGCCTTCGATGGGCTTATTGACCACCCGCAGATTCTCCAACCCCGTTTCCTGGATGAGACGAAGGGCCACGAGCTTTTGGATGACCACGGCGTCATGGCGGCCTTCGGAAAGCTCCCGCAGGGCATCTTCGAAGGTGGCCGTCCGCCGAATGTCGATCCCACGATCCTCCCTGCGCAGAAATTCCTCCGCGTTGTCCCCTTCCATGACGGCAACCTTCCGCCCCCGGAGATCGTCCAGGTCATCGATGTCCTGCGTGTCCCTGCGCACCACGATGGCACCGTGCAGCGACATGTAAGGAAAGGTGAAATCAAAGAACTCCTCCCGTTCCAGTGTGCGACCGACCAAGGGCAACGCCTGCACCTCACCCCTCTCCAACCAGCCCTTGACCTCATTCCAAAGTCCTGTGCGAAACACAACGTCTCGCCCCATGGCACGGACTGCCGCACGCAGCAGTTCAACCGAAAAGCCTTCAGCGCGCCCATCTTCGTGGGCTATGCAAAAGGGAGGATAATCCACCTCGGAAGCGGAAAGAATTACCGGGGAGGAAGTTGTTTTTTCCATAGCCGCGCCTGGCGAAACCCCGCACAGCCAAACGGCAGACAGGCCGAAGAAAAGGGACATGGACACGACATACCGATTGACCCGCCATTTCCAGTGCGCATCGACCTTCACACTTCCATCTCCTCGTTCATGGGCAACGGTCTGCCCAGCCATTTCATTGCAGATGTTGTCCTCGCAAACATCCATTCCATAAGATTCACAGGGTGCACATCGAGAATGACGACATCACGTATTGGACGCGCTGCTTCCGACCGGGCATCTGAAGGTGATTTTATCGACGGGATTCAACTGGATGATCCATCTCTGCAGAGATTATAAGTACAGCGGGTATATCCTTCAAGCGGCCAACTGCGGCCGTCAAAAAGATCGTTCTTCCGGCAAACGAGTGCCTCCGGTGCTTTTCACGCATCCGGTGCTTTTCACGCATCCGGTGCTTTTCACGTATCCGGTGCTTTTCACGCAAAAAATCGACGCATCCCAACGTCATTCCGCCAAGATCACCACGTCTTTCCCGCGAAGGCGGCAATCCAGTCTAAGCTCAGATCGCGCCATAAAGATCTCTCCGCCCGGGATTGCCTTGCTCTATCCATCATGTCTTCCAGGTTCTTTCCCATTACTTGAGACTGTTTTCCCATGCACGGTTACTTATCTTTTGCGGGAATGACGTTGAGATGCCCATTGATGTTGAGATGCCCTTTGTCCATTCAACCGGAGTTCAAGCGTTGACAAACAACTTCCGTGTGATATCGTTGCGAATAATCCGATGTTTTCACATTACCGTCTCTACCGAACTCCGAAACGGGAGAATTCGTCAGATGAAGGTTTGCAGCCCTTGACCCGGAGCTACACTTCACCTCCGATCAGGGCTGTCCATCGCTGCAAAATGTAAACTCTTATTGATCTACTTGTTTTCAAAAATGATTTCTTTATAAGAATGCTGTTGCCTGGTTCCTATTCCTGCTCCTTTTTCGCCAACGGAATTCCGGAGATCTCGTAATGAACGACAGGCGGACCGATCATTTTCCACTTTGGATCGAAGTCATCATGGACAGCATGGACGCGCTGGTCTACGTGTCGGACATGAAGACCCACGAGCTCCTGTTCCTCAACAAATACGGCCGCGACCTTTTCCCGGATTTCGCACCGGGGAAGAAGTGCCACGAGGTCCTCCAGGAGGGAGAGGAGGGTCCGTGTTCCTTCTGCACCAACGATCGGCTGGTGGATGCCCGGGGTGTTCCCGCCGGAACCTGTCGTTGGGAATTCCGGAACACGAAAACGGGAAGGTGGTTCGACTGCCGGGACCAGGCCATTCGCTGGAGCGACAGGCGGCTGGTGCGGCTGGAGATCGCCACGGATATCACCGACCGCAAACGCAACGAGGAGGAACTGACGCGGGTCAACAATATTCAGTCCCTGATCCTGGACAACAGCGTGGTGGGGATTGCGCTGGTGCGCAACCGCATCTTCGAATGGGTAAACCCGAAGCTTCCCGAAATGCTTGGCCTGCCCCTGGAAGAGGTTCAGGGGTCCGACACGCGGATCATCTACCCGTCGGACGAAGTCTATGAAGAAATGGGGCATGAGGCTTACTGTGCTCTGAGTAAAGGAGAATGGTTTGACTTCGAGATTGCGATGCCGCATGCGAATGGAACATCTTTCGCAGGACGAGTGCTCGGAAAAGCGATCGATCCCAACCATCCGCGGGACGGTTCCATCTGGATATTCGAAAGCATCACCGACCGCAAGCGGTCCGAGGATGAGAGGAAGAAGCTGCAGGCGCAGCTGAACCAGGCTCAAAGGCTGGAATCCATCGGGCGACTCGCAGGAGGAATTGCGCACGACTTCAACAACATGCTTGGAGTGATCCTGGGTCGTGTCGAACTCGCCCTCGAAACAGTGAAGCCGGACCACCCACTGCGTACAGACCTCGATGAGATATTGAAGGCTGCAAGCCGTTCGGCGGAGATCACGCGGCAGCTTCTGGCTTTTGCCCGCAAGCAACCTATCCACCCCGTAGCACTCAACTTGAACCACACCATCGAGGGCATGCTCAGGATGATCCGGCGGCTCATCGGGGAGGACATCGACCTGGCCTGGCTGCCACGAACGGGATTGTGGCCGGTTAAGATCGACCCGTCCCAAGTGGACCAGGTACTGGCCAATCTTTGCGTCAACGCCCGGGACGCCATTCATGGAGTGGGAAAGGTCACCATCGAAACGGACAGGGTTGTTTTCGATGAAGACTGTCGAACAGGCCACGCGAATGTTCTTCCCGGCGATTACGTAATGCTGGCGGTAAGCGACGACGGGTGCGGTATGGACAGGCACACCATGGACCGGATCTTCGAGCCGTTTTTCACCACGAAGGAAGCGGGGCAGGGAACGGGTTTGGGTTTGTCCACAGTCCACGGGATCGTCACGCAAAACGGGGGGGTCATCCATTTCTACAGCGAACCGGGGAAAGGAACGACCTGCAAGATCTACCTGCCCCGGCATCCAGGCGAACCCTGTGAGCCTGAACCCCCACGGGTCGGCGAGATCCCGTCCGGTCGGGGAGAGAGGGTGCTGGTGGCGGAAGACGACGATTCGATCCTCAATATGACTGCGAGGATGCTGGAGAGACTGGGCTACAGCGTTCTGAAGGCGGGAATGCCCGGGGAAGCTCTGCGCCTGGTAAAGGAACACCCTGGTGAAATCCATTTGCTCATCACCGACGTGATCATGCCCGAAATGAACGGCCAGGACCTGGCGGAGAGGTGCCGGGCGGCGAGGCCCGGGATGAAATGCTTGTTCATGTCCGGCTACACGGCCAGCATCATCGCCCACCGGGGTGTCATCGACAAGGACGGCCTGAGTTTCATCCAGAAGCCCTTTTCGATGAGAGAACTGGCTTCCAGGGTTAGAGAGATGCTTGATGACCATCCACAACCAGCAGCCCGAAAAGATTTATCCAAAAAAAGCGGGGGAGCCTGAGATTCAGGCATCGCAGTTCAGGTTGCTCAGCTGGAAAGAGGGTTCTGTATCGGAACCCTTGCGTCCATAAGGGCTGCCGCACCTACTCCAGGGGGAGAGGCAAAGGATCGATGGCATCCCAACGTCTTTCTGCTTCAGAACGTCTTTCGGTATCACAACGTCTTTCCCGCCAAGATCACAACGTCTTTCCCGGGAAGGCGGGAATCCAGTCTAAGCGCAGATCGCGCCGCAAAAGTCTCTTCACCCGGGATCGTCCTGCTCTTTCTGTCTTTTCTTCCAGGCTCTTTCCCATTTTTTTGCGGGAATGACGGTGTTAGGCGAATCAGGTTGTTAGAGGAATCAGGTTGTTAGGCGAATCAGGTTGTTGGAGGAATCAAATTATTGGGGATATGACCGTCTCAATCGCAGGCACAGTCACGTTCCTCGTGCTTCACTCTGCACACACCTGAAGGGGACTTTCACCGGCAAGTGAAGTGCCCTGCCGGGCGCACAACGAACAAAGGGCCAGGCTTCATTGCCTGACCCTTGATTTTCCTGGTGCGCCCAGGAGGATTCGAACCTCCGACCTACGGATTCGTAGTCCGGCACTCTATCCAGCTGAGCTATGGGCGCACAATACTTTTCGGCCGCTTGGGGGTATGATATCCCACGGACCAACCACCCAAATGCCCGACCGACATTATATAGCGAAATTGGACGGAGTTTTCAAGAGCGAACTGCTGCACGAACTTTTCCCTCTTGTAAGTCACCGTTTGAGGTTCCCGGCTACCTGCCGAGTTCATGTCTTACTCATGGAACTTAGATATACTTCTGCTCATACAGGCAGGACAAGTGCAGCTCTGATTGAGAGGTTCTTTGTGACAAAGGCCATGAATTACTCCATCCGAAGAATCGAACCGCGATTCAATGAGGTTAAAATATTTTATGTCCTCTGCTTCGTACCGGCGAAAAACCGCGTAGGCGATGTGGTCGGCTAATTGAATGATACGGCTGGCTTTCGAGTCGACGAAAAAAGGGACTTCACATACGGTATTTAATTTTCCCTGAATCCGTGAGCTCATGGTGGGCGAGCACCCGTTCTGATCTTTTGTAGGTCTAATGTGAGCCGAAAATCTGGTCACGAATGCCTGAGGACTGAAGGATAAGAGCTACTCAGCTTGTGA
>Ga0334882_1001580_pt1 | contig 26583 bp, 26 predicted proteins | sample GraSluR1_MG_5_FD_207226 | JGI IMG/M metagenome (GOLD analysis project Ga0334882, IMG submission 207226) | Sludge microbial communities from methane-producing bioreactor in Wageningen University, Netherlands - Granular Sludge_15_04-R1 | ecosystem: Engineered > Bioreactor > Anaerobic >...
GTGGATTAATGGTGAAATGCATCTGAAGATAGCGAATCTGAATGATAATCTTGTTAGGATTATTCGACTATTAGGGCAGGATTGTGAAAAATACTACGGATTGGAGGGTTGATGCGGAAAGCCGGCTCGGATCTATCCCGAGCTCTTCGAGAAGCCGGTAGTTATCAACGAGGTCGCCGCGTTTCAGTATCTTTATGAGCTCCCGGCTGTACTTCCGGGCGCCCTCAAAATCGTCTTCAAGGAAGGCGGCGCTCCGATACCTCTTCAGCTCATTCTCGTATTTATCGAGGACGATGTTTTTGAGCTTCAGCTCTTCCTGCAGCTTCCTGATCTCGTCCCTCAGAGAGCCCAGCTGCTTGACGAGCTCTGCGCGAGGTTTGATCTCCGCCTCATCTGCCGGAGCGTTCTCCACGATCTCGATCACAAACTTCGAGAGGGGGACTTTTGCCTCGGAGGCGAGGTTATCCCATCGCTTCTTATCCTCGGCGGAAGGAAGGTAGACGTAGACATAACGAGATCTATCAGGTTTAACCAATATACCCACCAAAGATATACTTGGGCATATTGTTATTTTAAAATGAATACCCCGCAGCTTGCTGCGGTTGGGATGGTCAAGAAAACGTCTTAAGGATTGTTGCGTATTCTGTATGGATGATAAAGCTGAGAAAGGCAAGTCATTGCGCGTATAAAATTCGTTATCATATGGTCTTTTGTGTCAAATATAGGCGAAAGCTCCTTAGAGATGTCGATCGTATTAATTATATTAAACAAATTTGTTATGACCTAGGTGAAAAATATTGGTTCGATTTTGATGCAATAGGAACAGATGGAGATCATGTACATGTTTTTGTTGGGGCTGCACCAAGATATTCGCCATCAAGGGTCATGCAAATAATAAAAAGCATAACTGCAAGGGAGTTCTTCAAGCAATATCCAGAGATCAAGAAACAGCTTTGGGGAAGTGAATTTTGGAGTGATGGAGGATACATCGGAACTGTTGGAGATGGTGTGATGTCGGACATAATTCGCAATTATGTTGAGACACAAGGAACTCCAGAAGAGAAAGAAGGCTATAAGCAGATGAATTTGATAGAATTCGAATAGCTAATGACCGGCGCGAACATGCCCCGCTGCTTGCAGCGGGGTGCGCTGTTTGACTTAAAGATTACTAGTAAATTGGTGCGGGGGATGGGATTCGAACCCACGAACTCCTGCGAGACTAGGCCCTGAACCTAGCGCCGTTGACCTGGCTTGGCGACCCCCGCAACAGAAGGCAACGCTCAAGTCTATGTACTGCTATTTAATTGTATTCTTGGGCGGCGCCATGATGAGATGACCTGCCTGATCTATGATGAGGATTTTGAGTCCTGAGCGCCGTTTCCGTTATCGTCTTACAGATCTCTGTGGGGTATCAGGTCGCATCCGGTGCACCGGTAGCACCCCGTCTCGGCGACGTCCCCCCGGAGGCCGTGGTCATCCAGGACCCTTTTGAGGCGACGGGCGAGGTCGGTGAGCCTCTCGGGGGTGGGGCGGATCATCTCCACCTCTCCCGCCCTGAGGGGATGGGGGTAGACAGCCCTGAGGACCGGAAGGACGCCCATACCGGCCAGCTCCTCGATCCCCTCCTGAAGGGTCTGGTCCGACTCGCCGAGGCCTATTATGACGTTGGAGAAGACCCTATTCTCTCCGAAGATCCCGACGGCCCTCTCCAGGGCGGTCTTGATTCTATCCAGGGAGACATCGGGGCAGACCTTGGTGAAGAGCTGGGGGTCGAGGCACTCCACGTTGTACTTGATCTCGTCGGCCCCTGCAGCCTTGAGGATCTCGCTCGATCGTCTCGCCGGGGTTACGGAGACCCCTATCGGGACGCCGAACCTGCGGAGGTCTTTAACTATATCCGCCACCCTATCCACCTCCTCTTCCGGCGACCGTTCGACGCCGCTGGTCAGGGATATCGCCTCCAGATCCCCCGTATCATTCGCTTTGGCCACCATCTCCAAAACCCTCTTTCTGGACTTCACCCCCCCCGAGAGCTTCGGGACCGCGCAGAACTTGCAGTCGTAAATGCACCTCTCGCATACGGTTATGTAGGCCTGCCGGGGACAGTGGAGGAGGGGCTTTTCGAGGATACCCCGGGCGACCTCCACACCATCCTCCAGTATCGCCACCTCGCCCCCATCAAGCTCCTCCAGCTTCAGAGGAGAGCCATCTGCTACCCCGAGCCTCACCATCTTCTCATCTGAACTGAAGAAGATGTTCCTTTCTCCAGCCCCAGGACCCGCCGTCGATGCCGGTCCCGAAGGGCGGAAGATCTCCGGCATCTCAACTGTCCCCGAGGAGATCAGACGGGCCTTGGTCCGTAGATCCATCACCATCATCTATACGATCCGAGTTTATAGGGGTGGCCCTCACCCCAGGACGTCGATGGAGGATCTGGATTAAGAGATGGATAGATGGAGAATCCTTCCAAGACCGTCTCTTAGGTCCCTCGCCCTCCTGCCACCTGGGACTGCCTGGGCCAGAGCCCAGATCGAGATAAGAGCTATATCCCCTCAAATATCTCTATCCTCTTTGAAGATGACCCAGATGCCAAGGCCAGTCAGGCTCATAGACCTAGCCCCCACTATGGCCCGGGTGCTGGGGGTTAGGACTCCTCCCCTGGACGGCACCTCCATCGACCTGGTGGAAGGATGGGGATCTGATAGAGTACTCCTGGCGATCGTAGACAGCCTCGGATACGGACTCTACAGAGCTCTGGAGGCGGACCTTCCGAATATGAGATCTCTGGCCGGAGAGGGTCTTCTCCTCAAAGCCGAATCTGTCGCGTCCTCCACCACCCCGGCCATCGCTTCGATCCTCACCGGCCTCAACCCCGAGAACCACGGCATCACCAACACCACCCAGGCCAGCGAATCGGAGATGAGAAGCCTCCTGGAATGGGCGACCTCCGACGACGTCTCATCGGCGGTGGTGATGGAGGAGGAGGGGGCTAGGACCTTCGACGGCTTCGTCGATCTGGTGATCGGCGTGTCCAAGAGCCTCAAAGACGGAGATTTCGATCGAGAGATCCTGGCAGGCACCCTCCTCGCCCTCGAGACGGACCCGAAGCTCCTCGTCGCTCACTTCCTCGGGATAGATCGGATCGCGCATCGTGGTGGAGGGATCGGGGAGATCCTGGAGGCGGCATCTGAAATAGACGGTCACCTGGGAATTCTCGCCTCTGCGATCCCCCCTCGATCGATGATGATAGTCTGCGGAGACCATCCGCTCCACGCCGGTGGGCTGAAAGCCGTCTTCGACGGAGATTACGTGGCGTTGATACTCTGGAAGAAGGAGGAAGGCTGATGGCCCCCCCAAAGAAGGGGCTGCAGAAGAGCCACCGCCGGAGAAGATCTCGCCTCTTAAAGCGGCTTGCTGGGCGCGACAGGTTTAAATGGAGTCTCGCCAGCCATTCTGTATACATGTACGAAGACTTATCCGAGATCTACCAGGCCGCATTGGAGGACGAGCGGAAGCGCAAGTATATGAAAGAGATAGGCGACTGGCTGGTGGAGGAGTACTTCGAACCGTATCAGGCATCTTGATACCATGGAACTTCTGGGAATATGCGCCATATGCGGGAGGGCTGGGAAGCTCTTCACATGTCGGCTCTGTGGCAGGCTCTTCTGCGCGGAGTGCTCCGGCCGGGGGTCTGGGATATGTATACAGTGCGGTGGCGGACGGAGATCCGGATCCCGCCCCCGCGAGCACTTCGATAGCTAACTGCTCGGCGCGTAAGCTATCCGTTCTCGAGCCCTGCCCGATGGGGAATCTTCGGAAGTTTTGGTCGTTTATAGGTTAGGTCCGTGTTTTTCCCGATTGAATATAGAATTTTTCGGATTACCCCGATTATTATTTCGCGGATGATCTTGAATTATTGAATTATTCTACCATTTAATTCCAAACTCATTCTAAAGCCTTGTGAACAAAATTAAAACGATTTAATGCGTTTTAATCTCAAATTAAACCAGATTTATCTGCTTTAATTCCGCTACTACAACTCCCTACACTTAGAAAAGTTTATATACCAATATAACACAAGGGATGTTGGCAGAAGTAAATTCGCATCCCGTCCGATCACAAGGCAATGAAGGGGGGGGGCCTTCGCTTTGAAGGGGGCGAAGGTTCACCACAGGTAGGGGAAGTGAAGGGGGACCGAGATCGTGGGTTTCACTCTGCCCAGTTCACACTTGTAAAAGCGCAGGTAAGGGAGATAGCAGAATGAAGGGGGGCGGGCGGACCGGGATAGAGCTCTCCGAGACGGCTCCCATCTCGATCCGCCCTTCATCACTCGCTTCAATTTATATAATAGGATGAAGGGGGCGGACGGATCAACGGATCCATATTATTCAGTTTCGGTTCGCCGATGACAGTTCCCTCAAAGGGCAGGTCTTGCTTCTCCATCTCCAACGTTGCATAGGCCACAATTGGAGAGGCAGCCAGCTGGGGTTCCCCAGAGGAGAGGGTGAGCCAGATGAAGGTCAAGATCGAGATCGAAGACGGCGGGATGAAGTCCACTCACGTATTTGAGGGCGCCATAGTCCGAGAGAAGATCATAGATTTTCTGGCCGCTGCAGGGGTCTTCAGAGAAGAGGCAGTCGAACTCCCAGGGGCTGCCCAGCCCAAGTCCGAGGAGAACAGAACCCTAAGAGATCGTCTTGAGATATTCGTAAGAGAAGAGTTCCGCGAATCCTGGTTCTCATCAAACGAGCTGAGAGACCGGTACGAGGCTTTATCCGAGGAGATAAAGCTCAGCACAGTATCGACCTATCTTTCGCGGATGTATTACGACGGCGTCCTGGAACGCCGCGGCAACCGCACTCAGAGACAGTACCGGCTGGTAACCGAAGAGTTCACCTCCGAGGTGAAGTATCCAGGTACCGTCTTCAAAGAGGCTTCATGGAAGGCGGATAGCGGCTGGTAGCAGGATAAAATACTGGCCCCCTCCACCACCTTTCATAGATCCTCTTCATATATGCTTTTTATTTCTGTTTATATATGTTTTTATCCCTATCTCTCAATCCGGGGCACGAGGATCCAAGAGTCGAAGGCCTCCATGAAGGCCTGCTTCGCCCCCGTGACCATGTCGAGGCCGTGGACGATCTCGTCTCCCTCGATGTAATCGAGGAGCTTCTCTCTCTGAGCCGGGTCATTGTGGCCGTAGTTGAGGGCCCCGGCTCCGACGAGAAAGTCGATGTACTCCCGCCCTTCCTCGTCCTCCAGGGTCTAACCCCTGGCCTGGGTGAAGACGACCGGGAAGTGGCGACAGTAGCTTCGAACCTTTGATTCAAGACGATTTATGATGCTTTCAAATTTGTCGTCGCCCTGCGGAAGATAGCTTCAGCTTCGCATTCTTCGCCACCAGACTGGACTATATCTCCAGCAAGAACCGCCTTCTTGGGGCCGCCTATCAACGGTCCGTCATCATATTTGAAGGACATTCTCCCGACTCCGGAGAAGAAAGAGAAGATCTTCGGGCCTGGCTGATGCCCAGCTTCTTCAGAATTATTCTTACCTGCTTTGGGGTATACTCCACGCCGAACTGCCCTTTTACGAGGTCTCTGACCTCCATCGTAGTCCAGCGATCTCGCTGGCGGAGGAGGAGTTCAAGCCGCCCCCTCTCCGCTTCCGAGAGCTTCGCCGGTCTTCCGCCGCCGAACTTCGGCATGAGCGCATCGTATCCGCCGTCGTTCCACCTCTTCTGCCAGGTGTATCCGACGCTCTTGGTGATGCCGACGAGATGGGCAGAGGCCTCAACGGAGAAGCCCTGGTACCGGTATCGTATGAAGCGGAGCCTCTTGAGAATCCTGGCCCATTTCTCCAGCTCCTTTATCCTATCATCGAGCTCCTCGGCGGCCATACATCTCCGTATGGATACTTGCTCCGGCTTGGCCATGGAAGACGGTTGAAATTAATACGCATTAAATGTTTAGTTTCGATCAATTTATTTTGCGTTTATGCAACCATAATTTATTTAACTTGGGATCATCATATAGGAGATGATCTGCTCTCGCTGGAATAGAGCAGAGCAGTACGCCACTAAGTCGGATAGGCCGACAGCTGAGAATGCTGAAAACCCTCATAGACCAGAAGAGCCGGGGTGGGTCTCCCCGGCCTTCTGCTCTCCTGCTAAAAGGGAGGGGTGAGCCTTCTGCTTCCCATCCGGTTTTTGAACTTCTTATAGCCCCATCAGGATATCGAACTGACGGCGTATTCGGTCTTCTGCCACCAGTCTCCATCGATGACAGCAGCCCTGTATCCCATCGTCCTCAGGGCGAAATATAAGATGGAAGCCTCCGGACTCCCGTATATCACCTGGACCTTACCCTCATCGATCCCCTTCGCCGAGAAGAGGTTCTGCAGCTCTTCCGCACCCTTGAGGCTTCGGACATTGGGATCGGAGTAGAGGTCCTGGGTCCTGAAGTACATGGAGTTTGAGATCCGAGACGTCGCCCTGTCGGAGTAGCTGGGTCTGGCGTCCACGATCTGGATCCCCGGGTTTCCCCAAGCCTCTTTCAGCATAGACTCGTCGGCGAGGAGCCCCGCCCTCGCGGCGGAGGTGTAGTTCGACTCTTCCGTCACCGGGGCGTTCTCAACAAGCTTCAGATCTGAATAGGCCTCTACATCCCCATCCCATCGGCTCAGATTTTCATGCCCGAGGAACTCCAGGGCCCAGAATAGGTACGCTGAATCTTCGCCGTTTCCATAGACGACTATCGAGTCGGTCTCCTCTACTCCGAGACGGCAAAGCTCCATCGTCGCAAGATCAGCGTCGAGGGTTCCCTGGGGCCTGAGCGACTCCCAGTATAGGTTCATCGCCCCCGGAAGGTGTCCCCTCTGATAATCCCCCGGAGACCGGGCGTCGAGGAGGACCCTCCCCTCGATATCTTCTTTCGAGCTGACGATCAGCCCGGGAAGGACGTATTCGGCATCATGGGTCGGTTTCTCCTCGATCTGACTCCTCAACTTAAGAGCCTGGTCGCGGATGCTCTCAGAAGAGGGGCCCGATGCCGGCGGATGGTACCGGTCCCACCAGGCGTTGAAGTTATTCCAGTCAGGGCAGTCAGGGCAGCCAGGGGTGGATGCTGAAGCAACTACCGAGAGGACCCCGGCCATCAAAAGAGCTCCGAAGATTCCTCTTGGGATCCTGATCCTCAGAGCCGCTCCGCTCTTGGCCTTTCCTTCGGATATCAGAATAGACATCGAATGATCGATGATGATAACTCCCCAATCTCCGTCTGAGGAGGGACGATTCTATTTGAGGTTGTCGAGCCGATGGACGGGAACCTATAAATACCAAAAATATTGTTCATTAAAGTATCATAAAGTACTATATTGTATATAATTATACATCGAATCAGGAGTTGAGCAGTTGATAGGGAAATCGGTGAGGATGGAGAGGATCTTCAACAGGGAGACGGAGAGGACGGTGATCATCCCCATGGACCACGGCGTCACCGTCGGTCCGATCCGGGGAATAAAGAACGTGAGGGAGGCAGCTGATCTCGTCGCCGCCGGGGGGGCGGACGCCGCCGTCGTCCACAAGGGGGCGGCATCCTTCGGACACCGGGGGTACGGCCGGGACCTGGGGCTCATCCTCCACCTATCGGCATCTACGAACCTCGGCCCCGACCCAAACAACAAGGTCCTGGTGGCTACGGTGGAGGAGGCCTTGAAGCTCGGCGCCGACGGCGTCAGCATCCAGGTGAACGTAGGCGCCGAGGACGAGGCGAAGATGCTCGCCACCCTGGGAGAGACCTCCAGGAAGTGCCAGGAGTGGGGTATGCCGCTCCTCGCGATGATGTACCCCCGAGGAAAGAAGATAGAAGACGAGCATCGGGCCGAGTACATCGCCCACGCCGCCAGGGTCGGGGCGGAGCTGGGGGCCGACGTCGTCAAGACCAGCTATACCGGAGACCCCGACTCCTTTAGGGAGGTGGTGGAGGGCTCTCCGGTACCGGTGGTGATAGCCGGAGGCCCCAGAACCGAGACGGAGGCCGAGTTTCTCGATATGGTGGCAAGCGCCATCGCCGCCGGTGCCCGGGGCGTCGCCATCGGAAGGAACGTCTTCCAGCACCGGGACCCGACCCTCATCACAAGGCAGATCTCCTCCATAGTCCACCGGGGGATGACGGCAGAGGAGGCGCTGCATCTTGAGTCCGTTGGGGTATGAGGGGAGGACTACAACCACCGCAGGCCCAAGACGCTCTCCATCCGCGGCCATAATCGGAAGAGAAAAGTTGGATATCGACTCCATCTTCTAGACCGTGATGGTGGACTGAAAAAACCCCGGCCAGATCCTCCCCATTTTTTTTATCCTCCCCATTTATATGAAAGGCTCATGACCCCTTCAGGTTGATAGGCATGAAAAATGAGAGAAGTTGGGCGAAGGGCGCCCACCCCCTGATAGACCTGAGAGGGGGAGACGTTAATACAAATAGTTGATAAGAAGAGGGGTGATAGGTGGAAGAGATGATCGGCTTTGGTGGTGGCATTAAGGCGTTGCTGGTGGCCGCCCTCCTCCTCTCTCCTGCGGCCCTGGCGGTGGAGGATTTTTATCTGTCTGAGGGGGGGCCATCGATATTCGTATCCTCTCTGAGATCCACGGTCGAGACCGGAAGGGTCGGGTCGGTCTTCGTGGAGATCGAGAACAGGGGAGAGGTGACGGGGCTTATCGAGAAGAGGACTCCCCAGACAGAGGAGGAGAAGATGCTCGCCCTGATGGAAGGGGAGATGGAGATGGGAGCATCCGAGGCCGTCGGGATCGAGGGGAGGCTTCTATCCAGGGACGAGAGGGTGAAGGTCCTCTCCAGGCCCCAGCTGGCAGGTTCCCTATCGGAGGGCGAGAGTCTTAAGGCCCCTATGGAGTTCTCCGTCAGAGCGGAAAAATCCGCAATCTCCGGGATCTATCCCATGGTACTGGAGGTATCCTACGAGAGGCTCGAGGACGTCCAGGTCACGGGAAACCCGCTATATCCCGAGATACGCTTCCAGAGGGCGAAAGCGACGCAGACCATATCCCTGGAGGTCCCGGTGATGACGGGCCCAAAGCTCGAGGTGGCAGATGCTAAGGGCTCGATCTCCCCAGGCCGATCTTCGGATCTGGAGGTGGTCATCGCAAACAACGGCGACGTCACGGCCCGCCAGGTCCGGGCGAAGATAGTAGTCTATCCTCCCTTCAGCTCCGTCGATGACGAGGTGGCCCTCGGGGAGATCGAGCCGGGAAAGAGGGCCCGGGCCAAGTTTCCCATCGAGGTAGATAGGTCGGCGGATCCAGGAGAACGGGCGATAATCTTCCAGCTGGCGTACATCTCTGGCGAAGGGGGCGAGGAGAGGAGAGAGGATCTGGCGGCCCTGGTGGAGGTGAAGGCACCGACGGGGCTGCGGGCCCTTCTCATCATCCCCATAGTCGCCGTCGCCCTGACCCTCCTCTACCTAGGGGGGGCGAGAAAGGGGGTTAGGCTGCCCAGGATCCGGAGGAAGAGGCGTTGGTGATCTCCCCAGTGGTGGGGATCATCCCCACAGACCATCCCCTTCTACGCTATCTCGTCAAAAGGTCCTGGAACTGCTCCTGGGCCCGGTCCAGGATCTCCTCTTCGCCGGGGATCACCCCGTCCCACATCAGGATATCGCCGTCGACTATCGTCGTCTCCACCCCGCCGTGGCCGCTGTAGACGAGGTGGGAGACGATGTTCTCTTCGGTGAGGGGGGCAAACCACGGTTTCCTGAGGTCTATGAGGGCGAGGTCGGCCAGAGCCCCTGCCGAAAGGCCGAGGTCGAGGCGGAAGGCTCTGTAGCCGTTCTCCGTCGCCATCCTCCAGATCTCCCCGGCGCCGAAGAGGTCGGGGCGGGAATGGGCGCACTTCTGGGCGATGGCCGTCGTCTTCATCTCCTGGAATAGGTTGAGGCTGTTGTTCGATGAGGCCCCGTCGGTCCCAAGGCAGATGTTGGCCCCCGCCCTGGCGAGCCGGTCGAGGGGAGCGATCCCCGAGGCGAGCTTGTGATTGCTGATGGAGCAGTGGGCGACGGTGACGCCCCGGTCTGCGATGATCGATACGTCCTTCTCCGATAGCCAGGTGCAGTGGGCGGCTACCACCCGATCGCTGAGAAAGCCGATGGAATCGAGGTACTCGACGGGGCTTTTGCCGCAGCTCTTGGCGAAGCTCTCCACCTCAGACCTCGTCTCCGAGAGGTGGATGTGCAGAAGAAGGTCGTGCTCCTCCGCCATCTCCCTGGAACGGTGAAGCGTCTCTTCCGAGCAGGTGTAGACGGCATGGGGGCCTACGGCCGGAACGATCAGTCCGTCTCCCTTCCACCTTCTGATGAAGGGCTCAACCCCCTCTATCTGGTCCGGCCTCATGTCGAAGACGACCTCCGCGAGGAAGGCTCGCAGGCCCATCTCCTTCGTCGCTCTGGCCGTCTCGTCCATGAAGTAGTACATGTCGTTGTAGCAGGTGATCCCGCCCCTGATCATCTCCAGGCAGCCGAGCTTCGTTCCCCACCTGACGTCTTCGGCGGTCAGCTTCGCTTCCAGGGGCCAGATCTTCTCTTCGAGCCACGGCAAGAGCTCCATATCGTCGGCGTAGCCCCGAAAGAGAGTCATGGCCAGGTGGGTGTGGGAGTTGACGAGGCCGGGGATCGCGAGCATTCGCCTTCCATCGATCACCTCGCCGTCGCCTGACTCATCTTTGATCCCGGGGCCGACCCCCGATATCCGGGGACCGTCGATGGCGATATTCTGGTCTCGAAGGAGCCTTCCCCCCTTCATGATCGAGACGTCTTTGACAAGCATAGTATGCCCATATCCTGGGATCGACGTTAAACGTTTCGCGACCGTCCTGATCGCCAGGCTTAAAAAGTCCCGGCTCCAACAAACCGGCGCGTGCTGAGGTAGCCAAGCGGCCCACGGCGCCGGTCTTGAACTCGGATGATCGCCTGAAGAGAAAAGTCCGACGGGGGAACCGGTGGTGCTCACGCGCCTCGTGAGTTCAAATCTCACCCTCAGCGCCAAATTTTCCCTGGATGATTTTGCATTTATCGAACATCCTTCCCCTCCTGATGCACCACCTTTAAATAGAGGCGGCGGTTTCTAAGCCAGGCGCGATCACCTGGCGAAGTAGACGGTGATCCCAAGCGCAAGAGTTACACAATTGGATGTTCAAAGCTCGTATGCTATCGTTAACACCGTCAAAATAAGGGTCATTAATCAGATCAGAGCTAATTGATGACGACTATTCTGGCTCAAATCATATGACAGCGTCCGACTGCGTAACCCAAAGAGGTATAAAATGCAGTTTGAAGATCTAAACATTTCGGAACCGCTCCAGCGGGCGCTGATCAAAGAAGGCTATTCAACTCCCACGCCTATCCAGGCGCAGGCGATACCCCATCTCCTGAAGGGCGAGGACCTGATGGGCATAGCCCAGACGGGGACGGGAAAGACCGCAGCATTCGTTCTGCCCGTCCTCCAGAGGATGGCGGAGACGCAGAAGGTTGCAGCACCCGGCGTGCCGCGGGCCCTGGTGCTCGCGCCCACCCGGGAGCTGGCAGCCCAGATAGACGAGTCCTTCGGGACCTACGGCCAGTTCCTCCGGTTCAGGCATGCCGCCATATACGGAGGCGTCAACCAGGGACCTCAAGTGAGGGCCCTATCCCGGGGCGTCGACGCCCTCGTCGCCACCCCCGGACGGCTCCTGGACCTGATGGATCAGGGTTACATAAAGCTGAAGGACGTGGAGTTCTTCGTTCTGGACGAGGCGGACAGGATGCTCGACATGGGCTTCGCCAACGACGTCAGAAAGATCGTCTCGGCGTTGCCGAAGAGACGCCACTCCCTCTTCTTTGCCGCCACCATGTCAAAAGAGATCGACGAGCTCGCCGGAAAGCTCCTTTCAGACCCCATCCGGATAGAGGTGGCACCTCAGGCGACGATGGTGGAGACCGTCGAAGAGCGGGTCTTCTTCGTAGACCAGAAGAACAAGGACCCTCTCCTTCTGGGGCTCCTCCAACAGAGGTGCCTCAATCGGGTCCTCGTCTTCACCAGGACGAAGAGGCGGGCTGACAGGGTCGCCTCGGTCCTATCCAAGAACAAGATCCGGGCCGACGCCATCCACGGCAACAAGTCTCAGAACCAGCGAAACCAGGCTCTCAACGGCTTCAAGTCAGGCCGACTCCAGGTTCTGGTGGCGACCGACATCGCCGCCCGCGGGATCGATGTCGAAGATATATCCCACGTCATAAATTACGATCTCCCAAGCGAGGCCGAGAGCTACGTCCACCGGGTCGGCCGGACGGGGCGGGCGGGGGCGACCGGGACGGCATACTCGTTCTGCGCCGCCGACGAGAGGGCGCTCCTCCGCGAGATCGAGAAGCTGACGAGAAAGAAGATCGGAGAGATGGCCCACCGATATCATTCGCAGGAAGCCAAGAACGCCGTCGGCGCGGCGGCAAAGCCTGCAGCAAGGAAACCGAGGTCCCTATCGAGGAGCCCGAGAGATAAGAGAGAGAAGGGCGCAGAAAGATCTGGCTCTCGAAGATCTCGCCGTCCTCACCACCGTCGCTAGACCGGGTGGTCGTCCGCAGCGGTCCATCTCATCAGAGATGGCCGAACACCCCATCTTTTTTCCAGAGCAGATCCCTCATCCCCGCAGTCATTGTGGCGGAGCAAAATCCGGATTAAAACCCTTCAACCGGCCACCTCTCCATGGAGGATGACCTCGGATTATGCCGGAGAGATGGTTGGCTAAGGCCGTCCAACGAGGGGATAGAAAGTTATTTCTGATCATCGTCCACAATAACATTGGAAGGGGGAATATGATGAGGGCAGATAAGATCGCACCGTTATTGATTCTTATGATGTTGCCGATGGCAGCCACCGCCGCCCCGGATGAGGCGAGCGGAATCGTCGTCTCAGTCATCGATGGGAAGACCTTCGATATCCTGATCGTGAAGGCCGACCCCAGGATCGACGAGACCGTCGAGAGGGTGACCCTGGCAGATGTTCTCATCCCTGAGAGGTCGATGAGAGGGGCGGAGGAGAGTTCTATGTCCGGGCACGCCAACGATTCTAAGTCCAGACCCGGGAACGAAACGATCGAGGCATCGAAGAACGGATCGATAGAAGGAGAGGCGGACAGATCAACGAACGGATCCATAGTAGCATTCCCTTCAGCAAAAGACTTCGCCGTCGCGATCCTTCTCAACAAGACCGTATGGCTGGACATCGACGACAGATCTCCTGACGGACGGAACTCCGACGGGGAGCTGGTGGCGGTCCTTCGCCTCTCAGGCCTGGACGGAAGGCCGGTCATCTCTCCCACCTTCAACAGGATGCTGGTGGATTACGGGATCGCCGAGGTGAACGACTCCGCCGAGAACGAGTTCGATCCGGCGGAGTGGTGGCCTGCTCAGGATGATGGAACCGATGAGGACGTCAGCGGCGAGGGGGCGGATAAGAAGACCACCGGCCTCAACGTCAACGTAAACCCCACCAAGCCGAAGGTCAACGTCAGCCTCTCTGGCCTCAACGTCAACGTAAACCCCGCCAGGCCGAACGTCAACGTCAGCCTCTCTGGCCTCAACGTCAACGTAAACCCCAATAGGCCGAAGATCAACGTCAATCCCAAAAAGCCGGTGATAGACGTCAACCCCGGCCAGCCGAACTTGACAGAGAATGAGACGGAGGATGCATTCGAGAACACCGGGACGGTGAAGGGGCCCGAGGATACCGGTCTTATTCCGATCGAAGACGAGAGCGGACCCGTCATATTCAAGAACCTGACGGAACCGATAACCCTCATCGATCCGGCGGGTGCCATAACCGTGATCAACTCGACAGGAGAGGTGACGGTGATCGACCCCGCGATACCTGTCAAGATCGTGACTACTCCCCGCCCTGAAGGGCGGGGCTTCTAGCTTTTGGCAGAGACTGTAGCCCCAGTCTCAAAATGTTTATCGCCGCATTCTCGTCACGGTCCATGACTAGCCCGCATTGAGGACATTCATGGACCCGATCCGATAGCGACTTCGGCACTTTAAGACCGCACCTGGAACATAGCTGACTTGTGTTCCTTGGATCTACTAGAACCACCATCGAACCGGCGCTCTCAGCCTTGTACGATGTGGTTATTACTAGCATTTTCCAGGCAGCGTCTGATATGCTCTTAGCCAGACAGTGGTTCTTAAGCATCTTCGTGATACTCAGATCCTCGAAAGCAATCAGCCCGAACCTTTCGACCAGGTTGTGACTGACCTGATGAGCAAAATCGTATCTGCGGTTGGCTACCCTCTCATGGGTCCGCTGGACGACTTTTAGAGCTTTCCTCCTTTCAGGAGTTCCCTTCTCATATTTGGATAGTCGTCTTTGAGCTATTGCCAACGCCTTCTCCTCAGATCGAAAGAACTGGGGGTTATCGATCTTCTCTCCGTTGGACAGTGTAGCGAAACTCTCCAGCCCCAGATCGATGCCCGCCATCAACCCATCTTTCCATGGAGGCTTCGGAGGATCATCGATCTCCACTGAGAAGCAGGCAAACCATTTTCCGGTGGAAGATCTTCGAACGGTTAACCTCTTGATCTCGCCTTCGATGGGTCGGTGGAGCTTGATCTTGACATCTCCAATCTTGGAGAGGCGAAGCTTCCCGGAGAGCAGTTTGAATCCCAGCTGTGGATAGGTGAACAAATCATACCATCCTTTCCCCTTTGAACCTGGGATACCCCGGGGCCTCTCCTGCTTTGACTCTTCGGAAGAACGCCTTAAAAGCCAAATCTACCCGTTCTTGGACGTTCTGGAGGGTCTGAGAGAATACCTCCGTTAGTTCTGGTTTGTTTTGCTTCCACTCTGGCAGCAAGTAGTGAGTCTCATACTTTGATATGGATTTACCTTCTTGTTCGAAAGAGTTTTTCCGATATGCTAAAGTCTCGTTATAGGTCCATCTGCACAGCTTCAGGGTCTCTTCCATCTTAGACCGCTGTGCTTTTGTCGGATAGATCCTATATTTGAAGGCTTTAAGCATTATACTTGTTTATGCAGTCGTAGTATTTAAAGATTCATGGCTTAAGGCTGGGTACGATTCATCCCCGGCCTAAAGACCGGGGTTTTCTCTACCCCTGCACCCCGCCGCTATAAAATCGGTGGGAACCAAAAGGCCTCTGCCGGACCGCTTTTGAGGAGGCCCACCATCAGATCAATGAAATATTTTTACAGATTCGCGGCGTTTCTGATCTGAATCGAAAGCGTAATGTTTATGTATTGCAGAAAAGGCATTATTATTTATTATGGACGAGGACCTGACGCCTTTCAGGGAAGAGGATATCTTCTATCAGTACACCATGCCCTCTGACTTGGCACCAGAAGAGGTCGATCCTGCCAACTTCACCTTCGACTTCCCGGAGGAGGCGGTCAGGGATCTACCATCCCACCTCGTCGGATACGAAGCCCAGCCGATTATGGAGTCCATAATCGACCATCTGGCCATCACCTTCGGCATCGACATCGTCTCGATCGGATCGACGGTCTTGAAGATGATCTTGATCGTGATCGCCACTTATATCGTTGCCAGGATGGTGACCCGGGCCTTCAAATTCAAGCTCCCTGAGATGGTGGGGGGCAAGAAGACCGGCGTCGATACCGAGATGGAGCTGACCTTCAGGCTCCTCGTCAGCAGGCTCCTCGTCGCGACGATATACATAATCGGCTTCATCCTCTTCATATCCCAGATACCAGGGCTCAGCAACGTCGCCGTAACCCTCCTCGCCGGCGCCGGCGTCGCAGCCCTAGCCATAGGCTTCGCCGCCCAGGACTCCCTCTCGAACGTAATTTCAGGGATATTCCTCGCCCTCTTCCACCCCTTCCGCGTCGGCGACAAGATCGACTTCAAAGGAGATTACGGCTACATCGAGGATCTGACCCTGAGACATACCACCATCCAGACCTGGGACGGGAGGAGGATCTTCGTCCCCAACAGCATCATCAGCAACCAGGAGATAGTCAACTGGACTATCATCGACCCCATCATAGTCTGGACCGTCGACGTCATGATATCTTTCGACGCCGACATCGACAAAGCCCGGGAGATCATGTTGGAGGCGGCGATGAGGCACCCCCTCGTCCTGAAGGACCGGGAGATAGCCGTCAGGATGACGGACCTGACGGAGTTCGGGGTCAATCTCAGGCTCCTCTTCGAGATCCCGAACAGGGGCGTGGCCTTCGCAACCCACTGCGAGATCCGGGAGGCGATAAAGAAGAGGTTCGACAAGGAGGGGATCGAGATACCCTACCCGTACAGGAACCTGATATTCCACGGACCGGAGGGGTCGGAGATCTGCCCCTCCTGTGGAGGACCCGGAGTTGAGAAAGAAGGAGAGAACCCCGGGAACCTCTCGTAACTCCCCCTTCCTCAGGACGATCTCATGAAAGGGAGAGCTGATTCCCAGAGCTGATCATCACCTCTTCCTAGACGTGGCACCGAAATAGACCCAGGCAGCCAGGATGAGGATCATAAGGGCGACGAGGGCACCGTAGATGAGGGAGGTCTCGCCCCCGTCCCTCCTGCGACCCTCCTGCGACCCCTGAGGCTGGGCCGGGGAGGACCTTCCCGTCACCTCCCCGGAGACTACCTCCAGGTCCACCAGGTCCCTCTCCCCCCCGGCGTAGATCCTCAACACCTTCAGCTCCAGCCCCTCGCCCCTCTCGTCGTAGGCGAAGCTCTCCCCAGTCCTCAGGACCGACGACCGGAGGGCGACCCCCTCGTCCCGGAGCTCCAGCCAGACGACCCCCGCCTGCGGCTCCACGTCCATCACCACCAGGGTCAGATCGTCGGCGAAGGTGATCCGCTCTCGCGTCGACATGAAGAGCTCGGCTCCGCCAGCAGTCTGCATAACTATGAGGACTAATGCCAGGATATACGCTATGCGGCTCATATCGACTTATCCCAATTGTTTCTTCGCACTTCTATATGTCGGGACGTTGCCACGATGACGGGATATGTGGGGAGACCCCCATGCCATTTCAAACGGGAAAGGATTTATTAGTTATTAATCCCATCTGGTTAATACAAATATCGTAAAACGTAACATTGGTGAGATTATGGCAGACGATGTAGGGATTCTTGTTCTCGGACACGGCAGCTCCAAGCCGTACAACAAAGAGATGGTGGAGAAGTGCGCACAGCTCATAGCAAAGACCCACGACGGCCCCGTAAGGATCGCTTTTCTGAACATGGACGAGCCGAACATCGCCGCGGGCCTCAACAGCTTCGCGGGGACGGGGATCAATAGGATCGTCGCCCTCCCCATCTTCCTCGCCCACGGCGTCCACACCCTGGAAGACATCCCCCAAGAGCTATCCGTCGACCCGACCCTCAGAAGGGGAAGCTGCAAACTGAACGGAACCGAGGTGGAGATCCGGTGCGCGGAGCCCCTGGGGGTAGACGAGTCCATCGCCGCCCTGGCATACCGGAGAGCTACCGAAGCCCTCGAATAGACGGCAGGGTGGCGGTCCTCGACACCATCCACGGTGCGGGGACGATCGCCGAGAGGATGAGGGTGATGGGGATCGACGCCTCCGCCCTGGAGGTCTACCACGCCGTCCCGGAGCTCTCGTCCTTCGACCTCGTCGTCGCCCCCGTCCACCTCCCCCCCGCCAACCCCGCCCGGAGAGAGGCTAGACGCCTCGGGAGAAGGGTCTTAACCCACCACCAGGCTGTAGGAGACCTCCTGGAAGGGGAAAGGGACTATCAGGCCTTCGAGGTGACGGGGACGGTGGGAAAGACCACCACATCCCTCATCCTATCCCGGATCCTCTCCTTCGGAGGAGTGGCCGTATCCCATACCACCCGGGGGATCGAGGTCTGGAAGGACGGAGAGAGCCGGCTTTTGAGGTCGGGGCTCAGCATAACCCCCGCCAACGTAATCCTCGCCTCCGACGCCGCGACGGAGACCTCCACCGACTATCTGGTATCAGAGATATCCCTGGGAGGGACGGGCCTCGCCGACTTCGCCGTTCTTACGAGCTTTGCGGGAGACTATAAGGTAGCAGGTGGGACCCTCTGGGCGACGACCGCCAAGCTTCAGATGGTATCCCTCTCCAGACCGGGATCTAAGCTGATAGCCGGCGAGGACGTGAAGATCTCCGCGGACGTCACCTTCGGACCCGGCCCCCGGGGCCAGGTCTGCGCTGCGGACCGGAGGATCGAGGCCCACGGTCATGCAGCGCCCCTCTCCCTCGGCGAGGGGCTTGACCAGGAGAGCTACGCCCCCGCCATCTCCGGGGCCGCCGCAGCAGCCCTGGCGGCGGGCTTCGACCTAGCCGAGATCGCCTCAGCCCTGGAGGGGTTCGCCGGCCTCGGCGGCAGGATGAAGGAGACCCGGGTGGACGGAATCCACCTCCTCGACAACTCCAACTCGGGCCTGCGGGCCTCGGGGGTGGAGGCCGCCCTCCGCCGGCCCGGGACCGGCGGGCGGCTCGCCCTCGTCTCCGGCGAGGAGGCGGAGACGGTCTGCGAGGGGATGGATATCCCGCAGCTGGTGGAGATCCTCAGCCGACGGCGGGAGGAGATCGACCTGTTGATCCTGGTGGGGGAGAGGTTGAAACCCTACGTCCAGGGGCTTAAAGCCCTCTACGCCCCGGATCTCGACTCCGGACTGGCCGCGGCGAAGGACGCCCTCAACGGGGGCGACAGGATAATATCATGCGTTAAATGTTTCAGGTGATTCTCATGATGGCAAAGGAAGTTCAGATACTCCATCCAAGGCCGTCCTCGATAGTTGCGGCCCTCTACACCCTCAGGGACCTGGGGGCGGACGTCGTCATACTCCACGGACCCAGCGGCTGCTGCTTCAAGCACGCCCGCCTCCTGGAAGAGGACGGCGTGCGAACCCTCACCACCGCCCTCGACGAGGCGGGGTTCGTCTTCGGAGGCCAGGAGCAGCTGACGAGGCTCCTTCAGAGGGCCTGCGAGCTCTTCGATCCGAAGCTGGTGGGGGTGGTGGGGACCTGCAGCAGCATGATCATAGGCGAGGACCTCCACCAGGCGGTCGTCGACGCCGGCCTCGAGGTCCCCGTCCTGGAGGTGGAGGTCCACGCCGGGTACCGGGACAACACCAGGGGGGTGATCATCACCCTGGAGGCCGCCCTGGATGAGGGGATAATCTCCAGTGAGGAGTTCGACCGGCAGAAGTTCCTCCTGGAGAAGGCGACGCAGGTCGAGAGGCTCCACGGGGCGGCGAGCAGCGAGTACCTCGCCCCCGAGAGGGGAGATCTCAAGTACAGGGCGGCCGAGAGGCTCCTCGACCTGATGGCCGGGGGCAAGAGGGGGATAAACATCCTCAACGCCAAGAAGGAGACCGCCTACATCTTCGCCGATATCAACGCCGCGGTGGCGGAGGTGGCAAAGGTCCGGGGGGCGGCTGTCTCAACCCTGGCGAACCTCGACCCGAAGAAGGGGCTTCCCAAGGTGAGGAGAGACGCCGAGAACATCCTCTCGGGGCTGGAGGATAGGAGCGTCCTGATCGACAGGATCATCGGCGGCCTTGACGAGTACCCCATCGCCGGCGCCGAGGTGGCAGAATTCATCGCCGAAGAGGGGGGTTTCGACTACGCCGTCATCTCCGGGGTCCCCCACGCCGTGCCTATCGAATCCCTCGCCGGGATGGAGATATTCTCCATCACCAACGGACCCCGGCAGGTCCGGCCCCTCCGGGATCTCGGCCACCAACACGTGTTGGTGGAGATCGACCTCCACCCCAAGACGATGGGGGTCAAGTCCATCGTAGAGTCGGAGTTCGGGGCAACGCTGCGGGGGCTCAACGAGGTGAGATGAAAGAGGATAAAACGAAAATGTGGGGCTGGTGCTCGGCCCCATGTAGATCTTTTCTTTAAAATACCTTTGGAAGCTCTGTGAGGAAGACGTATATGATGAATCCGAGTATCCCTATGAGGGTTATCCCCAGGATGGATATCTTGGAGATGGTCATGAACTCCTCACGGTTGGGCTTCCTCGCCAGTTTGAGGACCCTGATATAGTCCTTATAATGAAACTCGGGGGCGCCGATCTTCACGTTCATATCGCCGAGCTTATCGGCCAGCTCGCCCTTGCGGCCGTTGGCGTGGTTCTTCCGGATCTTGGCCTTCTCTTCTGACATTCACGTGGCGAAGGGGGGTTCATGATGAAAAAGATTTCGATCGATCCATCCTGACAAAATGGCGAGCTCACCGGTGGTATGAGGATGAAAACCGTATCCATCGCTCGCCGCTCTGAGAAGGGCATCTCCAACCCGGCGGAAGGTTTTTAAACGGCCGGTTCCTGGTATATGAAGAGATTTCGGTCATCTTGATATCGATTTAGGGATTAGCCATGGACTACAGCCTCCTCCTGATCATCGTCCCCACCGTCGTCCTCTTCCTCTACGGGATCGAACGGTTCTCCGAAGAGGTCCGCCACGCTGCAGGCGAGCGTTTCTGGACGCTTCTCCAGTCCGCCACCAGAACCCCCCTCCGGGGCGCCCTGGCGGGGGCCGGGGTCTCGGCGATAACCCAGTCGAGCACCGCCACCACCGTCATCGCTGTGGGGCTCGTTAACGCCGGTGCCATCTCCTTCTTGGGTTCCATCGGCCTTGTCATCGGGGCGAATATTGGGACGACGATCACCGCCCAGCTCGTAGCCTTCAAGCTGACCGCCTTCGCCCCCGTCTTCGTAGTCTTTGGGTTTCTCCTGAGCCTCGTCCGGGGACCTTACCGCGTCTTCGGCAAGCCGATCTTCTACTTCGGCCTCGTCTTCTTCTGCCTCAACATGATCTCCGCCGAGATCGCCCCCCTCCAGGATGATCCGGAGATCATCGCCATCCTCTCCATGGCCGAGAACGTCCTCATCGGTATCATCATCGGCTTTATCATCACCAACATATTCCAGTCGAGCTCGGTTACCGCAGGCCTCGTCGTCGTGATGGCCTCGAGCGGCCTTTTGACCCCCGCCGAGGCGATCCCCATCATCCTTGGGGCGAACATCGGGACGACGACGACGGGCCTCGTCGTCGCCCTCAGAATGAACGCCGCCGCCAAGAGGACGGCGGTAGCCCAGTTCTTATTCAACCTCCTGGGGGTCCTCCTGATCCTGCCGCTCCTGGGACCCTTCTCATCCCTCATCGAGACGATAGGAGGGACCTCCGCCCAGCAGGTGGCCAACGCCCACCTCATCTTCAACATCTCGGCCGCCCTCGTCTTCCTAGCCGCCATCAGGCCCTTCGGTAAGATCGTCATGAAGATCGTCCCCGAGAGGGACCCCGAAGTGGTCTTCGTCACCCGCCACCTGACCTCTCCCCTCCCCGAAGAGACCTCCTCCGCCATCGGTCAGGTGGAGGGGGAGATCGTCCACATGCTGGAGGTCTCCGAGGAGATCTTCGAGAAGAGCCTGGCGGTCGGGGCGGGGAGGACGGAGGTCTGCGGCCGGATCAAGCACCTCCGGGATTACTCCGAGTACCTCAACCACCAGATAGTCGATGCCGTCATATCTTTAGAAGATAGGGAGATATCCGTCGAGGATGCCGCCAGGATCTCGATCCTCGCCAGGACCGCCGACCTCGTCGAGTCGATGGCAGAGCAGAGCGTCGGCATGGCGAAGAGGTTTGAGCATATGAAAGAGAAGAAGATCCTCCCGTCTCCGGAATCCTGCAAAGACCTCCGGGAGATGGCAGCCCCATGCCGGGAGAACCTCCGACATCTCATGGCCGCCTTCCCGGATATCACCGGCGACGTCGACGAGAAGATGCGTTACAACGACGAGAAGCTCCGCCAGCTCCTCAACTGGTACTACAAGATCCACGTCCGGAGGGTGGCCGGGCGGGGCGGCGGCGATGGCGCCTTCTCAGAGATCCTCTTCTCCGTAGAGAGGATAGGGGCGATCATCAGGGAGATGAGGAAGACCGCCATCTCCATGAGGAGGACCGTAACCCCCTTGAAGATACCCGACATCATCTCCCCCCCGGAGAACGCCGATCTTCCGGATGATAACCCTTAAATCAAAAGCCTCTTAGCCACCGCCTCGGATACCTCCTTCGTCGACGAGAAGCCACCCAGATCCGGGGTCGTGACCCCGTGGGCCAGGGTCCAGCCGACCGCCTCCTCGATCATCCGGGCCTTCTCTAAATCCCCGAACCACTCCAGCATCATCGCTGCAGACCTGATGGCGCCGATGGGGTTTGCGATCCCCTTCCCGGCGATGTCGGGGGCGGAACCGTGGATAGGCTCGAAGAGGGCGTACCCGTCGCCGAGGTTTGCACTGGGGCAGAGGCCGAGCCCTCCGATGACCCCCGCCGCCACGTCGCTCAATATGTCCCCGAAGAGGTTCGTAGTGACCATGACGTCAAACCTTCTCGGATTTATCACCAGGTTGTAGCCGGCGGCGTCGACGAGCATATCGTCGAAGGGTACGTCCCAGCGGCGAGCGGTCTCCTGGCATATTCGGAGAAATAGGGTGTCGCTCTTGAGGACGTTGGACTTGTGGACTATGGTCAGCTTCTCCCTCTCTGAGGCGATCTGAGACGCCTTCTCGGCGATCCGCAGAGACCCTCGACGGGTGATTACCCGCAGGGTCGTAGCCTCCTCCTCGTCGAGCTTCTCGACCCCCGAGTACATCCCCTCGGTATTCTCCCTGACGATGATCAGGTCGATCCCCCCGGCAGAGAAGGGCCTGATGTTGGCGTATAGGTCGAGGCCTCTTCGGAGGGCGATGAGGACGCTTCTGTAGTCGGGGTCCGGGGGCGTGGTGATGGCGCCGAAGAGGACACAGTGGCAGCTTCTTACCGTCTCCAGATCCTCTTGGGCCATAGCCACTCCCGTCCTCTTCCACCTGCCGTATCCGAGCTCCACGGGGACGAACTCCAGCGACGCTCCGACCGCCTCGAGGACGGCGAGGGTGGCGTCGATGACCTCCGGCCCCACGCCGTCCCCTTTTACTAGAGCTACCTTCTTTTCAGCTCCTCTCCAAGACATCTTATCGCCTCTCCTATCTCCGGGGGACCGTCGCCCCAGTGGACCACAACTCCGAGATGGCCTCCCGACATCACAATCCCCCTCCGCTCAGACCTGCAGCATCTGGTGATGAAGGGGCCCGTCGGAGCCAGCCGGTCGTTTGAGAGGGGGCAGGTGTTTATAAACCTGAAGGCTCTTCCAGGATAAACCTCCCTGAAGACCTCCCTGGATATCTCGCATCCGACTATGAGGGGGTCATCGATATCGACCCGGTCCCTGTCGAGGGACTTGCCCAGGCCGGAGGCGGTACAGGGGAAGTAGACGTCATCCCCCTCGAACTGACGCAGGTCCAGCAGCCTCTCCTTGAACTTCAGCGCCAGATCTCCGAAGAGTCCGGCGCCCTCGAGGTTCTCGATGACCGAGACGAGCCATGAAGGGTTCGGGGGGACGACGTCGAGTACCTCGATCTCGGTGATGGCCCCGGGGTCAGGATCGTGGACGAAGGTGACGTGCTCGTCGCCCCCCTTGAATATCACCGTATTTACAGGCCCCTGGCATAAAGAGGAGGCCAGCTCGATCAGCCCCGTCCTGTTCCTGGTATCGACCTTTTCGGGATAGACCAGGATCTCGCTCCCTCCTGCGATCGGTTCCATCGAGACCGACCTCCTCATGAACCCCTCTCCTGGATACTGCTCCACCTCGTAGATTACGACCTCGTCTGCGAAGTGGATCAGGTAACGGGTGGAGAAGTAGATGGGGTCACCGGGCCTCGCCTCGTCGGCGACCCCCACGTATTTGTAATCTGCAGGAAATATCAAAGCCGACCTTCCTTCTCCCTTTTCTCTCTTCTTCTGTGGGCGACGAGCCCCCCGTCCTGGAGGATCACGAGGAGGAAGTCGGGAAGCTTCGTACCCTTGAAGGTGACGCCGTCGACGATGACCGTCCCCGCCGAGAAGTCCACCTCCACCTCGTCACCCTGGCGGCAGGTGACGTCGGCCTCCACCACCGGAAGGCCGACGTTGATGGCGTTACGATAGAAGATCCGGGCGAAGGATCGGGCGACGACGCAGCCGACCCCAGCCTCCCGGAGGGCCAGAGGAGCCTGCTCCCGGGAGGATCCGCAGCCGAAATTCCTCCCCGCCACGATGACGTCCCCGGGCCTCACCTTCTTGGCGAAGTCGGGGTCGATACCCTCCATGGCGTGGGAGGCTAGCTCCTTCACCTCTTTGGTCCTGAGGTAGGGGCCGGGGATGATGACGTCGGTGTCCACGTCGTCTCCGTAGACCCATGCCTTGCCTCTTATCATGGCCGACAGTTCAACCTCCGCCGCTATATGGTTTTCCTCTGAATAGGCCGAATGAATGCGACGGGATCAAAAAAGAGATAAATATGAGATGCGCCTGCGCCCCTCAGGGCGCAAGGCAGCTCTCGGTCCCATCGCAGCCGGTTCAGGTGAGCAGCTCACAGTTCATGACGTCCGGCTGATAGCCATCGTGCTCGAACTGCCAGTTCGGCGGCTGCCATATACCGCATCCCGTGGGGCCGCACTCGTCTTCGACGGCCCCGACCTCGATGACGCATGTCGCCCAGACGGGCTGGACGACGGCCCCGTCGACGGACCGGGCGTCGACCTCGACGGAATTGGTGAACCTGCCTTCGCCGGGGGCGAGGGTCGAGAACTCGATCGTCGCCGTCCCGCCAGGACCGATCTCGAGTATATTCCAGACTACGACCCCGCCCTCATAAGAGGCGAAGGGTATGGACGATTCGAGCATGTCCATCCCTGCGGGGAGACTATCGGTCACCGTCGCCACCCGTGTGGCGTCATCGTGGTTGGACACGTCGATCCTGTACCGCACGACCCTCGGATTCGCAGGATCGATCTCGGCGGCCTTCGCCACCGAGACGGGATCGTCGAGGCAGCAGGTGAGCCACCTGATCTCGAGGGCGGAGAAGTTGGATGCGCAGACCTGCTCATCGTCGTAGACGCCGCAGACCTCGACCCTGTTCACAAACTCAGGTGGATAGCCGGCTGAATAGTATTTGCTGACGTCCAGCGATAGGCTGATCTCGACCGCTCCGCCGATGGATAGGTGGGTCAGGTTCCAGCCGGCGCCCGTCTCCGTCAGGTAGTCGGGCCGGATCGACGAGGGCTCTATGAAGGTCGCCCCCGGTGGGAACCGATCCTGGACGTATACCGGCTGAAGCACCCTGTTGCCATCGTTCTCGATCCTGATGGTGTAGACCGCCACCGTCCTCTTCTTCACCGCACCCTCGAGGTGAGCCTCACCATGATCCCAGGGTAGGACCTCCTCATAGACGTCGTCGAGGGTCTTGGTGACGTTCAGGTGAGGCCTGTCGTACTTGGCGACGCCGGAGAAGTGGACCCGCCTCTGGATCGAGTAGTCGCCGACGTACTGCTCGTCGAAGTCCACCTCGGGATCGCGCCCGCCCTGGCTCCTGTCCAGGATCGCCCGGAACCTGGCCTGGCCGGAGAACTCGGCATCCGTATCCATCTCGTTTAAGCCCCGGGCCACCGTCTCCTTGCCGAGTTCAGTTATCGACGTGTACTCCTCGCCGATGAAGCTGGTCCCCGGATTCCTGGAGTACATCCCCTCCTTCCACTTCATCGAACCGTCGATGGAGGTCGAGTCCGTCAACCTCTGGCTCATGGGGCTGTGGGCGAGGGAGATGTCTTTGGCTATGTAGTTGGTCGAGGTCCGGATCAGCTCCTCGGAGTCGTAGGTGCCAGTACCCGACTCGTAGGTCCTCTGGACCGGTCCGATCCTCTTATCGACAACGACGAGACCTCTTCCGGAGGCCGCCTTATCCGATGTGACGGACGAGCCGTACTCGTCGATCCGCTCCAGAACTTTGAAGCTTCCGACGTAATCTTCCCTCGCCTCGAATATGGGCGTTGCCCGGGGCGACGAGGCCCCCGACGGCATCTTGAGGAACCCTATGTGGCCCCTGGTATTAAATCGCTTAAAGTGACTACGCCGTTAGAATCGCCCGAGTTGGGACCCTGCGATCGGTGTGCAGGTTCGGTCTGTACCAGAGTAGAGGGTCATATTCCAGTCGGTGCAGTCAGGTTCGCCCTCGTCCTGGATGCCTTTGGCATTCAAGTAGTTGAACTTTCGGGCGGTGATGCTGACGAGAGGGCAGAAGATAATAGCAAGATTTGCCTTCACTATGCAAGTTCGGATTGAATTACGGGACATGTCACGAGTAAAGCACCAGCATCAAGTTATGAAAGAAAACATAAGCGTGAAAATAAGAAAATTTATTAGCCAAGTTGCGGCGGAACACCCTACAGCAGAGGTTCGGGGCGTGATCCGCGTTGCAGCAACTTGACAATATTCTCGGTCCTTATGGCTTTGCCCTGATTTTAACTCGATACAGCAGCGAATGATATCGATTCTCAAATAGTCGAAATCGATTGAATCGGTATACTAGTGCTCTGTAACATTAATTCTGCAAATTAATGTAATGCCTTTGTAGTTTCTGTCTTGCGTTATCTTTGTTGAATTTCCACCTCACAGTTGCACCGATTGAATTCCTCTCGCGCTCCCAAGCGC